>Ga0181598_1003601_pt1 | contig 13318 bp, 10 predicted proteins | sample 041ome_4_FD_153295 | JGI IMG/M metagenome (GOLD analysis project Ga0181598, IMG submission 153295) | Coastal salt marsh microbial communities from the Groves Creek Marsh, Skidaway Island, Georgia - 041404US metaG (spades assembly) | ecosystem: Environmental > Aquatic > Marine > Intertidal zone >...
GTCAACGAATGCGCGAGGACGGACGTCGTCGTCGCCCGTTCAAGACGCCGAATGTCCGAATGCGACGACGCCCATCGTCCATCCACGGGCGTCGCGCGCGCGCGTCCCTCTCTTACCGACGCGCGCATCGAGTGTCAGCGAACGTTCATCATGGTACGTCACGCGCGAGAGATGTGTACATGATTCGTTTGCGTGAGGACGTGGCGAGATGTGCGCGAGATGCGCGCGAGATGCGCGCGAGATGCGCGGCGTGGGTCGGCGGAAGTGTGCGCTTAGGGTTCGCTGTTCAAAGATCGATTCGCGGTCGCGACGCGCGCGCGGGGACGGGGGCGATGCGATGGGGGATTCGACGCATACGTGGAGATACTGATGGTTTGTTTGCGTTTCTTTTCGCGCGCGCAGTCTGAAGAAGAAGCCCTCGTGGGCGTGCCCCGTAAAAAGAACCCGTACAAGAAGTTCTCGTACCGCGGGGTCGATCTCGAAGGGTTGCTCGAGATGAAGAATGATAAGCTCGTGACGCTTTTCAACGCGCGCATTCGCCGACGGTGCGTGTTTGTGATGTGATGCGTTATGTTTTCGTTGCGTTCGCGGCGTTTGCGCGTGTGGTGCTTGCGTCGAGGACGGGTGTCGTCGCGTGAGCCATCGTCCAGCGCCATCGCGTAAAGCCCTAGTTGGTTGCCATCGTCGAGTACTAACCCGCGCGTTGATTTATGTGTACAGATTCAAGCGCGATGGCTTGACTCGCAAGCACAAGAACTTGATCAAGAAGCTCCGCAAGTCCAAGGCGGCTGTTGAAGGCATGGAGAAGCCGGAAACCGTGCGCACGCACTTGCGCAACATGCCGATCATCCCCGAAATGGTTGGCTCTGTCGTCGGCGTGTACAACGGCAAGGTGTTCAACACTGTTGAAATCAAGCCGGAAATGATTGGTTCTTACTTGGGTGAATACGCCATCACGTACCGTCCGGTTTCGCACGGTCGCGCTGGTTTAGCTGCGGGTTCCAAGTTTATCCCGTTGAAGTAAGCGCTGGGGGCGCAGAGAGACTTTGGGAGGGACGAGAGCGTCCGTGGGATTTCCGTGACTTTATCGAGAGAGATAGGCAATAGCGTCACGTGGTTAGATTTCGAGCGTGTGCGTGCATACGCGCGCGCGTTCAACACACAAAAACACAAAACACCATAGCAAAGGTTGTATTGATATTCTTTTGCTTCACAGAAAACGCGCTCGATGACTCACTCGTGACTCACGCGACGCCCCCGACGCGTCATCGCATCGCCACCGAACCGGCGCGTATGGTGCGCACGCGCGCGCCACGCCCTCGCGCATCCATCCCATCACGCTTCCCGCGCGTAGAAACGACGCCGTCCCGCTCTACAGCCCATAGCGCGCGCACCCACATGTATCTGCGGTCCGGCGGTCCACGTGTCTCCGCGCAACACCCGCGCGCGCACAATTCGCGCCCGTGACGCCGCGCCCGGTCGCCGCGCGCGCCCCGCCGCGCGACCTATCGCGAGAACACACGCATCGTACGCGCAAACGCCCGCGCGATCACGCCTCGGCGCGCGCGCGACGTCGTTCGCGCCCTGACGCTTGGTGTTCCAACAAAAATGTTCCGCGAATAAAGTAGCGCATTCGTGTCGCATGCCGCACTCATCGCCGCACGCATTCAACCATCATGTCGTCCAGTTCGGCGTGCTCGAATCCTACTGGATCCACGGGTGCGGGCGTCGTCGCCGCTGCGCTTCGCAGCGACGTCGGGTGCACGACGATCGCATCGAATGCGCTCATTTATTCGCATGAAATCAGCGAAGCCGTGGGGTCGACGATCGCCACGAACGCGCACATCTACGGCCCGTTCGAGGCTGGGTTTTCATCGTCGCAAGATTCCATCATTGCGGGCTGGGGCTGTTCGCCATCGTCGCTGGCGTATGACACCGCCGGTGGGTTGGATTTGGGCATCGCCACGGCGAAAGTCGCGGCGGTGTGCGGGGTGACGTTGCCGAGCATTTCGGGCACGAAATACACCGGCTTGACCGGATCGTGCGGTGGTCACACTGGGAACTATCACTTTCACGGCGGGTTTGAGTGCTTTGAGGATGCTTCTGGCACGCATTCGCCGAAAGTTGGCGTAGCCGGGTCGTACAATGTGTACGGGCGCTTTGAAGACCAAGACGCGGGAAAGTATCCACTTCTCGACGCGTGTGGTGCGCACTTTGGGTACACTCCGGAATCGCCATCGACGTCGGTGTATCACTATCACATCCAGCGTGATGCGCCGTTTACGATTGGCTGTCATGGGCCGAGTTCGAGCCCCACGTACGGCGGTTTGGTCACCGTCGCGGAATGTCGAGCGTTGTACTCTGAGTGTTCTGGATCGACAAGTTCGCTCACGTTTGGCGGCTCCACGTACACGTACATGCGTGATTGCCCATGTTTCGATGCGAATGGCTTGAACTACGGCACGCCGACGGAACTTTACGCAATTGGCAACTATTCGTCGACCTCGTCGTCGTGGGTCAAGTCGTACGACGTGAGCGACTGGAAGTGCCGCGCCCCGCACGGCGGCTGCATCCCAACCATTGCCGAAATTTTGGCCGCAGGCACCACCACCACCAGTTTGGCGGCAGTCACCAAGGTGAGCTTAATCACCATGCTCGCCACCGCTGCCTTGGCTGTTTTGGCGTAAAACAGTCACGATGTTGACATCCGGCGTTCGTCGCGCTTCGCCCCGACGATACCTTTTCACGCGACAGCTTTATTGTCGCCATCTCACCAACGGGTTGCTATGTGTGTGCACATTTATTCGGGTACTCTATTTTGTAATGATAACGTCACGCGAGAATGTCGAATGCGCGCGAACATTGTCGGCTCGCGCTCGCTCGTCCCGCGCGCGGTCGGTGCCTCACAGTCGCACTCGCGAACGTCTTCGCATCGCGCGAGACCATGACTGCGGACGCGGACGGCGCGATAGACCTCGAAGCTGTCCTCCTCGAGCTCTCCCCGACGCTCGCGTCCGGGCAGCTCATTGCCGATGAAGGCTTTGCGCTCTTTGATGCCATGAGCGCCCTGGAGGTGGGCGATGTGAAAATGGATGCCGGCGCTCGTACCACCGCGGACGCGCTCACGCTCGACGCGCTCATCGCTCGAGGACGCGCACCGATCGATGTTCCATGCGATGACGCCCTGGTGCGGGTGTTCGACGCGTTGTTGGCGTGTGAAGGGACGTTTCGTGCCGGGAGCGCGTCGGCGACGACGACGCTGAGCAACGCGTACGTCGCGGCTCGCGAGCGTTTCGACGTCGATGGCGACGTTGGCGTGAACGTCATCCTGCGTGCGTACGTAAAGGCGTTAGTAGGGAGCGTATGGACGGTGAAGCACGTCGTGCGCGTGGGGGATGTGTACGAAGAGGAGGATTTTGTGATGCACGACTTTGGCGAGCCGTCGGCGCCGCACGCGGGCGAACGCGAATCCGAGGATGATGAAGTGTTGATTGGCCTCTCTCGCGCGCTCGAGGTGGTGAACGATGACGCAACGAGTATGAGTGATGATGTTAGACGCGCGTTGAAGGCGAGATTAGAGTTTAGAAGGGCGCATCATGAGTTGATGAAGGTGGCTACGCGCGCGGTGGGTTCTGGGTCGAGCGGCGTCTTGAATGATTTAGCAGAGCACGTCACGCGCGTCAAGGCGTGCCTAGCGACGATGCGCGACTATTACGACGCCACGAGTGATGAAGATGCGTTGGATTGGGATCCAAATGCCGGGAGCTTTTCGCAAGAGATAAGTTTGCATAGGTTGGGCGGAGCGCCGCCGAGAGACGTCACGTTTCTCAGCGTCAGAGCGGCGTTTAATTTCTTCGAGAAAGAAGTAGACGACGTGCTCGTCGCCGCTGAAGTATTCCAATTTCGCTCGCAAAAGACGCCACCGACGATCGATGAGGTTATCCGTATCATGGAGGCCCTGCATGCGCGACGCGCGAGGACGGTGGCGCTCTCGCTCGCGGCGGCGGAGTTGCTCTACGAAAAGCAATTGTGCGGTTGGTCATTTGGTGATGTCGTCTTGCATTCGGTGTGGAATTTCGTCGGCAAGAAAATCCCATCGCTCGACGCGAACGCGTTAGAATCATTCATGGCTGAATGCGAACAACCAGTGTCTATTTTGATCCGGTCGTTTTGCGTCAACCGGACGCGCCTTCGCCGCGTGCTCAGGCGAATTTTAGGCGAGATGAGTCACTTACAGCTCGCTTGCGATACGCTCGATGTCGCGCATGATTTTTCAGCCTTTGAAAACGAGCAAGGATTTCAAGGTTTAAGCTCGCCGCACATCGCCTGGGCGGAAAACTTGGCGGCGTACCTGCAAAGACGGCACCTCGAGCTCGGCTTTTCGCTCGATTTATACCTTCCTCACGAATTCCCTATGTTGTACTACTACATGGGCCATTTGCAGCAAATCAGCATGATCATGATGAAGCGTCAGGCAATGTTGGCGCCGCCGCAACACCGCATCGATGCGCAGTACAATCTCGCGGCGGCGCAAATCAAAATGTCCATGTTTCACGGATTGCGCTTTATGTTTGCCGCGTTGGCGGAATGCGGTAAAATTAGACGATGCGAAACCGCATTCAGCGGCGAAGACTTGCGCTTTTGGCAACGATTCGGGACATTTCAATCGGTTGAGTTACCACCTGTTTTATTGTATGGCGATTACATGGCAAGCATCGATGCGAACATGGAGCATTTCGCCGCCGAAGGTCCAAAGGACGAATCAAAGGTGGATACGCTCGCGCGCGTGGCTCAAATGTTCCTCACTGAAGTGCGCACGATCAGCACTTTGCTCACTAAACCAGCATCTTCAGCCATAAATGAAAGCGTGCGTTTGAAACTCGCACCAGAAGCCGCAGCGGCGCAGAAGATTGCCGCCAAGAACTCCATCGCGCTCAAGTTGTTACTCACCACAGACATGACGTGTGACGTCGACTACACAGCTCACGACATCTACGTCGTCGCGAGCGCACAAAAGAGTTCAACGTAGACGCATCAGACACCATCAATGTCTCTCAACCTTAGCAGTTCAATATTCATAGCAGTAGACTCGATGAATCGTCGAGCCCGTCCGCCGTTCGACGTCAGTCTTCGACGCGGCGCCATGAGCGCGCGACGCTCTCCTTTCAAGACATGGGTCGTCGATACCGACACCGGCGCGTGCGAATACACCACCCCTAAAGCGTTCGCTCCGCGCTCGCGCACGCCTCGCTCGCGCACGCCCCGCGCGTCAAACGATGAGCGAAGGCTCGCGCGCGCCGTCGCCAGAGCGTGCGCGCGCGCGTCTCGCGTCTTTGAAAAGCACGGTGGTGTCCACGATGCGCACGCCGCCAACGCGCTGTCTACCGTCAAACGTGCGACGAAGGTGTTATTTACCAATCTCGGCTTCGATCTCGCGAGATCAACCATCGTGCGCGGGGCATTTGAGGCTGAAGCGTGCGCTCGGCGAGCTGGTGCGTTGGTTGGTTTTCTTGAAGTCACGAAAGAAATGATGAGTTATCTCTACCGCTCGCGCGCGTTCAAGTGTGCGGTTGAATTTATGGAGAATGATGATCATCACGCGGCGTATGCGGTGCTCGAAAGCGTGTGCGGCGATCGCACGGTGGGTGTGCTCGTGGGAGCGTTGTTGGAGAGCTACCGCGAAAAGTTTGCGGGCGCGGATGCAAATGATTCCGCCACGTCGCCTGCGTCTATATTCGGGGCGATCTTTAGTCGAGGACGACACACACCAGCGTTAGCGACGGCGGTGTTGCATCAAGTGCTCGTCGGGGCGCTGCCGCGGGTGATGCAGCCTCGCGGCGCGCGGGTGACGGTTGAAGATGTCGTCGCGGACGCAAAGACTCCGACGGCGATGGATGTGGATGAACGATTCGCCGCGGCGACGCCAGCGTCGATGCGGCACGCGTTTGTGGACGACGAAGAAGAACATGATGCGAGCGATTCAGATATGCATACTGCCGGATCGAGCACGGATGATGATGATGACAGCGATAGCGAGATGGTTATTATTGGTGAATTTAAAGCGCCGTCACCGACGCCGAAGATGAAATTCTATGCAGATCTGCACTGGTCAATGCAAACGCAGCGCCTGGCACTGCGCGTGCAAAGCGTTGTTGAAGATGGTAATTGTGGATTCCGTTCGATCGCGCACGGATTAGAAGCGCTCGCCAAGGTGGGGCTTTGGAAACGAGACGGGAACGGTGAAGGATGGCAAGGCGTCCGAAAGATGTTGTGCGACGGCCTCGTACGGTGTCAAAAGCGTGCTTCTGAGAAAGAATTGGCAAAACTGTACGATTTAATGCTCTCTGGTAGCGAAGGTCGCGAGTATTTACGCCAAGGATCTTTACGTCGCGCGAGTGATCAGAAACGTTTTGCTAAGTACATCTCCACAATGCGCAAAGACGCCGCTCCATACGCGGCGACGTCCAAATGGACTCGTTTCTGGTGCACAGATTCCGAGCTCGTCGCCATTGCGACGATGAAAAACATCGCTATCGTGGTTGTAGAGGCCACCGAAGACGTGAATGCCGCTGCAAAGTCACCATTCTTTGTCGCTTTGCCGCCGCTTCCAGCAGGCATCGACCGCCCGGCGAAGCAACTTGGCAAATACTACGCCGACGGCGAGCTCCACTGGGGCAGGAAAACCGTCCAATGGCGAAGCTACAAGACAAGCACCGAGTACACGCTGAGCCTTATGGACATATCGAGGGCTCGACAATGCACGAGCCAAGAGCCCTGCCGCTCGGTCGGCCACATTCCAGCCATTTGCCTCAAGCACCATCCGGGACATTTCGAAGCCCTCGTGCCTGATAGCCCCTCCCAACATCTCGTCGTTTGGTGGCGTATATTCTAACTTGTAGCGTCGCGCCCGTTTGCCGCGCCGTTCGCGCGCGCACCGTCGTATCACGGCGCCATGTAATCCCACGCGGTAGTTTGTTTAGAGATGTTCCTCCTCAACACGCGCGCGCCACAACGCACCACGCGCGCGCGCGCGCCACCGCCATGTCCGCCGCCTCACCTCGCGACGTCGACGGTGCGCCACCCGCGCCGTCGCTCGCCGCCACCTTGCGCGGCATCGCGCGCGAATTAGGCTCGAACGACGCGTTGCAGGTCGCCGCAGCCGCCACTGCGCTCCTCGAGCTCGACATCGGGGACGGCCACGGCCCCGCCTGGGCGCTCGCGTGCGTGGGCGCGGGTGTGGTCGTGCCGCTCCTCCGCGCTGTCCAGCGCGTACCTCGCGACGCGCACACGCTGGCGCCAATCGAGGGCGACGGTACGACGGAAGAAGATGTGCGCGCGGGCGACGAAGCGTTGCTCGTGTTGAGCGAGCTCGGGGGCGTCGCCGCCGGTCTTCTCGAAGACGAAGGGTATCAAGTGGAATTGGATGCCGATAGTGGACGAGCGATATTTGTCGATTCGCGAAGCGGTATGGGGAGCGCGAGCGCGCCGGTGTTGAGGGCGTCTGAAGCGGCGCCGGAGGAGGACCGGTGGCGGTTCGCGTTGCTCGTGGAAACGTTGACGTTAGTGACGCCTCTCGGCGTCGACGCGCACACTGGACGATTCTATTGGAGCGTGGAAGTCATGGAATACATTGGCGAGAGTGATGACGTCGGGGCAGAGCTGAGCGTGATTGATATGGCGGTGGAGGATGGGGATTTGGGCGACGTCACGCGAGCGCTTGTCGTCGGCCCGTGGCAAGGATCTGATGGCGTCGTCGAAGCCGAGAAGGATCCAAATGAAACCTTGGGGGAGGCTCTAGACTCGTGGCGAGATGCGACGTACGTGACATCGGCGCTCATGACCGGGTCGACGGCGTTGAAGCGCGTATTGGTGTGCGGATGCGCAGGCGGCGCTCCGGCGGCGTTCATTCGGCGCTACGTCCCGGGAGCGCGCGTAGACGTCATCGAACATGATGAACGGATGACAAACTTATCCATCGAATACTTTGGTCTCGAGTGCACGAAGTGCGATGAGGACGTGGATATTTCAAGCGCGGGCGCGGAAGGAGAGATTCGAGTGTTTAGAGAATCGTTTGTCAAAGCGGCCAAGCGCATGTCAGCCGAAGCGTACGACGCCGTCATCGGGCATTGGCCCGCTTGCGATGGCGTCGATGACGATGCCATATGGCGTGAGATCTGCCGCGTGACGAGTGATGTCGCTGTGGTCGCGTTCACGTCGACGAATGCGGATGTCGCGCGGTCGATGATTGGCGGCGACGAAACTCGCGCTCGATTGTTGCGAGACCCAGCCAACGTGACTTTTGAAGACGTCGAGGACGAACGACCAGATAAGCGCGCGCGAACGGGGAACGATATCGCATCTAAAGTAAATAGCAAAGATGTGGTGTGCTTTTTTATGTCTTCGCCGAATGATGATGTTTTCAAGGCGGACACGGCGTGGGATGCACGCATTCGAGCCAAGCTCGGCGTCGCCGCAGCTGAATTTCCATACCGTCTCGCGGCGTGCGATACGCACGGTGTAATGTCCGTGCTCGATTATGCCGTCGCTGAAAACGACAACGACGCGGATAACGTAGGGAGGATACCTGAGGCGGACGGTGGAAACGCTGCATGGGATGCATTCGGAGACGCCGAAGCCGCGCCGAGCGCGGATGTCTTTGACGCAGACTATTGGAACGGCATTCTCGCCGCGCATGGGTGCTCCATTTCTGCACACGGCGTCGTAGCGCCTACTGAAACATCATCACAGTTCTCGGCCAAGCACGTGCCTGAACTTGCCGAAAATGGCTACGTGTGGGGTGGAGTCATCGTCCCGAGCGACGAAACGTCTGCGCTGCGTTTGGGCATCGAAGCGCTCGTCAGCGCTCAATGGCCTCCAGCGTGTATTTTCGTATCCGACGTCGCGTGGCGAGTGATTGATATGTTATTTGCGCATGCTGAAGTCTTGCTTGGTGGCGAATGCGTGCTCGAGCCATCCGTCGCGGCATTCAAGCTTGAAGCCGCGGCGTCTGGTAAACGATACATCGGCAACAACTTTGGCGTGCCTCATCGAGACTATTCCCTCCAAGACGCCGTAAACAAAGACGGTTCGACGCAAATACTGAGTTTATGGCTTCCGCTCAATCGCGTCACCGAAACGAACGGGTGTATGTATATTGTATCGAAGAAGGATGACGAGGACGGAGGCGTTGGCGACGTCGCGAAATCCGCGCCCGAAGTCCCGAGAGGCTCCGCCAAGCCTCTCGCTCCGGTAGACCCCGGTACGTTGCTCGCTTGGGCCGGAAACACCATTCATTGGGGCAGTGCGTGTCAGGCTGATTCCCCGAACGATCCGCGCGTGAGCGTCGCGTTCGTCTTTCGTAAGCGAGGCGACGCCGAGGCGAGCGCCGACACGCGCTGTGCTCCGCTCTCGCGAGACCAAGCCAGAGCTACGACGCTCGAGAAGCGATTAGAAATAATCCACCACGCCATAGGGGTATTCGAACACTGGTACGGCGACGCCGTCGACGTCAAGCGGCGTCTTCGTGCGCATTAGACACTTGTTTTGATGATATTTTTACAAGTAGTAGAACAGTTTCCTCGAGCCGACGGCTACTCGGTCGAAATCCTTTGTTGGATATTGTCGATGACACTCGCCACCAATTTACCGAGCGCTGCGTAGCGATAAATCTTCGCTATATCGTTTCCTTTGACCACCTCTTCGTCATCTACAGATTCCACGCGCGTCGCCAAGTCCATCAACGCCCCAGAGTCTCGACTAAATTTCGCGTCGTCAAAGCACTCCGCGCACAACGCCCGAGTCACCTCCGACGCCATATCCGACGCCGTCATCCTCGCGAACCCAGGACTGGCAAACATATCCGCTCGACTCTGCGTCCACATTTCCAACCGCTCGGCGTCATCGGCGTCGCTCCAAAACGTCCGCCACGAGTCGTCCCGTATGCTCAACCGCACGCGACTCCTCGCCTTGGCCCCGACATCCGCAAGCATCTCCATCGCCCTGTGCGCGTCGTCGTCACTGACGCCACCGACACTAGTAGTTAACGGCACCGCCTTCGACCCCGTCGTCGTCGCGCGCGCGGCGCGCGCGGCGCTTCGAATGACCCACACCGAGCTCACCAGAATGAACACCGCACCCAAACGCACCACGGCGCGCGCGATCGCCGCTAGCGTCTGCCGCTCGCGCTCGCGACGTTCGCGCGACGTTCGCGCCGACGTCCCGCGCGTCGCCATCGCGCCGCCGACGGCGTCGGGCGCGAATGCGTGACGGATACTGGCGAGGTTCGTTAGGACGGCACTGCGTGACGCATCGGGCTACTCGCCGGTATGCTCGCCCACCGCGCTCGCGCGCTCATCAGCGCATCGCATCGCGCGCAGGCATGGTTGCCGCGCGCGCGAGGGCTGTTTTACGCCAACACCACCGCGGAGGGTGGCGAGGAGGAGGACGAGGAGCGCTCGCGCGCGGGCGTGATGAAAGCCCCCATGGAAACCAAGCGCCAGTCGAAAGATGACGTGATCGTGATGCATCCCGACACGTCGCGCGGGATAGAGGTGCTGCATAATCCCGTGTATGCCAAGGGGACGTCGTTTACGGCGAGCGAACGCGAGCGGTTGGGGATTCGTGGGTTGGTGCCGCCGGCGTACTTTACGGTGAACCAGCAGGCGGCGAAAATTTGGGCGCAAAATAAGACGCTAGGCACGCCTCTCGAGCGTTGGTCGCATTTACAGGATTTAAAGGATAGGAATGAGACGTTATTTTATCGTCTCGTGACGGAGCACATTGAGGAATTGGCCCCGATTATTTATACGCCGACGGTGGGCGAGGCGTGCTTGAACTATTCCAAGTTGTTACGTCGCGCGCGAGGGATGTACTTTTCGGCGGATGATCGCGGGGAGTTTAACACGATGATGTATAATTGGAAGCGTGATGCCAAGGTGATCGTCGTCACCGATGGTTCGCGCATTCTCGGGCTCGGCGATCTCGGAACGAATGGCATGGGTATTTCGCAAGGCAAATTGGACCTATACGTCAGCGGCGGTGGATTTGACCCGCAACATATTTTGCCCGTCGTGCTCGATTGCGGCACGAATAATCCTGAACTCTTGAACGATCCGTATTACATTGGCGTGCATAAGAATCGTTTGGAAGGGAAAGAGTATTACGATATGATTGAGGAATTCGTGCGCGGTGTTAAAAATCGCTGGCCAAAGGCTTTAATTCAGTTTGAAGATTTTCAGACGAAACACGCAAACAAAATTCTGCAAAAGTACCGTAATGAAGTGTTATGCTTTAACGATGACATTCAAGGCACGGCGGCGATCGTGCTCGCGGGTATTTATGGCGCCATGAAGGTGTTGGGTAAGCACCGCGCCGACATTGTCCAACAAAAGTTTGTCATGTGCGGCGCTGGGAGCGCGGGCGCCGGAATTGTGTCGTTTTTGCATCAGGCTTTAGTTGCCAACGGTTTGTCCGCCGACGAAGCCTACAAGAGATTTTACATAATCGACGTCAATGGTTTAATCACGGCTGAACGAGATTTGGATGGACCGGGATCCGAGCCCCTCAAACCGTTTGCACGCGCGAGAGACGACATGCCAGAGGGCGCGAAGCTCATCGACGTCATCAACGCAGTGAAGCCTACGGCGTTGCTCGGGGTGTCCACGGTAAAAGGTTTGTTCACGGCGGATGTGCTCGAAGCCATGTCGGCATATAACGAGCGTCCGATTATTATGCCGTTGAGTAATCCCACGTCTCGAGCGGAGTGTACGAGCGATGAGGTCGCGCGCGCGACGGGCGGGCGCGCAATTTTCAGCTCGGGATCTCCATTCCCCGATGTCGAGATCGACGGCAAGGTGCTCAAGGCAAATCAAGGAAATAACTTTTACGTATTTCCGGGGCTTGGTCTGGGAGCCGTGTTGAGCGGATCGAGCGTTATATCCGACGGCATGCTTCAAGCCGCGGCAAAGGCCATTCCAGCCATGTTAACGCCGGCGCAAGTCGAAGAGGGTGTAATTTTTCCTCGCATCGATCGAATTCGTGATATCAGCGCATACGTTGCTATTAAAGTCATGCAAACTGCAGCGAAAGAAGGACGAGTTCCGGATGACATTCGTCGTCTCGTCGCGCAAGGCGAAGCTGCGATGAAGGAGTACGTGTATTCGTCCATGTACGTTCCAGAGTATCGGCCTCTCGTGTTTTCGTGTTCATCGAAAAAGTAGATTTATCGTTTCATCATCATAGCCTGTGCTTTTGCAGTACGAATGTATTCATTATTTCATCGTAAAACTATCGTGGCGGGACGTATGACGCATACGAGTCTATTCCGATGAATCAGCGCTCGAGCGCGCGGACAAGACTGTGCACTTGGCGTAAAACGCCGCACATTTCCACGTACGCGCCTTCGGGGAGCGTCGCGCTGTGTTCATCAATCATGGCCATCACGGCTGGGAGCTTATCGCTGATGCGCTTGGCAAGTATGTGATGGTCTTCGTCGGTGTCATCATCGGTATCATCGTCAATGTCCTCCGGGCAGCCATGAGCTCGCGCGTATTCCAAGCAATCGATGTGACCTGCGTCTCGGGCGGATTGTATGGTCAACCAGTCCCAAGGACATCCATGCTCGTGCAAGAACTTCAAACACTGCAAATGACCGCCATAGGCTGCATTAACGCACGCGTTCTCGTCCCAAGGGCAGCCATGATCGAACAAGTATTTCAGCATCTCCAAATGACCTCCCTCGGCGGCTGACGCGCACGCGCTGTCCCATGGACACCCGTCTTCATGCAAGTATGCCATCACATCGACAGTACAGTATTTTGCCGCGAGGTAGCTCGTGTATGTATTCCACGTGTATCCAAGTTCGTGAGCAATCTTCAACGTTTCTAACCTTCCATCGTACTGAACGACGCAGTTGCACACATAGCAGTGCACATCAAGGCTTGGGTCGTTTGTATCCAATGCTGCCTCCAACGCGGTCAACGCGGTCAACGGGAGATCACGGCGGATTCGACGATCGTCCTCCTCAGTATTTCGCATCGCCGCCTCGAATACCTGTCGCAGCTCCGCCGTCAACGCCTCGCGTCGTCGGGTTTCAATCATCGTTCCTTATAAAGCGCGTGTGGAATAATGAGGAAATCAAATGGACGCATCGATGGCGATAGCGGCGACGCGTATCATGTACTCTACGATTTGCGTTTATATGTTACAACAGAGAGATAACAAACAACGAATACGCATCCATGGTATATGATACCGCTATGTGTTCAAGTGCTTTACGCGTCCGTGCCTTCGTGATCGGGCGCGCGGACGAGACTGTGCA
>Ga0181598_1003616_pt1 | contig 13266 bp, 16 predicted proteins | sample 041ome_4_FD_153295 | JGI IMG/M metagenome (GOLD analysis project Ga0181598, IMG submission 153295) | Coastal salt marsh microbial communities from the Groves Creek Marsh, Skidaway Island, Georgia - 041404US metaG (spades assembly) | ecosystem: Environmental > Aquatic > Marine > Intertidal zone >...
AAATTCTTTTAATGGTGCTGCCATGTTACCAAAGTGAGTTGGGCTACCTAAAATCATTCCTGAGCAAGATTTTAAATCTTGTTTTGAGACAAGAAGATCATCACTATCCTTGTAATGATATGATTTCACAGTCCTGATTACTGCAGATGTATCGGCGTTTGATTCTATGCCTCTCGCAATAACCCGTGCCATTCTTTTAGTTGAATCATTTTTTGAGTAATATAGAATTAGAATATCTTTCATATAAATAGAATACCCGTAATGAGCACTAAAAAGAATAGTTTTAAAATTTTTTCGATAATCTATATTTTAACATTAGGTGCTTGCTCATCGAATGTTGCAGAGATATCAGGCACATCAAAATTCTCATCTATACAAGCAGGTAAAACAAAATACATATATCATAATGTCAAATTTGGCGACACATTGTGGTCATTATCACAAAAATATTATAATAATCCCTATTATTGGCCAAATATATTTAAAAATAATGCTGATAGAATATATGATGCAGATTTGATTTTGCCTGGACAAAGCATCATAATATATAACGATATTTCTCTCGACTCCAAAAGGAAAGCTGAGAGTCACGCACGTAACAGAGGATTATGGGTAGTTGGCTATAGAGAGGAATTAGATATTAAATTTTTGGAGATTAACCAATGAAAGCACTCTTTATATTTCTTGTCCTAATTATGATGACTCCAGTGGTAAGTTATAGTGCAGATGTTTATGATGAACCCACATCATCAATGTACATAAAGCAGGCTGAAACTAATTATAAAAAAGTAGTTAAAGTAAAAAACCCTTGGAGAGATACACAGAAGATAATTAAAAGTGCAAAAAAAGCTCACAATAAGAAAGACTTTAAAAAATCAATCACTCTAGCAAAAAAAGCACTTAATGAAGCAAACATGGCTTTAGAGCAGTATGAGAAACAAAAAGACAACTATAGGTTTCTAGATTAATCTGCATCTAATTTTGATATCAACTGATCAGCACTTAAACTCACTTTTTCTGAACTGCTTCGTTTCTTGAAGCTAACTATATTATTCTCCGCCTCTTTTTTCCCAATAATAGCAATGTTGGGCACACCCATTAATTCCCAATCATGAAGTTTATTTCCAAGTTTTGCATTTCTATCATCTAGTATTATTTCAACACTATTCCTTTTCATATCTTGATATATCTCATTAGAAAATGATCTTACAGATTCATTTTTATGTCCGTCTATTTCAACTAATGCGATTTGGAAAGGGCTTATGCTCTTTGGCCATATAATACCTTTTTCATCGTGATTTTGTTCAATAGCTGCAGCTACTATCCTTGAAACACCGATACCATAACAACCCATTTGCAGATGATTAACATTTAAGTCAGCATCAGCAATTGATAATTCCATTGATTTACTATATTTGTCTCCAAGTTTAAATATATGCCCGACTTCAATACCTTTTTTATGTATCAAATTATTTTCATTAACTATTTTTACTACATCATCAGACCCATACTTAGCTTTTGCAATTTCAAAATTAGTTCCTATACCTTTCTCATCGATTAGAAGGTCATCTTCACCTGCTTCAGCAAGTACATGAAACTCATTTGACTTACTGCCGCCTATATTGCCACTATCAGCATCCACCATCGTGTAATCTAGCTGTAATCTTTTAAAAATATTATTGTAAGCATCCTTGTAATTTTGATACCAATTATCTAAGCATTTCTCATTAATATGAAATGAATATGCGTCTTTCATTATAAATTCTCTCGCACGCATAATGCCGAATCTTGGTCTAATCTCATCTCTAAATTTTGTTGATATTTGGTACATATTTAATGGCAGTTGTTTATAGCTATTTAAATCTTTTCTGACCAAATCAGTTATAACTTCTTCAAATGTAGGACCTAGACAGTACTCTCTATCATGTCTATCATTTAATCTTAACAGCTCTAATCCATAACTTTCCCATCTACCAGATTCTTGCCAGAGTTCAGAAGGTTGTACTGACGGCATGAGTATTTCAGCTGCACCTATAGAATCCATCTCTTCTCTAATTATATTTTCTATTTTTTTTAACACACGATAACCTATTGGTAAGAAACTGTATTGTCCTGTCGACTGTTGTCTTACAAGTCCTGCTTTGAGCATCAGTTTGTGACTGATTATTTCAGCATCTGAAGGGTCATTTTTTTGAGTAAACAAAGGATATGATGATGCTTTCATTTCGGAACTACCATTTTATTTGTATTTAAGTTTACCATGATTATATGTATCATATGTATCAATAATTAAGTTAAACTAAGTCAATGATAAAATTAATAAAAGATTGGTATATAGACAACTTTACCGATCCTAACCAAGTCTCACTGGCACTTGTATTAATATTTTCTATCATAGTGACATACATATTAGTGCAAACTATTGCACCTATTTTAGTGGCTATTGTTTTAGCATATATGTTAGAGGGTTTGGTTCAACACCTAATAAAAATTACTAAAGCAACTAGACACTTTTCTGTAATAGTTGTTTTTTCCCTATTTTTAATCATAAGCATTCTTACTCTTTTCATATTGTTACCACTACTTCTTGATCAACTCACGTTACTTGTTAAGTCTCTTCCTGAAATTTTCAACAAGAGTAAACAATTAATTTTAGGACTTTACGACGAGAATGAATACATACCAAAGGATTATATAGATAATATATTTCTTGGCCTACAAGGAGAAACATCAAAAGTAGGTAACTCAATCTTCACATTTTCATTAGCTTCAGCGGGTGGCTTATTCGCTATAATTGTGTACGCAATACTAGTTCCAATTATGATATTTTTCATGTTGTTTGATAAAGAAACAATAAATAGTTGGATTGCTGGATTTTTCCCAAAGAAACTTGAATTAACCAGAAGGGCATATTCAGAGTTAAATCTGAAAATAGGAAATTATATAAGGTGTAAGTTCATAGAAATTATGATTGTTTGGATATCATCATTTATTTTATTTTTTGTATTAGGTCTGAACTATTCATTACTACTGAGCTTTTTGTGTGGACTGTCTGTTATTATTCCATACGTTGGGATGATAGCTGTTACTATACCTATTATCCTTGTAGCTTACTTCCAATGGGCTCTTGGATCTGAATTCTGGTATGTGATTATAGGACATTTACTAATTCAGGCTGTGGACGGAAATGTAGTTGTTCCTATTTTGTTCTCTGACGCTGTAAACATACATCCATTTGCTATACTATTGTCTATATTATTTTTTGGGTCTGTTTGGGGCATATGGGGAGTTTTCTTTGCTATACCCCTAGCAGTATTAATAAGTACAATTTTGAATGTTTGGCCTGAAAGGCCGGCAACAGGTTAAAAGTATGAGTATTTTTAAAGGAAGTATGGTTGCGATAGCAACTCCAATGAATGAAGATGGATCGTTAGACTTTGAGTCATTGGAAAAACTCATAGAATTTCATGTAGCTAATATGACTGACGTAATTATCTCAGTTGGTACAACCGGAGAATCTGCAACATTAGACTTTAATGAACATTCCAAAGTAATAAAGACAACTATTGAACTGGTAAACGGAAGAATACCTGTTATTGCAGGTACGGGCGCAAATTCAACATCAGAGGCTATAGAGTTAACTGAAAGTGCTAAAAAAAATGGAGCTGATGGTTGTTTGCTAGTGACACCTTATTATAATAAACCTACCCAAGAGGGTCTATATCAACACTATAAGAAAATAGCGGATCAGGTTTCCATACCGCAAATACTATATAATGTTCCAGGGAGAACATCTGTAGACATGGAACCAAAAACTGTTTATCGTTTATCCTCGCATAATAACATAGTTGGTATCAAGGAAGCTTCTGGTAATAAACAACGTTCAAAAGAGCTGCTAAGTTTATGTTCAGATAACATGCAAATATTTACAGGTGACGATAAAACATCAATAGGCGATCTTCTAGATGGGTTTTCTGGGAATATCTCAGTCACAGCAAATATTGCGCCTAGACAAATGCATATGATGTGCAAGTATGCCATGGAAGGAGATTCTGAGAAGGCCTCTGAATTAAATGAAAAAATAGAAGTATTACATGATGTATTATTTTGTGAATCAAACCCAATTCCTGTCAAATGGTGCCTCAATAGAATGGGTCTGATAAAAAAAGGAATACGTTTACCGTTGACTTGGCTAGATGAAAAATATCATGAACAACTTAACCAAGCATTATTAGATTGTGGAGCTATAAATGAATAAAAATATATATGTTATCATTTTAGCAGCATTTGTAATGCCTAGCTGTTCAAGCATGACAGACTATGCTAAAAATATTATATCCGATCCAAGAAACGAAAAATTAGTTTATAAAACTAATGAGGATTATTCTTCTGGTCAAATTGATCTAATATTGCCACCAAATCTAAATAGTCCGGATACAGCAAATTCTTTGTCACTCCCAGAAATAGTTGAAAATGATAATGAAAAATTATTCTCTATAGATACAGAATTAGAGAGTATTCAAATTCATAAACAAGGCAATGACATGTTTCTCTCTGTTAAAACACAAGACAAAATTTCTTTATGGAACAAAATAAAAACTTTTTGGACAAAAGAAGGTTTCTTGTTAGTTAATTCTGATTTAACCGTTTCTTCAATGAGAACAAATTACCTTGAAAATTTAAGTGAAGTTCAACTTGGAACTGTACAGAGAGTGGTTGGAAGATATGTCCCACTATTAGTCTCACCTGAAACTAGGGATAGCTACAAGACAAGATTAATAAAAAAAAATAATGGATATGATATTTTAATTACCCATTATGGAAAGGAGTTTATGTCCGATGGTGATTCTGAATTCAGATGGCAGAATCGGGCAAGAGATCCAGAATTTGAAAATGAGATGATAAGTAGAATGTACATTTATCTTGGAGGTAATGAAGCTAGAGAGGCAGGCTATATCGTCGCAAAATCAACAGGTATAAGAAATCAAGTTACTATATATTCAGACGATAATAATCTACAAACTCTTTATGTCCCAGATATCTATGAAAGAACATACCCAGCAGTATTGACTGCGCTAGATATTTTAGGAGTAAATATCATTGAACAAAAGCAATCAGATGGTTATATTAAAATCTCTCTTGATAATGAAGCGACTAGAGATGACGGATTTTTTTCAAATATATTCAATAAACCATCCTCTGAAACGTTATTTATAAAACTTAATCTAGGTGGAGAAAATGGCTCAGCCACGCTGATTACTATTGAAAATAATTCATTTGTCCAAATGAATAACCCCACATCTGAGGAAATTTTAAGAGGCTTATACGTCAAGCTGAGATAAAGATTTAATCTTTGATTTTATGAATCTGAGCATATGCTGAATGATTATGTATCGATTCAAAATTTTCTGACTCGACTACATATTCTGTTACTCTTTCATCATTATTGAAGTGGACAGCTATATCTCTTACCATATCTTCAACGAATTTAGGGTTATCATATGCTCTCTCAGTAACAAATTTCTCATCAGGTCTTTTTAATAAACCATAAAGTTCAGATGAAGCTTCGCTCTCCACAATATCTATAATTTCTTCAATCCAAATAAAGTCTTTTATTGTGGCAGTAATCGTTACATGAGATCTTTGATTATGAGCGCCATAGTCTGATATCTTTTTTGAGCACGGACATAAGCTTGTAACTGGTACCATAACTTTTACTTTGAGTTTAGATTTACCGTTTTCAATTTCTCCGATAAGAGAAACAGTATAATCAAGCAGACTTTGAACTTTTGACACAGGAGCTGTTTTATTGATGAAGTACGGAAACCTCATCTCAATATGACCAGATTCAGCTTCTAACAATACTAACATTTCATCAATCATTTTTTTGAATGAATCTACAGTTATTTGTTCTTCATGATTATTTAATATATGTACAAACCTTGACATATGAGTACCTTTAAAATCATGAGGCAAATTTACATACATATTAAAATTAGCAACTGTTGATTGTTGTTTACCTGATCTTTGTTTGATTACCATAGGATGTATTATATCTTTTATACCTACCTTATTAATCGGCATATTTCTTGTATCAGCTTGCCCTTGTGTATCTGGTAAGTTTGTTATCTCTAATTTTGATTTTGAAGTGGACATATAATTACTCGGTGTATGTTACTGCAGAATTGCTTGTTTCCCAAAGTTTAATTTCACTGACCTTAATATTATCAGTATTAATATTTTTTGATAGCTCTTTATAAATATATTTGGAAATATTTTCTGCAGTAGGGTTTTCATTTAAAAATGGCTCAATATCATTAAGGTATTGATGATCCAATTTATCGATAATTTTTTGTAAATTATTTTTAATATCCTTAAAATCTATTACCATACCAATTTCATTGGTATTACTACCTTGTACTTCAGCTTCAACAAGCCAGTTATGCCCATGCATCCTTTTGCAATCACCTGGGTGTCCATGAAGAATATGTGCAGATGAGAATTCTTTTTTTACAATTAATTTAAACATTTAATCTAATCAGCTACTTTTTTATTTAGAGCCAATTGATTGTATATCTCATTTATTTTTATTTCTAATGATTTCTTGTCTAATCCTATTTGATTATATAGATCTTCTTGACTTCCATGAGAAATTACTTCATCAGGTATACCTATATTAATGATATTAATATTTAAACCCTTTTGATTTACATATTCATTCACAGAAGAACCTGCACCGCCAATGAGTACATTATCCTCAACAGTTACGATACAATCATGATCTTTTGATAGTTCATCTATTTTTTTTGTATCAAGTGGCTTCACAAATCTCATGTCTACTAAAGTAAGCGACAACTTCTTCGAAATTTCAAAAAGATTATTTATAAGATGTCCAAATACGAGCAATGCTATTTTTTCCCCTCTGTGTACTGTCAATGACTCACCAACTTGTATTACCTCATCAGTCACTAATATTTCATTACCACATGTATTTCCTCTAGGGTATCTCACTGCAACAGGCCCATTATGTAACAATGCGGTATTTAACATTTTCCACATCTCATTCTCGTTTGAAGGCGACATTAGAACAATTCTGGGAAGAATTCTCATAAATGAGATATCATATATTCCATGATGAGTCTCACCATCAGCTCCGACTAAACCTGCTCTGTCAATTGCAAACATTACATTTAGGTTCTGAAGGTTTACATCATGAATTAATTGATCATATGCTCTCTGAAGGAAAGTTGAATAGATTGCAACAATTGGTTTAATTTTACCTACCGCTAAACCTGCTGCTAATGTTACTGCGTGCTGCTCTGCAATACCTACATCAAAAAATCTTTTAGGATAGTTTTCTTCAAATTCAACAAGCCCTGAACCTTCTCGCATGGCAGGCGTGATTGCAACAAAATTATCATCGTATTTAGCGGCATGATTGATCCATCTAGAAAATATATTTGTGTATGTAAGCGTATTGCTTAACTTAGATTTATTCACAGTTCCGGTTTTTATATTAAAAGGTGAGACTCCATGATATTTAATAGGATTGTTTTCAGCTATTTTATAGCCTTTACCTTTTTTTGTTATAACATGCAAAAGTACCGGCCCTGTCTTTTCCTTTAAGTTCTTTAATACATTTTTTAATGAATTAATATCATGCCCATCGGTTGGACCATAATAACTAAAACCCAATTCTTCAAATAGCTGTCCAGGAGATAGAATATTTTGTGCATTTTCTTTGATCTTTCTTGCAATTTTTTTCAAAGGATTTGATTCATTTAAAAATTTTTCACCTTTTGCTTTAATGTCCGACAAAGTCTTGTTTGAGAGTATTCTGATTAAATATTTATTGAGTGCACCTACATTAGGAGATATAGACATTTCATTATCATTTAAAATTACTAAAATATCTTTTTTTAGATATCCTGCATGACACATTGCCTCATAAGATATACCAGCGGTCATTCCTCCATCACCTATAACTGCAACTACTTTATAATTTTCATTTTTGATATCTCTAGCTATACAGATTCCTAGTGCTGCACTTATAGATGTACTGGAGTGGCCAGCTCCGAATACATCATAATTACTCTCATTAATTTTCAAAAAACCTGATAAACCGCCATACTTTCTAATTGAGCTTAATTTATTTTTTCGTCCCGTTAGTACTTTATGTGGATAGCACTGATGCCCTACATCCCAAATGATTTTATCTATGGGAGTATCAAAGACATAATGAAGCGCAATTGATAGTTCTACAGTTCCAAGTCCAGCTGCTAAGTGCCCCCCAGTTTTAGATATCACATCTAAAATATACTCTCTAATATCACATGCTAGATTATTTAACTCATCAGAATCTAATTTTTTTAGATCTTCAGGAAAATTTACCTTATCAAGAATGGAGTAAATTTTATTTTTCATCTTCAAGTAACTTTATAACTTGTTTAGCTTCATTTAAAGCTTCTTGACACTTCTTTGATAACTCCATACCTTCTTTATATTTTTTGATTGAATCCTCAAGAGTTAGTTTATCAGACTCGATATCATCAAGTATGCTTTGGAGCTTTTTTAAGTCATCTTCAAAGTTGCTAATTTTTGTGGTTTTTTTATTCATATTTTTTTGATTAATATTTTTTCTATAAAATTATTTTTAACTTCTAATACTTCTATAATAATATTATCTTTTTTAAATGTCATACCCTCTTGAGGTATCTCTTGTAAAGATTCTAGTATATACCCATTGATGGTTGTAACCGAGTTATCAGCTAGATTAATTGATAATTTTTTATTGATTTCTCTTAACTGCACAGAGCCATGAACTTCTATATTATCTATCGTAATATCTTTAATCAAATTCTCTTTTTCATAAACTGTGGCATATTCTCCGACAATCTCTTCAAGAATATCGTCAAGAGTTAACATGCCTTTAATATCACCGTATTCATCTACTACACATCCTATTCGTTTTTTCTCCTTTTTAAAAATTATTAGTTGACTTAACAAAGATGTATCCTCTGGGATATAATAAGGTTCTGATAAGCACCTTTTAAGTTCTTCAGTTTTAACTTTACTATTTTCTTTTATTAGAGCAGGTACATGCTTTTTGTTAATGAAACCAATGAGATTGTTTAACGAACCTGAATATACAGGTAAGCGGGTATGATTTACATCAACAAGTTTTGCATTTATTGAATTATCATCATGAGTAATATCAATACCTTCGATATCATTTTTTGCTATCATAGCGTGTTCGACAGTTACCTTTTGTAAATCAAGTAAATTAATAATCATTTCTTCATAATTTTCAGTAATCTTTTTTGAAGATTCTTGTATGATAGTTTTAATTTCTTCATTCGTTAAATCATCATGTTGTGTTTTTCTTTTTTCTACACCAAATATGGTTAATATCAATTTTGAGAAAAAATTAATAAACTTCACAAGTGGATTAAATATCACAAGACCATAATAAAAAAAGAATGAAATCTTATAAGCTATTCTGTCTGAATAATGAGATGCAAATGTCTTAGGTGTAACTTCAGAGAATATTAGTATTACGAACGTCAAAAAACCTGCAGCTATTGCTACACCTTTGTCACCATAAAGCTCTACCGCAATAATAGTTGTTATTGCAGAGGCTAATATATTTACAAAGTTATTTAATAATAGAATCAAACCAAGTGTTTTATCAGGATTATTCAGCAAGTAATCAACCCTCAAGGCCGCTATTTCATTTTTTTTTACGCGATGCTTAAGTTTATATCTATTGATACTCATCAGAGCTGTCTCGGAACCTGAAAAGAAAGCCGATAAAATAAGTAGTAGTATTAAGATTATAAATAAATTATCTATTGATAGTGTAGTCATTTTCTTTTTTAAATTAGCTTACTAGTAATTTAGTGCCTAAGTATGACAAGAGTAAAAAAACTAGACCGCCTATCGTCATATTTGCTGCAGCAATATCTTTTATACCATAGTATGATTTTTTAAAGATTAAATACATAAATGTTGCCCATGCGACCATTGAGAAAATTATTTTTTGTTCTATCTCGATATCTAAGTTATTAGATAGGTACGGTATTCCAGATAGAAGAGAAAGGGTTAATATGACAAACCCAGCAATTATTAATCTGTGCATAATTTTGCCCATTTCTTCAATTGATGGAAACGAGTTAAGCAATGGAGAGTTGTGAATATTCTTAACGCTACTTATTTGATACCTTAGTATTAGAGCTTGCATCCCTGCGAGAACTAGAAAACCGTATGATGAAAGAGAAAATATAATATGAATATATAAACTTTTTTCAACAGCTGTACCAGAAGATGAGGAACCAAATATCAAATATAATATAAGAGAGATAAAAACAACTGGATTGAGAATCAAACCTATATAATCTATTGCCCTATAATAATTTAGGACTATATAAAAGAGATTTATTACAAATAGCGTGATAAAAGATGCGCTTACAAAATTAAATATCACGAAGGGGTAAGCTAAATTGAATACAAACAGCCCAAATAGAAATAGTCCAATAGTTCTTAGGTATGTGATACTCAGCGGTATTTTACAATCTCTTCCCATGTATAAACTCATGAGACAAGCTGACATAGCAAAGTATATAATACCAATGATATAAGGTAGATAAGCCATTATTTATTGAGAAACAGCTCAATATATATCGTTTCTATTTCAGATTTTCTGCTATGACTCATCTTTGATGATTATATATAAAAAAAATACCTTTTAGACTAAAATTTCATCTTTTTTGACTAAAAAGCTGAGTTTTTTTTAATTGTGGTGCTATAATCACGTTGTTCAAAAACGAGATATAAATGGTAAGAGTAAGATTATCCAGAGGCGGCGGGAAAAAGAGACCATACTACCACATAGTTGTAGTTGATCGAAAAGCTAAACGAGATGGTAAATGTATTGAGAGGATTGGTAGCTACGACCCTAATCTTGATTCTGATAAGCGTATATCTCTTAAACATGACAGACTAAATTATTGGTTAAGTTTAGGAGCCCAGATGTCCGATAGAGTCAAACTACTTCAAAAATATAGCCTCGACCCTAATAACCTTGAAAAAAGGCAAAAGATAAAAAGTGCATTATTGGACAAGATTAAACAAAAAAAAATAAAAGCTAAAGAAGCTGAAGCAGCACCTGCTGAAGAAACAACAGCTGAAGCAGCACCTGCTGAAGAAACAACAGCTGAAGCAGCACCTGCTGAAGAAACAACAGCTGAAGCAGCACCTGCTGAAGAAACAACAGCTGAAGCAGAAACCTCTGAAAAAGATAAAGCTTAATTTTCTAAGAAGTTTTCATATTTGTAAATGAAGAGTTTCTCGTCCATAGTAATTGGTAAAATCTTATCTACACATGGTATAAAAGGCTGGGTATCAATTGATTGCTATGCCTACCCCCCTGAAAATTTAAAATCCTATAGGACATTTCTAGATGATAATCAAAATGAAGAGATTAAGATCTTAGATATTAAAATTATGCCAAAAAAGATTATTATTAAAATTCAGGGCTTTGATGATATTGATATTTCAGAAAATGCTTTAGGTAAAAACATTTACATAGATAATAAGTCTATTCCTAAGTTAGAAGATAATGAATATTATTGGAAAGATTTGATAGGATTAAAATTATTTACAACCAAGAATATGTATCTTGGTATTGTAGATTTTATTTTTAATAGCGGTTCGAATGATGTTTTGGCTATCAAAAATAATAATATTACTTCTTATATAGCTTTCGTCAAAGAAAATATATGTAAAATAGATAATGACAAAATTATAATACGAGATGAATCAGTTTAATATCATAACTATATATCCAAAATTCTTTGAATCTTTTTTTAAATATGGATTGGTAAAAAAAGCTATTGAAAATAGAGTAATCTCAATAAACGCAATAGATTTAAGACTATATACGAAAGATAGACACCAAAGGGTAGACTTTAAGACATATGGTGGCGGTCCAGGAATGGTTATTCAATATCAACCAGTAAGAGATTGCCTTAACATTAATAAAATAGGTAAGTGTTATCTCTTATCTCCACAGGGTAGGACTTTATCTCAAAAAAAACTTATAGATATTTCAAAAGAAGAAGCTGTTACGTTTCTGTGTGGAAGGTATGAGGGGTTAGATCAACGAATTATTGATAACTTGGTTGATGAGGAGATATCTATAGGTGATTATGTATTATCTGGAGGTGAGATGCCTGCAGCAACAATTATTGAGGGTATAACAAGACTATTACCGGGTGTAGCAGATGATATCGATTCAATAATCAACGATTCATTTTACGACGGTATTCTTGATTATCCCCATTATACTAAGCCAGAAAAAATTGATGATAAATCTGTGCCTAAGGTCCTATTGTCAGGAAATCATAAGGATATTGCATCTTGGAGAAGAAAACAGTCTTTAGGTGCAACCTTTTTAAAGAGGCCTGAATTATTAAATAACGTGAAACTTTCAAAAGAAGATGATAGACTACTGCAAGAATTTATATCGGATAGCAAGCAAGAAGAAAATGAGTAAAATAATACAAAATATCACGTCTAAGCAGCTAAAATCTGTCCCAAATTTTTCTTCAGGAGATACAGTAGTTGTATCTGTAAAGGTGAAAGAAGGAAAAAGAGAGAGAATTCAAGCTTTTGAAGGGGTAGTTGTAGCAATTAAAAATAGAGGTATAAGTTCATCGTTTACGGTCAGAAAAATCTCTTATGGCGAAGGTGTAGAGAGAGTATTTCAAACTCATAGTCCAATTATTGATAGCATTAAAATTAAACGCAAAGGCGCTGTAAGAAGAGCTAAGCTGTATTACCTAAGAGAACGATCTGGTAAATCTGCTAGGATAAAAGAAAAGCTAAACTAATCTCTTAAATTGAATCAAGTATACTTAGGAATAGGAAGTAATAAAAACCATCCTTATTTTAGAATTAATACAGTTCTTAAACAAATCAATCGCATAAAATCTACGGACATTGTTAAGAGATCAAGTTTATATGTAACTAAACCTCTTGGCCCACAAGCACAACCCAATTTTATAAATTCTGTTATTGAAATAAGAACCAATCTCAAACCAATAGAATTATTGGATGAATTACAAAATCTTGAAAGATTACATAATAGAAAGAAAACAAAAAGATGGGGTCCTAGGAGTATGGATATTGATATTTTGATTTATAATAATCTTATAATGAACACAGATAAGCTAGTTATTCCCCATCCAGGCTTAGAATATAGAGATT
>Ga0181598_1003633_pt1 | contig 13231 bp, 10 predicted proteins | sample 041ome_4_FD_153295 | JGI IMG/M metagenome (GOLD analysis project Ga0181598, IMG submission 153295) | Coastal salt marsh microbial communities from the Groves Creek Marsh, Skidaway Island, Georgia - 041404US metaG (spades assembly) | ecosystem: Environmental > Aquatic > Marine > Intertidal zone >...
TTTTGTAAGGGCATTAATAGCCCCTTTTGATGCCGCATATAAAGCAAAACTCTCGCGCCCCAAAAAACCTAAATCCGAACTGATATTTATGATCCTACCACCACGCCCATGAACCATTCGTTTGAGTGCCTCACGTCCGGTAAGAAAAGTGCCACGCAAATTGATCCCTATCACATGATCGAAATCCGATGCCGATGATTCTACCGTTGATTTTTCCATAATAATGCCAGCGTTATTGACCAGAATATCTATCGCAATATTGCTTTCATCAAACTCTTTGAAAAGGGAGGTAATAGCCTTTTCATCCGAGATATCCACTTTTTTTGCTTGGGCTTTCTGGCCGTTTGCCACGATGGCAGCAGTTGTTTTTTCCGCATCATTTGGTGAACTGTTGTAGGTAAAGATAATATCGGCTCCGGCCCCTGCCAAGGCTATGGCTATGGCCCTACCAATACCGCGTGATGCCCCTGTCACTAATGCTGTTTTGCCTTTTAGGGAGATGTTCATCCTAACACCTCACCACGATCAACATTTATGGCCTGACCTGTAATATTAGAAGAAAGCGAAGATGCCAGATATAAATATAGTTGGCTTACATCAGATGGTTGCATCAAACCTGACAAAGATTGAGAGCCAACAATCTCATCAAGTAATTCTGGTTCTGTGATGTGTGTTTTTTGTGACATCCAAGTCAGTGATTTCATTGCGGCCTCTGTTTCAACCCAGCCGGGACAAACAGCATTAACCCTTATGCCTTCTGGACCTAACTCTTTTGAGAGCGAACGCATAAAGCCAATATTGGCGTGTTTGGATGAACAATAAGCACTAAACTCTGATACCGCTGTTTTTCCCCAAATAGAGGAGGTGATAATTATACTTCCCCCTAGGGACATTTTGCTAACCGCCGCGCGGGTAACATAGAATGTGCCTAGAACATTAATATTAATGATACGTTCAAAATCTTCTATCACTTTAGGATCAGAGCTATTTATTGGCGTTGGCCGTTCTAATCCAGCATTATTAATCAGCACATCTATCGTTTCTATTTTTGATAAAACCTCATTCACTTTATGCTTGTCGCTAATATCACATTGATAGGTTTTAACATCGGCCTTTGTTATGTTTGTTAGTCTTGCACCAGCCTCATGTATCGTTTTACCACTTGAAATAAGATGCAAGTTTGCATCATAACTTGCAAAGGCCTCAGCAACACCAAAGCCTATGCCCCTTGATGCGCCTGTGATGACAACTGACTTATTACTAAAATCTAGTTCTGTCATTATACCTTTTGCCCCCTACTAGCTTACATTGATGAGATGTTGGATTGTGAACGCATCAATCGCATTAACTCTTGTTCGGCGTCTTTATAGTCTGCCTCTGCTAATAAATCTTCTTTTTGGGCGTATCGTTTTTTGTTTTTAAAAGTTACAGGCATGTCACTAATGACAGTTGCAGGTCTCTTGGAAAAGAAAATAATTCTGTCGCCTAAAAATAACGCTTCACCTAAATCATGTGTGACCAAGATAATGGTTGTTTGTGTCGATTCTGCTAAGGAAATCAGCAACTCTTGCATATTCCAACGTGTTTCTGCGTCAAGGGCGCCAAAGGGCTCATCCATCAAAAGCAACTCTGGCTCATTAGCAAGTGTTCGGGCAATAGCCACACGTTGCTTCATGCCGCCAGATAATTGTTTTGGATAGGCGTTTCTAAAATCAGCAAGGCCTACCAATTCAAGATAATGTTCCACACGGTCTTTGCGGATAGCGGGATCCACCGCGTTAAGCTTCATCCCATAATCAATATTTTTTGCAACAGTTAGCCATTCAAATGAAGTATAGCTTTGGAATACCATCCCTCTGGTGCGAGATGGGCCTTCAACGATTTGATCACTATGAATGATTTTACCAGAAGTTGGCAATTCCAGCCCCGCGATCATGCGAAGAACTGTTGACTTCCCACATCCTGATGGCCCTAATAACACTGTTAATTCATTCGGGCGCACCTGAAAACTTACATCCTGAACAGCTTCAACCGGCTGAGCCGATTTTTTATTAAAAACTTTTTGCAGTTTCTCCACACGAAGAATAGAGGCCTCTTTGGTTTTTGCTGTCATATCGTTGATTTCCTAAATCTTAACATAGCAATAACCTAATACAGATAGGCAAAAAGCTTGCGGTGGAGGTAGCGGAAAAACAGATCAAATAACAAACCCAACGCACCAATTATCATTATACCTGCCATAATCTCATCCGTATGCAGAAAGCGTCTGGCTCGCATCATCATGGCACCTATGCCTGTTGTTGACGCAACAATTTCGGCTATAACTAAATATGTCCATGTCACAGCAAGCATCTGCCGCATTGCTATAAAGATATCTGGAAGCACCGCCGGAATAATTACCGTTCTGACCAATTGATTTCTGTTTGCACCTAAAGTTTCCGCTGTTTCTAATAATTCTACACGGACTTTTTTTGTGTAATCCATGACCATCGTTATCAAAAAAAACACAACACCAATAAATAGTAATGCTAGTTTTGGGGTTTCACCTGTTCCAAACCACATTAAAAGAACGGGAATAAACGAAGGGGCAGGTAAATACCGCCAAGCTGAAACAAAGGGATTAAAGAATGATTCTAGGGCGTGAAATGAGCCCATCAGAATCCCAAGAGGAACTGCCACGGCGGTTGCAAGCAGAAAACTAATAACAACGCGCCATATACTATCGAGAATATCGCTAACAAATCCACGTTCAAAAATTAATTCTCTCAATGCTTCGACCACATCTAGCGGGCCCGGCACGAGAAGAGCATTTACCCATCCTAAACTGGAGGCTAATTGCCACGTTCCAAAAAAAATGACCCAGATGGATATCCCTAAATATATGCTTGTTAGCCGATTTATAGGTTTTCTTATTTCTAGAAGTTTTGTTCGGGTTTTCATTTTACAGGATGCTTTAATTGATGAAAATAGCATTAGCAGACAGGTATAAACCCCTGTCTGCTAATATGTTTTTATTATCTTGCAGAGATAGACTGTCTGTATCCCTGATTAACGAGATCGGCCATAAGGCTACAATCAATGCCTTTACTAGCATCATGACTCGCGTTCATCAGACCAAGTTTAATCCACCATTCATTCGTTAATGAGACCACATCAGCCATTGATCCATTTGGCAATCCAAAAGGTGGATCACCGTCAAGAACGCCACAAACACGGGCTGATTCATCAAAGTCGTACATATATATGCCGCCTTCAAAAAACTTTCCGTTTGTTCCGATCACATAACCAATATCTTCTGCAGGCCATTGCAGATAATCTGCAAAAAGCTGATTTACTTCTTCAGTATTATCATGCCAGTACTGAACGGCATCCCAACGCGCTTTAAGCATATCTAATGCTACAGCTCTACGCTCTTTAATAAAATCTGTATTCATATACATGACATCCATAAAGATGCCTGTTTTCAGCATATCGGCATTTGCCGTATCAATGGCGCTAGCTGTTCCGGGTCGATTTTCGATCACATTACTGATCCATGGTTCATACATATAGGCCGCGGCGAGATCGCCAGACATCATAGGACCTACTGCTTCATCAGCATTAAGGTTTACCCATTCAACATCATCCGGCGCAATGCCGTTTTTATCTAGGAACAATCCCATTAATAAGTGACCAATATAGGCTTGTGGCGCGGATACTTTTTTGCCTTTGAGTTCATTAACACTTTCATCTGGTGAAAGAATGATATGGTCTACTCCATAGGATGGATTTAAAAAGGCAACATTTGCCACTGGAGTATTACTATCTATGGTTAATGGGGTATAATCACCCGTACAGAGATAGATATCAATCTGTCCTGCTGCCAGAGCAGAATGCCCACCAATTGGATCCTCAAAAATTGTTAGGTTTAGATTGTAATCAGGTGCTAAATTTTTTTGTTTTACAACTTCAAACATGGCGTAGCCTGGCCATGAAACACAGATACCTACATTTACATTTTCTTTAGCTGATGCCTGCACTGTTAATCCCACTGAAAAAGATATAACTGCAAGTAAGCTAATGATATATTTTTTGATGTTCATTTTACACTCCTATACTAATATTTATTTTCTTTTTTAATACTCAGTTAATTTATCCGACTTGTCCAGTGTCATGATGATAATTTGGACACCAGGTGAATAATGCTTCCGACCTCAAGCGCATCTATCCCTGAGAAGTAGTAGCCATATTAGAGTTTGCTATTTCAACACAAAAAAACCGCCATCCCATCGGATAGCGGTGTTAGCATGGTCTTATTGGTTGCGGGGGCAGGATTTGTTCAAGACCCTACGATTAAAATTTTTACTTAATATCATTCGCATTATTGAAATAATGGGGCACTTGCGGTTTCATCACGCGATAAGGTAGAATCTTGCTGGAGAGGGCAAAGCCTACTAAAGGGTATTAAAAATGAGCATAAAATTAATCGGATATTCTGACAAACTTTCTGCCCGTCCAGGGGATCAGATTAATTTTCATGTTTCAAACGAAACCCACCATAATGTTTTGACGTATTTAACGCGCTCTATTTCTGCTGATCCCAATCCTGCTGGTATGGGCGTAGTAGAAACCAATTGTGACGCAATGTATCCACCCCAAGAATATCAACTGAATAAGCAAGAATTCTTTCCCGGATCATATGCGCGAACCCAAGAAATATTTGCGCATCCCATTAATGATCATATCGCTATCTCTATCACCGTAATGCCAACCTATTTAACTGAGGGCGAGCAATGCATCTTATCCATTGGCCGCTTATGGCTAGGCCTTGATACGGATGGCCATATCCATCTCAAATATGGTGACGATGGCATTATCTCTGATCAGCCTGTGTTTATTGGAAAATGGCATAACATCACCGCATCCCTAGCCGCGTCCGGCAAGATGCAGTTAGACATAAATTATGCCCATAACAAACAAACCGACCGAATGTCAGGACAATATAAATGGTCCCAAGGCACCCTTACGCTTCATGATGTAATCACTCTGGCTTCGCAACTTAGGGGCCAAACCCCGCAACACCATTTTAATGGCCGCATTGAACAACCCATGATTTCTATTGATGACACCATCATAGCAGAATGGGATTTGGCCGCTAATATGACCGCGCTTGAAGTCCCTGATGTTAGCGCAAATAACGCCCTCACCTTACAGCTGATTAATGCCCCCACCAGAGGGGTGTGTAGCAGCCAGTGGGACGCGAGTGAGTTTAGCTGGAAGCATTGCCCTTCTCATTACGCGGCCATTCATTTTCATGATGATGATATTTATGATTTTAACTGGGACAGCAGTTTTTCATTTACGATACCAAAGGATATGGCATCAGGCCTTTATGTCATGCGTATAAAGGCTGGCGATCACGAAGACGCTATGCCATTTTTTGTTTGCGCGCCCAAAGCCAAGCCAACCGCCAAGCTCTGTGTGCTTGTGTCCACATTTACCTATACCATTTATGGCAATCATGCGCGCCCAGATTACCATGATGGGTGGTTAAAGCGAATAGCAGATTGGGGTGCATACCCTTATAATCCTGCGGTTAACAGGGAATATGGATTATCGACCTATAATAATCATTCTGATGGAAGCGGCATTTGCCATGCCTCCCATAAAAGGCCATTGTTTAATTTGCGCCCGGGCTACATCACTTTTGGTGAAGCGGAATGTTCTGGCCTCAGGCATTTTCAGGCTGATAGCCATCTTATCTCATGGTTACATAAGCATAATATTGATTATGATATTATTACCGATGATGAACTTGACCGTGAAGGGATTGACGCCATAGCCGGCTATGCCGCCGTCACGACCGGAAGCCATCCCGAATACCATACCCGGAAAATGCTGGATGCGTTAATGGCCTATCGTGATCAGGGGGGGAATTTGCTCTATCTTGGCGGAAATGGCTTTTACTGGAAAATTGTTCGTCACCAGCAACATGATGACCTCTTAGAGATCAGAAGAGCAGAAGACGGGCTTCGAGCCTGGGCATCTAATCCAGGTGAATATTACCATAGTTTTGATGGATCATATGGGGGATTATGGCGGCGTAATGGCCGACCACCTCAACAACTGGTTGGCATTGGATTTACCGCCCAAGGTGTATTTGAAGGCCACCCCTATAAGCGCACCTGTTATGATCCAGAATTTGACTGGCTTTTTGAAGGTATAGACGGTGATGAGATCGGCAATTTTGGTTTTAGTGGAAATGGGGCGGCAGGGTTTGAGTTAGACCGCGTTGACCCCAACCTAGAAAATAGCCACAACATCACCTTGCTGGCACAATCCTTTGCTAATGCGTTTATGCTTGTCCCAGAAGAACATCTTACGCATCTGACTAATTTGTCAGGCGGCAGCGAAGACGCCGCTAAGCGTGCTGATATGATTTATTTCGAAACCCCTTCTGGCGGCAAAGTGTTTTCCGTAGGGTCGATTACCTTTTGCGGCAGTCTACCTTGGAATGATTTTGATAATAATGTCTCGCAGCTTCTTTTGAATGTGGTTAAGCGCTTTACAAATTAGTAATGCAGATCACGCCTGCTAGGCAAAAGCGCGATATCCTTAAAGCGTGGGCCTGCCGATTGATCCTAACGCCGACTCAACGCTCATGCCAATGCGGATGCACATGGCTTCATCATGCGGTTTAGCAATAATCTGCAATGAAAATGGCAAGCCATCTTTGGAAAGCCCCGTCGGTAGGCTTAACCCACAAACCCCAAAATAATTAAATGGCCGGGTAAAATGCCCAGGTGCCACCGCTTGATCCGCATCATTGATTTTTGGGGCAGTGGTCGTCATTGATGGGGTAACGATAGCGTCAAAACTTGCCAGAGATGACATGAACATAGCCATATGCTCTCGCCTCTGCTTGAGTAGATTGAGATAATCATGCGCTAGTCTTGTTTTGCCAGATAGCACGCGCTTACGGACATCTTCGTCAAGTAAGGCCTCATGATCGTCATATAATGCCCCATGATTATTATAGGCTTCGATCGCTGTAATTTCACCATTCCAATCGGCACATTGCGCATAGTTAAACGGGGCGGAAAAGACTTCAATCCTTGCCCCAAGAGACTTTAAGACATCCAAAACACGATCATAATCTGACAGAACTTCAGGGGTGCAATACGCTCTCTCAGTGTCATTGATCACGCCAACGTTAAGCCCTGCGATGCCTTGCGCCGCTTGGCCAAAAAGCCCTTGGCTTGTCTTCATATCATGGTCGATATCTGCACCAGAACGGCCCTGCATCACTTCATAGAGTATGATCGCATCAGTGACCGTTTGCGTGATAGGTCCTGGGGTATCAAGGGTTTGTGATAGAGGCGTAATGCCATCGCACGGCAATTGCCCTTCGGTCACCTTGAGCCCGGTCAATCCACAGAACCCAGCAGGAAGGCGGACTGATCCGCCTGTATCCGAGCCTATTCCAAAGACAGCCATTGCCGCTGATGTCGCAACCGCCGAACCAGAAGAAGACCCACCCGGAATACGATGATGTTTTGTATCCCATGGATTCCACGGCGTACCCATCTGCTGATTAGTCCCCCAACCGCCAAAAGCATGTTCAACAGTTTTTGATTTTCCGAGGATAATGCCGCCACCAGCAATCAGACGCCTTACCACAGTGCCTGTTTCAGTGGACTGATTATTCAGTAAGACCTTAGCCCCATTAGTACAAACCGTTCCTTCGAGATGATAAATATCTTTCAAGGCAAACGGAATACCATGCATGGGGCCAAGGCGATATCCCGCCTTTATGGACTTATCAGCAGCATCAGCCATCTGCATGGCTTTTTCTGAAAAAACTGTTTGATAGGCGCCAAGTTTGTCATCATGACTTTGGATTTGATCAAGATGGGCTGATACCACCTCTTTGACCGTCAAGAGACCATTTTTATAAGCCTCTGAAATAGACGCAATAGTGCCTAAGGGATAAGTCATGGAATGATCTGCTCTAATCATATAAATATCCGTATGTGCTTAGGATTTGGATTTTGTTTTAGTTTTGGTCGGTTTTCTTGATGCACTGCTTTTCCAGTCTTTTCCTGGAACAGCTGACAACAAATCAATCGTATAGGGGTGCTGAGGTTTAGCAAAAATATCTTTGGTCTTTCCTATTTCAACCACCTCCCCATATTGCATGACGGCCATTCTGTCACATACCTGTGCTGCAACACGCAAATCGTGAGTAATAAAGATCATAGATAGTTTCATCTGTTCCCTAATATCATCCAGCAAATCAAGAATTTGTGACTGAATAGAAACATCTAGAGCAGAAACCGGTTCATCAGCAATCAAGATTTCCGGCTTGAGTGCCAAGGATCTAGCAATGCCAATACGCTGACGCTGACCACCAGAAAATTCATGTGGATAACGATCAAAAGATTTATCATCTAAACCAACAATCGAAATCAGCTCACGCGCCCTTTTAATCGCTTCTTCACGATTTATACCTTGGGTAATTGGCCCTTGAGCAATAATATCACCAACTTTAATCCGAGGATTAAGAGAAGCAAATGGGTCCTGAAATACCATCTGAATTTTGTTTCGCCATGCGCGCATGGCTTTGCGTTTCAGCATATTAATCTGAGTGCCTTCAATCGTAATCGCTCCAGAATCCGTATCCATTAATCGGATAATGCACCGCGCCAAAGTAGACTTACCCGACCCACTTTCACCCACCACACCCAAGGTTTCCCCATTATAAAGATCAAGAGTGACATCTTTTAGGGCCTCAACTTGTCGTGATGGCCTGCCAAACCCAAAAAGCCCCCGGCCACCACCAAAGGTTTTACAAACGTTTTGCACCTCTAGCACTTTTTCTTTGGATATGGTTTTGGCCTTGCGAGGGGATAGACTTGGTACAGCGCTGATCAACGCCTTAGTATAAGGATGCTTAGGATTATTTAGCACCTGCTTAACTGGTCCGCTCTCCACAACAATCCCATGTTGCATCACCATAACCCGATCAGCGATATCGGCCACAACACCAAAATCATGGGTGATAAACAAGACCCCCGTATTATAAACTTTTTGCATATCCTTAATTAATTTTAGGATCTGCGCCTGAGTCGTAACATCAAGGGCAGTAGTGGGTTCATCTGCAATGAGAATTTGCGGTTTTAGCGCAAGCGCCATGGCAATCATTGCTCGTTGCCGTTGACCCCCAGATAGCTCATGCGGATAAGCGCGCATGATCTGCTCTGGGTTAGGAAGGTTGACATCATCAAGCAATTCAACCGCGCGCTTCTGACGATCGGCTTTTGACATATCAACATGATAACGAAAAATCTCATCAATTTGAGAACCAATAGACATCACCGGATTAAGAGCCGTCATGGGCTCTTGAAAAATCATGGATATTTCGCTTCCTCGCAGCTCCCTCAACCGCTCGTAACTGACCTTGGTGATATCTTCGCTGTTAAATATGATCTCGCCATTTGAGACACGCACATGGGGTTGCGGCAAAAGCCCCATAATCGCCCGCGCCGTTAACGACTTTCCGGACCCACTCTCACCAACAACGCATAGCGTTTCCCCTTGTTTCAGCTCAAGGTTAACTTTCTGAATAGCATATTGGCGATCCGCCCCTTTAGGGAGTTCAATATAAAGATCAGCAATATCAAGAAGCTTTTGTTTCAATTTCTTTCTCTTAACCTAGGGTTTAGTGCGTCATTTAAGCCCTCGCCAACCAGATTAATTGCTAAAACCGTTATCAGGATAGCAACACCGGGGAAAGTACATACCCACCAAGCTGATCGCAGCATTGTCCGACCTGCCCCAATTTGAAAACCCCAACTCATAATATTAGGATCACCCAAACCTAAAAAAGACAAACCACTTTCAATCAAAATCGCTGTTGCAATCATGAGGGAACCAATAACAATAATTGGGCTTAAACAATTTGGTAGAATCTCTCGCAACATAATGCGCAAGTCGCTCATGCCAAGAGTATGGCAAGCTTGTACAAACTCTCTATTTTTAAGGGATAAAAACTCGCCTCGTACCAGCCTAGCAACACCCGGCCAAGACACTACCGAAATAGCGATGACAACGCTGTAAATTGAGGGCTTTAATATTGCAACCAGAAGAATGGCAAAAATAAAAGATGGAATAGTCTGAAAAACTTCTGTGACTCGCATCAGAATATTATCAATCTGCCCACCATAATAGCCAGCAAGAGCACCAAATAAAATCCCTATAAACACGGCAACTAATGTGGCAACAAGCCCGATCAAAAGGCTGGTCTTAGCCCCATGAACAATGCCTGCGGCAACATCTCGGCCAAGGGAGTCGCTTCCTAGTAAAAAGCCATTTGTTCCCGGAGACGACAACGGTTTTCCAGCAAGCCGAAAGGGATCAAACGCATAGAGCAAATCTGCAGTCGCCGCCATAAGTATGACAAGGAAGATAACCACTAGCCCAAAGACAGCAGAGCGATTTCGCTTATACCGGTTCCAAAAATCCCGCATGATCAGGATACCTCTATTCTTGGATCAAGCAGGCTGTAAATGATATCAACGATCAAATTCACAACAATCACAAGAGCTGAAGATAAGAGAAAAATGCCAAGCAGCAGATTAAGGTCACGGGCAAAAAGGGATTCAAAAGCCAGCATCCCAAGACCCGGCCATGCAAAAACCGATTCCACAATCACTGACCCCCCGATCAATGCGCCAACCTGAACACCCGCCATGGTGACCACCGGCAATAACGCATTACGCAACACATGAACAAAGGTAATACGCCGTTCGGTTAACCCTTTGGCCCGTGCTGTAATCACATAATCCTGGCCATATTGCTCTAGCATTGAGGCGCGCATCATGCGCGTATAAAGCGCAAGATAGAAAAGGGATAGAGTGATCGTAGGCAAGACAAGATGAACTGCGATATCTTTCACCCGATCCCAGCCTTCGTAAAAGGCAGCAACATTTTCCATTCCGCTTGTAGGAAACCACCCTAAATTAAGCGAAAACACCACAATCATCATTAGGCCTACCCAAAATAATGGGGTCGCATAAGTAATGAGCGCGAAAACAGTAATCACCGCATCTTTCCATGTGTTTAGGCGCATCGCAGCCAGAAGCCCAAGCAGGATACCAAATCCCACCGCTAATATGATGGTACTAACCATTAACAAAGCGGTTGGCCAAAACCGATCCACAATCAGTTCGCTGACAGGCATGTCATGACGGAAAGAGTACCCCAAATCAAGCATGACCACATTCTTCAAATACACCATAAGCTGAACAGGAAGCGGTTGATCAAGACCAAATTTGGCTCTTAATTCTGCCATATACTCTGGTGTTGCTGATCCCGCCTCACCTGCCAAGACATCAACAGCGTCACCATCGGCTAAGTTTAATAAAAAGAAATTGATAATAACAATAGCCAGGATAATCGGAATACCCTGAAGCAATCGTTTTAAAACAAATTTAAAGATTTTGCTGGATCGCGTCATAATTGATGGAAACCATGAAATTTAAATCTATAAAGAAAAGGTATCGAGCCAGCATGATACTGGCTCGATAACTCAAAATTTAGTCGTCAAGCCACGCTTCTCTGAACGAGCCATAAGCACCCATCGCAGAGCCATAGGCCCCTTTTAGCTGGGTGTTGTAGACTGTCAGGAACTCAAGCTCAAACAGGTTAACAACTGGCATATCTTGAGCCAGAATTTCCTGAACTTCTTTATATGTTGCTGTCCGCTTAGCGGCATCTGGTTCTTTAGAGCCAGAATCTAGCAGCGCATCAAGTTCAGGATTGCTGTAACGTGATGAGTTCACAAAATGGGTTCCTTGACGGATTTGATTAGTCCCATAGTGACGATGAACACCAAGAACAGGGTCAGGCAACTGATAGAAATAGTTGATGTTCATTTCAAAGTCATAATTATGATAAACACGCTTCAACCAAGTTGGAACATCTTCATAACGCAATTCGACTTCGATCCCTATATCGCCCATGACCTGCTTGAGATACTCACCAGCACGGCGCCAGTCTTCACCGTAAGGAATGATATCCAGCACAGCGCGCATCCGCACACCATTGGCATCCTTGGCGTATCCCGCTGCATCAAGCATAGCATTAGCCGCCGCGACATCACCTGTTTCAGGGTAATTCGGCATTGCCGCGTGCAAATTGGTAGCCTTGAAGTTACTGCTTAATGCACTTGTTGCTGGCTTTCCATAACCAAAGAAGATCGTATCAATCATGAAACGCCGATCGATAGCCGTTGAGATCGCACGCCTAATGGCTGGGTCAACAAATGGCCCCTCAATAGTATTAAACTCAATCAAAGCCATCGGGTTAATCATGGAATAACCGTCTGTTGTTACACCAATATCATCGCGCTCTTTCAGACGAACGGCATCGATATTTGGAATGGCGTTATAGGCCGCATACATCACTTCCCCATTTTCCATCGCCGCAGTTCTTGTGGATGCATCTGGGATGAACCGGCCAACGATACGATCAAGATAAGGCAGACCTTCTTGCCAGTAATCCTCATTCTTATCTAGGCGGATGTACTGTCCCTTTTTCCACTCAACAAATTTGAACGGGCCTGTGCCAACAGGATTGTTAGCTAGTGATGCAGATTTAACATCCTGACCTTCAAGCAAATGCATAGGCACCATTGGTGATTCATAAGCGGAAAAAGACCGCATCATATATGGCGCAGGGTTATCAAGATGAAAAATGGCTGTGTGATCATCAGGTGTATCGATACGGCTCACTTCGCGGAAGGAATTTGGTCCGCGTGGATGAACTTTTTTCAACACCTCTAAAATGGTAAATTTCACATCTGCAGAGGTAAATGGCTTACCATCATGCCAGCGCACATTTTTTCTGAGTTTAAAGGTGACGGTTTTGCCATCAGCGCTCATTTCATAGCTTTCAGCAAGCATTGGAACCATCTTGCCATCATTGTCATAATCGAACAGCCCTTCATATACCTTTGGCATAACAAGGCCGATTGGTCCAGATGTTGACACATACGATGCAAGTGTTGGAGGTTCCGGCTGCACCAGAAACGCTAACGTTCCGCCAGCTTCTTGTGCTTTAGCAGCGAAGCTGCTCATCATTAAAGCAATCGCTACTAGGAATCCTTTGAAAATATTATTCATAAATCGCTCCCTCTAGATTTAATTTTCTTTATTATTTTGTTAATTTTAATTAACAAATAATCTTGGAT
>Ga0181598_1003656_pt1 | contig 13169 bp, 10 predicted proteins | sample 041ome_4_FD_153295 | JGI IMG/M metagenome (GOLD analysis project Ga0181598, IMG submission 153295) | Coastal salt marsh microbial communities from the Groves Creek Marsh, Skidaway Island, Georgia - 041404US metaG (spades assembly) | ecosystem: Environmental > Aquatic > Marine > Intertidal zone >...
TATATTTTTCTAACTTTATTATTTTTAATCCAACCAAATACTTTACTAGGCTCACAGTGGATTGAAGGAAATAGGGTGGTATTACAGGGTTTAGATAAAATCACTGCTAGAATAAAGACCTTTGAAGTCAATGTAGGTGAAAGTCAAAGATTTGGTGTTTTAGATATTTTTGTTGAGAGATGTGTTTATTCCAAACCAATTTATAAGCCTGAATCATTAGCTTTGATAAAGATAGAAGATAATTCTGAAAGGCTCTCTGTAGTAGAGTTTAGAGGATGGATGTTTGCGTCTAGTCCAGCACTCAATGCCTTAGAAAATCCTGTCTATGATATTTCAGTTTTAGTTTGTAAAAATTCTGATAGACAATCAAAACAATCTTCATCACCAGATCCTATTGAATGAATATCAATATTTAAATTAATAGCTCTTTCAAGCTTTTCTTTAAATTTAATTTTTGGAATTTCATAGGCACCGAATTGTACTAAATGATCATTTAAAAATTGAACATCGAGTAATTTAAAACCTGTTTTCCATAGTCTTGCAACTAGATTTAATAATGCCATTTTACTGCCATTTGAAACGGAGCTAAACATTGATTCAGCAAAGAAAACTCCACCAATAGCGACACCATAAACTCCTCCTATTAATTTATTTCCTTGCCAGCATTCTATAGAATGCGCAAATTTAAGCTTATGAAGTTGAATGAATAGTGCTTCAATCTCTTCATTAATCCAAGTCTCTGTCCTATTAACTATTGCACATGAATGAATAACTTCTGCAAATGCTGTATTTATTGTGATTTGAAATGGTCTTTTTTTTAGAAACCTTAAGAGACTTTTTGATATATGGAATTTACTTATGGGAATGATAGCTCTGTAATCAGGGTCAACAAAATAAATTTTCTTATTTTTTCTGCTGTCAGACATTGGAAATATACCAAGCATATACGCTCTAATTATCTGTTCTGGGGTAAGATATGTATTAGACAATTTTGCCAAAGAAAATTTTAAAATTCTTATTTGTTATTATCAAGCAATTCAGTTTCTAACCACCTGATATCATATGAACCTTCTTGCATCACTCTAGTCTCTAATATCTGTTTATGTAGATCAATTGTTGTGGATATTGGTTCAATTACCATTTCCTTTAAGGCTTGTTTAAGTCTTAATATACATTGTTCTCGATTGTTTCCATGAACAATTAGTTTAGCAATCAGGCTATCATAATATGGAGGAACTTTATAACCAGAATAAATACAAGACTCAATCCGAATACCAAGTCCTCCTGGTGAGTGAAATTGTGAAATTGTGCCAGGGGAAGGGATAAACGTTTTAGGGTGTTCTGCGTTTATTCGGCATTCAATAGCATGACCTTTTATTTGAATATCTTTTTGCTCAAATGATAAAGGATAACCAGCTGCCACCATAATTTGTTCTCTTACTAAATCTATCCCAGTTATAGCTTCTGTTATCGGGTGTTCAACCTGGAGTCTTGTATTCATTTCTATGAAAAAAAATTGATTATCTTCAAATAAGAATTCAATAGTACCTAGACCTAGATAACCCATCTTTGAAACAGCCTCTGATGCTATTTTCCCAATCATGTTTCTTGTTTTATTATCAATCGCTGGTGAGGGCGCTTCTTCAATAACTTTTTGATGCCTTCTTTGTATTGAGCATTCTCTTTCACCGAGATGGACAGTTTTCCCAAATTTGTCAGCTATAATCTGTACTTCAATGTGTCTGGGTTTTTTAAGGTACCTCTCTATATAAACTCTATCATCCCCAAAAGCTGCTTTAGCCTCGCTTTTAGCAGAGGTAAATGCTGATTCTAACTCTTCTTCATTTAGGGCAACTTTCATCCCCCTTCCACCACCACCCGACGCTGCTTTAATCAATACAGGATAACCAACTTTTTGAGCTTCCTGAACAGCTATTTCAAAGCTTGCAATATTATTTTTGGAGCCTGGAACAAGTGGTATCCCTAATTTTTGAGCTGTTATTTTTGCTTCTATTTTATCACCCATACATCTAATATGTTCTGGTTTAGGGCCAATAAAAACAATATTATGAGCTTCTACAATTTCAGCAAAATCAGCGTTCTCAGATAAAAAACCAACGCCCGGATGTATGGCATCAGCTCCAACAAGTTGAGCTGCTGTAATAATTGCTGGAATATTTAAGTAAGATTTTGAGGAAGGAGCTGGGCCTATACAAACACTTTCATCAGCTAATCTTACATGTATAGCTTCACTGTCTGCGGTAGAGTGTATAGCAACTGTTTTAATATTTAATTCTTTACAAGCCCTTAAAACTCTTAAGGCAACATCACCTCGGTTGGCAATTAAAATCTTTGAAAACATTTACAAACCATTATTCTATTATAAGTAATAATTGATTAAACTCAATTGGCTGACCATCCTCAAATCCAACGAAAACAACTTTTCCTGATTTGTGCGCAGTTATGGTATTCATTACTTTCATAGCTTCTATAATAAGAAGAGTATCACCTTTTGATACTGAACTATTAAGTTTAATAAATGGATCTTTACCAGGTTCCGGTGAAGAGTAAGCGGTTCCGACCATAGGAGAATTTACAGCACCTGGATGTTGATTAGTAAATTGTTTGGGTTCATCATCTTTTTTAGTTGGAGCGTTAATTGTAATATCTTCAGAATATTCAACAATTTTTTCTTGGACTTTACTTTCTTTAAAACTTTTATTTGCAATTCTTATTTTAATACCATCGCTCTCATACTCTAATTCAGAGAGGTTATTTTTATTTAAAATATCTACAAATTTTTGTACAATATTTAAATTTTCAGTATTGATATTATTTTTTTTCATTGCTTTTAATCACCAATTAAATTTTTTATAGCTTCTATTGCTAATAAATATGAGTTGATCCCTAAACCAGCAATAATTCCAGTTGCAACTGGAGAAATATATGATTTATGACGAAAATTTTCTCTAGCATACACATTAGTTATATGTATTTCAATTTTTGGTCCTTTAAACATACTCAAAGCATCTAAAATGCCTATGGACGTATGAGTTAAAGCTCCCGCATTTATAATTATTCCGGCTCCATCATTGATGGACTTATGAATCTCATCTATCAATGAACCTTCTGCATTAGATTGAAAAAAATGTAACTCAAAATTATGAACATCACACTTCTCTAGGCATAAGTTTTTTATGTCTTGCAAAGTAGTTTGCCCATATTTCTCAGGTTCTCTAGTACCTAAAAGATTCAAATTTGGACCATTAATGATATATAACTTTTTTTTCAAAACAACACTTCCTTTACTTGTTTATAATTTAAAATTGTTCATTGTGTGACAATTATAATTTATAGATTAACCCTCACGAACTTTTTTTATAATTTCTTTAAGATTTTCCTTTGTTAGTGCACCAGGATAAACAACATCTCCAATTATAAAAGCAGGAGTTCCATTTAAATTTAAAAGCTTGGCAATTTCACGGTTTTTCTGAAGTTGTTCCAAAATTTCAGATCTTTCCATGTCTTTTTTAAGTTGATCAATATCTAACCCTATTTCTTTTGCAGTTCTAAAGACTTGGTTATCATCAACTCTACCTCTAACTCTCATTAAGGCAAGATGAAAATTGTTATATAAATTTTGTCTTTCAGAAGCTAACGCAGCCAATGCTGCATTGTACGATTGCTGAGATAAAATAGGAAATTCTACAAAGACAAAGTTTATTTTTTTATCTTCTGATATAGTTTCCATTATTGTTTTAACAACTGATTTGCAATAACCACAATTATAGTCAAAGAATTCATAAATAGTAACATCTGCTTTTTCTTGGAAAATACCTGGATTTTTCAGCAATTCCAGTGATTTAATGGCATTTATCTTTTTTTCTGATTCAATTTTATCCTTATAGTTATCCAAAATTGATCTTAATAACTGAGGATTTTTAATAAGAAAATTTTCAATAACATGTTCAATTTTTTTTTCGTTAATTTCATTGGCATGTAAAGGAAAAACTAAAATAGTTATTAAACTTAAAATAGATAAAATTTTAAAAAGAATTTGAATTTTATTTAATACGTTTATCATCATTGATTTTTTATTTTAGATAGAATGTCTAAGCCTCTAAACCTATAGCTGTTTGTTAAAGTCTTTTCAGTAAATGCTAAATCTACATATTTTTTAGCTTTAATAAAGTTTTTTTTAAGTAAAGCCTCCTCTGCTAATGCAATATAAGAAATTCCTCGTTGTCCTAACTTAGCTGATGATTTTGCTAATAATTTCCATAAAAAACTCCAATTAGGATTGTTCCGAAGTATCTCTTCTAAAAGTTGGACGCATTCTTTATAATTTTTAGTATTGTTTGTTTGCAAATAAGATTTAACTAAAGAAAATTTTATAAGGTCAGTAGCTTGAATGTATTCTTTTCCAAGGTTATTAATAGCTTCTTTATACTCATTAATAGAATTTTTCTGTTCGCCTTTTTTGAAATAAATATCACCTGCTAATTCATTATAAAAGGGATAGTTTTTATATTTATTCTTCAATTCTTTAAGCGTTTTAATTGCTAATTCATATTTACCAATTTTTTTATAAGCTATTACTTTTGAATAATTAGAAAAAAAGATATTATTGTTTTTATTACGCAACATCTCAAATGGATCATTTTCATAAGATTTAATTTTGTTTTTTATGTAATCCAAAGAAACATCAAAGTTTTTAATATTTATTATATCGTTCTTCTTTTCTGGCACATAATAATTAGATTTATATTTTTTTAATTGTTCTAACCTTTGTTTTGAAAATGGATGTGACCTGTAATAATCGATGACAGAATTGTTATTTAAAAATTCATTTTCACTGAGTCGTAACATTAGTTTTTCTACACCATCTAATGATATTCTTTTTCTTCTTAAAACATCAATAGCATATTTATCAGCTTGTTGTTCTTGAATACGTGAAAATTGAAAAGCTGATTTTGCCGCTAAATCTTGGGTTCCTATAATTAATCCCATAGTAGTATCTGAATTTAACTTTCCACTAGCGGATAATGCAATACCAGCAATGGTTGCAAATTTAGAATAATTAGATAAATTTTCATTATTTATAGCCCGAGAAGAACTATGATTTAAAACTAAATGTCCAATTTCATGAGCTATAACACCTTGAATTTCATTAATCGATTCAGATTTATTTATTAATCCAGTATGAATATAAATTTTATTAGAACCAGTTACAAAAGCATTATATTCATCATTAGAAATTAAAACTGGTTCAAAATTTTTACCATTCCGAGGATGATCATCGCTTACAGTTTTTATAATTTTATATAAAAAAAGTTCAATTTCTGCATCTCTAATAATAATATTTTTTTGAGCAGAATTAGCAGAATAAGAAAAAAATAGTAAAAATATTAAGATTAATAATTTTATTTTGACCACCAGCCTTTTTTCTTTGGTTTTTTGTCATTTGCACTATCATCTATTTTTACAATTTCAATTGGAGCAGACGCTTTTGTTTCTCTTGCTTCTTGTTTTTTATTTGTGTCTTTAACATTATTTTTATCATCTGAAACTAATGTTTTATTCTCGCTCTCATTTTGAATTATTTTCTTGGGTTGTTTTACTTTATTAGTATTTTTTCTTTCTCTTTTTTTCTTAATGGGTTTTTCTTCTGTTTTATTATCAACTACATCTTTAGCTTTCTCTATAGGTTTATTTTCACTATTTTCTTCTATTTTTTCTTTTGGTGTATGTTGAACTTCGTTATTCTCGGACTTTTCAAGTAAGATATTACCATCATCAACTCTTCTTCTTCGTCTTATTGGTTTTTTATTTCTTCTTCTTTTATTATTATTATTATTATTATTATGCTCTTCATTTTCAGAAGGGTCATTTTGCAGCTTTGCCTGTGATTGATTTTCTTTTTTAGGGAGAGATTTTTTAATCGCTTCCAATTTTTTAAGAGGAGGAATTATTGAGTTGTCATTATAAAAATCTATTCTAATATCATATCTTGATTCAATCTCATTTAACTCAGATCTCTTATTATTCAAAATATGTAATATTATATCTGAGTGAGCAGAAACTTTCACCATTAAGATATCTTCAGGCGCACCTTCTTCTTCAATAGCTCTTAAAACTTGAATAGCACTTACTTCTATAGATTGAATTCTTCCAGATCCTCCACAATGTGAACATAATTCTGAAGAATTTTCAACAACAGAAGGTCGAAGACGTTGGCGTGATAATTCTAGCAAACCAAAATTACTAATTTCTCCAATTTGAATTCTTGCTCTATCTTTTTTCATTGATTCTTTTAATTTTTTTTCAACGCTTAATCGATTTTTATTTTCCTCCATATCAATAAAATCAATTACTATTAGTCCAGACAGATCTCTTAACCTTGCTTGCCTTGCAAATTCTTCAGCAGCTTCAAGATTGTTTTTTAATGCGGTATCCTCTATGGTTCTTTCCCTAGTTGATCTCCCAGAGTTAACATCTACAGCAACTAAAGCTTCCGTTTGGTCTATAATAATATAACCACCCGACTTAAGTGTTACCTTAGGATTGAAAATATCTTGTAATTGAGAGTCTAAATTATATTTCTGAAAAAGATGATTTTTATCATCAACGTATTGTTGTACTTTTTTAGCATGACTAGGCATCAGTGCTTTCATATAATTTTTACAAACTTTATACGCTTCATTACCTTCAACCAAGACTTCATCAATTTCACTGTGATATAAATCTCTAATAGCACGTTTAACCAAGGATCCTTCTTCGTGAATAAGGAAAGGTGCGTTGGATTCCAAGGTAAGTTTTTTTACATCTTCCCAAATGGCTACTGAATTTAGATAGTCTCTTTTGATTTCAGTTTTAGTTCTTTTAGACCCAGCTGTTCTTATAATAACAGCCATTCCACTAGATACATCTAGATCATCAACAACTTTTTTTAATCTTTTCCTATCAGTAATATTGGCAATCTTTCTACTTACTCCTCCACCTCTTGGGGTGTTTGGCATGAGGACACAGTATCTGCCAGCAATTGAAATATAGGTGGTTAATGCTGCACCTTTTGAACCCCGTTCTTCTTTTACAACTTGAACTAATAAAATCTGACGCCTGGCAATTACTTCTTGTATTTTATAATTTCTATATAGATTTCTTTTGATTTTTCTCAGTGCTTCATCATTAAAATCGTCAATTTCATCTTCGCTTGAATTTTCATTTAAACTTAATTCATCATCAGTTTTGGCAGAAGCCTCTGCTAGTAATTTATTTTTGTCTTCAACTGGAATTCTATAATAATCTGGGTGTATTTCGCTAAATGCTAAAAATCCCTGTCTATTGCCTCCATATTCAACAAATGCCGCCTGAAGACTAGGTTCAACTCGAGTAACTCTAGCAAGATAAATGTTACCTTTGAGTTGTCTTCTAGAGTGAACTTCATACTCAAAATCATCGATAAGGTTATTAGTAGTTGTTATTACTCTTGTTTCTTCTGGCTGTCTTGCGTCTATTAATAATCGTTTACTCATTCTTAATCTCCAAATAACTATGATTTCAAAAAGTTTGAAAACATATTGTTTTTGTGAATGAGTTGTTTAGATAATTAATACAGTTAAGCACTGCTTAATTTGTAGATTATTAAAGATAATAATTATATTTATTACTCTTAAGATAGATGCATTCAATTAAAATTAACAGAACTATAATAACTTCCCTACCAGTGATACCATCAAACTTAAAAACTAACTCATTCCAAAATTGTTAAGCAAATAAATGCCATAAATCGTTCGTTTGGTTGGTTTATTTGTTTTTCCGTTAACCTAACCAAAAATAAAATTCTTTTTTGACTATATATTGTTAATCTAACCAAGACAAACTTTATTTTTTAATGTATTAACAGTAATAAAATTAAAACTTGTTGTAATTGTGATTAAACGTAAAAATATTTTTTATTCTATTATTAACTGTCTCGTATTTTTTTTAAGTTTAAGCATTTCAAATGCAAAAGATTTTAATAAAAACAACAGTCCATCTAGTATTGAAATAACTAAATGCAAAGTTAATTTGGATAATATAAATTGTTCAAATTATAATATTAATAATGATTTCAAAGTAACTTTGTTAGAAGAACCATTTCGTATCTTAATAGATTTTCAAAAGCCAATAAAATTTAGTAAAGATAATTCAAACAATAACTTAATTAAAAGAGTAAGATATAATCAAAATAAAAAAACTGGTTCTTCTTTGGTTTTAGAAATGTCTGAACCTGGAATTATAAGTGATATTATATATGAAAAAAATGCAAGAGAAGACCTAATAGACTTAAATATTAAAATTACTAAAACTACGCCAGCTAAATACGCTGTTGCCAAATATATTATAAAAAACAATAAAGGTGATTTAGCCTCATTAGGAACTGATATTAAGATTTCAAAACCCAAAAAAAACATTTCAAAAAAAATAACTCTGCCTTCAAAAAAACCTTTAATTTTTAAACAAAATAATTCTAAAAAAAAATATATCGTATTTATTGATCCTGGTCATGGAGGGAAAGATCCAGGTGCAATTGGACAATTGGGTACTCTTGAAAAAGATATAACTTTAAAAACGTCTATTTTATTAGCAAAAGTTTTAAGAAAAAATGGAATAACAAAACCCATATTATCTCGTAACAAAGATACTTTTCTATCATTAAGGCAAAGGACTAATTTAGCCAAAAATAATAAAGCAGATATTTTTATCTCTATTCATGCTGATTCAAGTAGAAATAAAAGAGCCAAGGGCCTTTCAGTATTTAGTCTATCAGATAAAGCTTCAGATAAAGAAGCAGAAATGTTAGCAAAAAGGGAAAATAATTCAGATAAAATTCTAGGAGATAACAGCATTATTAAAGATCCAATAATTTATGGATCATTGATTAAAATGTTTCAAAGAGAAGCAATGAATGAAAGTTCATCTTTAGCAAGAAGTATAATTCTAAATTTGGAAAAAACAAAATTAACTTTAAACAGAGGTCATCGTTTTGCTGGTTTTGCAGTTTTAAAATCATATGATATCCCATCTATACTAATAGAAGTGGGGTTTTTATCGAACAAACAAGAAGAAAAGAAACTTTTAAATAAGAATTATTTGGATGAATTATCCAAAAATTTAGCCTTAGCAATTGAGAATTATTTTCTAACTCTAAACTGAAAAATGTCCTAAAATTGTCTAATTTATTAATTAATAAAAAAAAATGAAACTTTTAGCTTACTTTATAACATCAATTTTTTTATTAACTTTATCTGGAATATTAGTTTTCTTTTATATTTTATGGTTCTACGGAAAAGATTTACCTGATTATAAAGAACTGTCAAAATATAATCCAAATGTTGTCACAAGAATTCATGCTGGTAATGGTGCATTATTAGCGGAATATGCTACAGAAAAAAGAGTTTTTGTGCCGATCAATGTTATTCCAAAAAAATTAATTAATGCATTTATTTCAGCCGAAGATAAAGATTTTTATAACCATTTTGGTTTAGATTTAAAAGCTACATTAAGAGCGGTTATAACAAATATAAAAAATATAGGTTCACAAAAAAGACTAATTGGTGCCTCAACTATAACCCAACAAGTTGCTAAAAATTTTTTATTATCCTCTGAAGTTTCTTTCGATAGAAAAATCAAAGAGGCAATTCTTTCAATTCGTATAGAAAGAGCATTCTCAAAAAATGAGATATTAGAGTTATATCTCAATGAAATTTATTTAGGATTTGGCTCATATGGTGTGGCGGCTGCAGCATTAAATTATTTTGATAAAAGTTTAGACAATTTAGATCTTGCAGAAGTAGCTTTTCTAGCTGCACTTCCTAAAGCACCCAACAACTATCATCCTATAAAAAATTATAACCAAGCCGTTCAAAGAAGAAATTGGGTTTTAAGCCAAATGAATAGAAACGGGTTTATAAATGATGATGTTCAAGAAACTGAAAGCCTTAAATTACTTAAAATTCAAAATTCAAGTGGATTTGATGAAGAATATGCTCCTTATTTTACTGAAGAAGTAAGAAGAATATTAATAGACAATGAGAAAATTGGTGAGAAGTTATACACAGATGGTTATTCAGTTAAAACAACCTTAGACCCATTTATGCAATTTCATGCAGATAAAGCTCTAATTGAAGGCTTAGAGAGTTTAGATAAAAGACAGGGTTGGAGAGGCCCAATAGCAAATACACAACAATCAAAGCTCTCTGGCGATGAAACTTCTAAGTACTTAAATGATTTACAAAGAGAATTACCTTTAAATAGAAAAATTGCTACTGTTGTTAAAGTTGAAAAGAATTTTTTAACAGTTTTATCAATTGATGGCAAAATCGAAAATATAGATTTTAAAAACGCATCTTGGGCTAGATCTCAAATTATAAAAAAAGATAAAAATGACAAACCAAATTTTTATTTAGGTTCAAAATATAAAAGTTTTGATGAATTTTTAAAAAAGGGTGATGTGATTGTAATTAAATATAATAAAATAAAAGAAGATCAATTTTATTCACTGTCTCAGATTCCCGAAGTTAATGGAGCAATCGTTGTTCTTGATCCAAATAATGGACGAGTCTTAGCAATGAGCGGGGGATACAGTTTTCAAAAAAGTAAATTTAATCGTGCTACTCAGGCCAAAAGACAACCAGGCTCTGCATTTAAACCATTTGTTTACCTGGCTGGGTTGGAAAGATTTTATAAGCCTACAGATTTAATTCATGACGCTGCGTTAGCTTATGAGCAATGTTCTGGTTGTCCAAAATGGAAACCTGCTAATTATACTAAGAAATTTTATGGTCCAAGTCCAATAAGACTTGGTATTGAAAAATCTAGAAATTTAATGACGGCCAGATTAGCTATAAAGCTTTTAGAAGAAGAAGAATTAGTTAAAAGCTATATTTCTCAAGGATACTCAAATGCACGTATCTCTGAAATCATCAGTCAAGATATTGAGTTTGTAAATAACCTAGTAGAAGACATTAAAAAAAGAGAAAAAAACCAAAAAGAGTTAAATGATCAATTAATAAGAGACTTTTCAGATAGATTTAATATAAATGTATCAGATTTAAAAAGATATATAAATCAACAATTAAGTATTGATGAAATATTTAATTTGACAAATATAGATAAAAATGAACTTTCTAAACTTATACTATCTTTATCTCATAAAAACATTATTCAACATTATGCCTCAAAATTTGGAATAAGTGATAATCTACCGCCATATTTATCAATGTCTCTTGGAGCTGGTGAAACAGACCTTTTAAATTTAACTAACGCTTATGGTATGATTGTGAATGGAGGAAAAAGAATAATACCTACTCTTATTGATCGTGTCCAAGATAGAAGGGGTATTACTATATTTAAACATGATAAACGTAACTGTAAAAACTGTTATGGAGATAAATTGAATATAGAAAAAATTCCTGATGTAGCTATAAAGGATGAAAGAGAGAAGGTAATTTCCTCTGGTTCGGCATATCAAATGGTATCCATGCTTAAAGGAGCTGTGGATAGGGGGACCGGAATTATAATAAAATCTCTCGGAAAAAATTTAGCTGGAAAAACAGGTACTACAAACGCAAATACAGATGCATGGTTTATTGGTTTTTCAAGTGATTTAGTTGTGGGTGTTTACGTTGGTTTTGACGAACCCAAACCACTTGGGTTAAAAGAAACTGGCAGCTCTGTCGCGGCTCCTATTTTTAAAGAATTTATGAGCAATGCACTTCAAAATGTTCCTGACATACCGTTTAGAAGACCTGCAGGAATAAAATTAATTTCTGTTAATTTAAACTCTGGCATTCAATCATCTTCAAAAGATACATCAACCATATTAGAAGCTTTTAAAACTGGTCAGTCTCCTAATATTAGCTATGATAATAATGTTAGTAACTCTATTAACATAAAAAATACCATAAGGAATTTATCTCCCTTATATTAATTATTAGGTAATTAAATATGCAATCTGAAATACAATTAAAATTTAATGAGATAAAAAATGGATTAGAAATCCTTAAAAAACATTTTAATTGGGATCAATCCTTAAGTCGAATTCAAGAATTAAATAATTTAATAGAAAACCCTGAATTTTGGAATGATGCATCGAATGCACAAGCAATAATGAGAGATAAAACACAACTCGAAAAAACAATAGAAACTATAAAAAATATCGAGAATGAAACAAATAATCTTTACGAATTGGTAGACTTGGCTGAACAAGAAAATGATAAAATCTTTTTAGAAGAAACTATTTTGCAAATAGATGATCTAGTAAATAAATGTGAAAAACTTCAAATAGAAAGTTTACTATCTGGTGAAGTTGATAAAAATAATTCTTATCTTGAGATTCATGCGGGTGCTGGCGGAACAGAAGCTCAGGATTGGGCATTAATGTTACAAAGAATGTATTTAAGGTGGGCAGAAAAAAAAGGTTTCGGGATTTCTTATGTTGAGGAAAGTTCAGGAGATGAGGCTGGTATAAAATCATGTACTATTTTATTGGAAGGCTTTAATGCTTACGGTTGGAGTAAAACTGAGTCAGGAGTTCATAGGTTAGTTCGTATTTCACCTTTCGACTCTTCTTCAAGAAGACATACTAGTTTTGCGTCGGTATGGGTCTTTCCACAAATTAATGATGAAATTGATATTGAAATTGAAGATAAAGATATTAGAATTGATACATATCGTGCTTCTGGTGCAGGTGGACAGCATGTAAACAAAACCGACTCTGCTATCAGAATAACTCATTTACCCACAAATACAGTGGTACAATGCCAAAATGATAGATCACAACATAGAAATAAGGCGCAAGCAATGTCAATGCTAAAAGCTAAGTTATATGAGATTGAGTTACAAAAGCGAGATGAGGAAAACACTCAAAACGCAAATGAAAAAGGAGAAATTGGATGGGGCAGTCAAATTAGGTCTTATGTGCTACATCCATATCAAATGGTAAAGGATCTCCGAACGAATGTTGAGGTTGGGAATACTCAATCAGTATTAGATGGTAATATTGATGTTTTTATAGAGTCCGCTTTAGCTCTGAAAGTAGGTATGAAAAGGTAAGTTATCAATTCCCTAACTCTCTAACGGCCTCTAAAACTTCGTCTGCATGACCAGGAACTTTAACTTTTTCC
>Ga0181598_1003679_pt1 | contig 13119 bp, 9 predicted proteins | sample 041ome_4_FD_153295 | JGI IMG/M metagenome (GOLD analysis project Ga0181598, IMG submission 153295) | Coastal salt marsh microbial communities from the Groves Creek Marsh, Skidaway Island, Georgia - 041404US metaG (spades assembly) | ecosystem: Environmental > Aquatic > Marine > Intertidal zone >...
CACACACTATATCTATATAAACAGGTGATTGGCTCTGGGATTGCCGGGTTATCGTACGCTTTGGAAGCGGCTGAACACGGGAAAGTTGCAATCGTGACGAAATCCGTCGCGCACGAAGCGTCGACGACGTACGCGCAAGGCGGGATCAGCGCAGTTATTTCGCATTTGGATACCGTAGATGAACACGTGAACGATACCGTCGTAGCTGGAGATTATTTGTGCGACGAAAAAGCAGTGAGAGCGTTGTGTGCGGACGGGAAGTCTGCGATTGAAAAGTTGGTGGAGATCGGGACGCGGTTTACCAAAGCGGAAGAGTTGGAGGGGAAGAATAAGGAGGAATCGTATCAGGGGTTACACTTGTGTCGCGAAGGAGGTCACGGGAAGCCGAGGATCGTGCACTGCGACGATATGACTGGAAAAGAGGTTGAGAGAGCGTTGGTGGAAGCGACGAGAAAGCATCCAAACGTGACGTTTTACGAACATCACGCGTGCGTAGATTTGATGGCTTCCTCGTCGCCGAAGAACAACAACGAAAGACGGTGCGTTGGCGCTGTCGCCGTTTCTAGCAGGAATTCTGAAGAAGAAGATTCATCAAAGATTGTGCGTTTCTACGCCTCCGCTACTCTCCTGGCGTGCGGCGGCGCCGGTCAGCTTTTCCCGTCCACGACGAACCCAGTTGTGTGTACCGGCGACGGCATCGGCATGGCGGCACGCGCTAACGTTCTCTGTGAGAATCTCGAGTTTGTGCAGTTTCACCCGACTGCCTTGTATGCGGATAATGATAGGTCGAAATCCCCGGCCAAGAAACTCGACGAGAATGAAAATGCGTTTTTGATCACGGAAGCTGTTCGCGGTCACGGCGGCGAGTTATGGACGCACTTTGAAGGCGGCGAGAGGTTCATGCCAAACTACGACAGTCGAAACGAACTCGCTCCGAGAGATGTCGTCGCGCGCGCGATTCACGCTGAGATGCGAAGGAACAACTCGCCGTGCGTCTATCTCGACATCACGAAAAAAGACGCCGAGGACGTCGCGAAAAACTTTCCAGGTATTTATAAAGAATTGAAAAAACGAAACTTGGACATGACAAAACAAAGAATTCCGGTGAGACCAGCCGCGCACTATCTCTGCGGCGGCGTCAAGACAAACATCGACGGTGAAACCAGTCTTTCTGGCTTGTTCGCGTGCGGTGAAGTTGCGTGCACGGGCGTGCATGGCGCCAATCGATTAGCTTCTAACTCCCTGCTCGAAGGCGTAGTGTTCGCGCGACGAGCCGTGAAAACCGCCACGAAAAAATCCAGAGAAACTTTGAAGCAATTGTTAGAAGATGAATTCGAAGACATCGTGGACGAGGATGATTTTTTGAAATGCAGCAGCGTTTTGAACATTACGCGAAAAACAAAAGCAACAAAACGTCGCGGTCAAACGGTCAAGAAAGACTTCTTATCCACAGACACGTTTGCGCAAAGCTTGAGAAAAGAAGTGCAACTCTCCATGTGGCGCGCATGCGGCATCGTTCGACGAACGGAGGATATGCGCGAAACTTTAGTCAAGTTCAAAGCTTTACAACGCTTGATTGAAGAAGAAGAGGAAGAAGCGGCGTTGCTGAATAGCGGCAACGACGATGGTACCGTCACTTTAGCTCTAGTCGAGGCGAAGAATTTATTAGCGGTTGGCACTTTAGTTTTGCGATCGGCGCTGAAGAGGAAAGAGAGTCGTGGCTTACACTACGTCGTCGAGTACCCGGACAGAGTCGAAGAAGAGCGAGTGTCTACAGTCGTAACCCCGATTGAGAACGATGACAACGATGAATCGAGCAATATTTCGTCCTCCTCTGCGATTAAATTTGAGGGAGAGGAGGGTGACGAAGCGCTGTCGGTTGTCAAACAAAAAGTCGTTGCAACAGGTCCGCGCTAGCTTGGATTGTTTAGAGCCAATTAGAAACTTAGGGGAGACTTTGCTTTGCATGAAACTCTGTTGATATTATTTATTACATGTTCAAAGTCAATACTCTGTAACAAATCCCACTACAACACTCTCTTTACAATCTCGCGTTTGGCATGTGCTTCATCGCTTGTCGAATACCTAAATCAGCCATAATCTCCTCCGACCCACCTAAAATAGCCGCAAACTTGTTGGATTTCTGAAACGCTTCGATGATGCGTCCCATCCCCGTTCTCGTAATCGCGCGTCCGCCAAAAATTTGACACGCCTCGTCCGAAACCAAATTCGCCACGCGCGTGCAAAAGTATTTCAGAAGCGCGATGGGACCCGCCAACACAACCGATTGTTCCTCGTGAGACAAGACGTTCATTTGGTGCGTAATTTGTTCCGTCCATGCCTGAACCGCTTCAATTTGCGCAGCCATGATGGCCAATTTCCCTCGAATCACCGGTTGTTCGATCAACTTTTTCCCGAACACGATGCGTTGGTTGGCCCACTTGAAACATTCGGCTAAAATCAATCGGTTTGCGGCGTTTGTGCCGGCGACGATATACCATCTCTCGTGGTTAAAATTGAACATGACGTACATGAAACCTTTCCCTTCTTTTCCGAGTAAATATTCCTTGGGCACGCGCACGTTTTCATACGTCACGTACGCGGTCCCTGCTGACGGAGAATACGACGTTTTAATCGGTTTCGTTTCCACGCCGCCCCACGCTCGATCTATGAGCAACAACGAAAACGTTCCGTCTTGCATTTTGACCGCCGTGGTGAAATAATCGGAAAACTGTCCGTTCGTGATCCACTTCTTGACACCGTTGACGATGTAATCTCCAGTCGAGGAATCTTTTACCGCAATGGTCTGTAAACCAGCGACGTCGGAGCCGGCCGCTGGTTCCGAAATGGCCAAGCATATCCTCTTCTTACCTAACAAAACCTCTCTCCCGACTTTTCTTGCGACCTCCGGTCTTCCAAACTGCAACACCGGCGGTAACCCAATCACCAATCCCGCGCCTAATCCATCGACGTACCCGGGCACGCCTAGCCTACACGTCTCTTCGTGCGCAATTAACTCGTGAAAAGAATCGAACTCGCTCCATTTTACTCCGCCTAATATCTCCACGCCGCAGTTTTCAACAACGTCTCGCAGCCACGGTCCTTTCGGCATCCGAGCGACGAGCAAGCCGTTCTTGCCGAGCAACTCGTACACCTCTTTCGTTGGATGTTCCCCATTTTCGTCCGCTTTGACGCACACGGGCACGATGTGCGTATCGAAAAACAACCTGCACGCCTTGCGAAAGTTTTTATGACTCTCGTTGTAATACAAACTCGGCGCGTTGCCGACCGCAAACGCCGACGGTTCCGCGTACGGCACGAGTTCCAAGTCGCCTTTTTTCCTCTCCAAAGTTCTCTCTTTCCCTTTCCTTCTGTCTCGTTCCACCAACACTCCGACGCGAAATTTCTTCGCCACCTGTTCCAACACGTCTTTTCTGTGGTACTTATAAAACGCGTTCGTGGAATCCGTGCCGGCGACGCGATCGATGAACGCTTTCCCGCCCGGATGGAACTTTGCAAACTTCGTCACGTCGTAGACGAAATCGTCCACGGAGATCCAATTCTTTGCCGGCGTGTTGTGCTTTGCAACCTCTTCGCGCGTGTACCGAGGAAGCTTTGAAACGTCGTCGTCGTCGGAGGAGGAGGAGGAGGCGGACATCTTTTTTGCTCTCTGCTTTCTTCTTCTTCTTGTTTTTTTCGTTCGCGCGCGAGCGTTCGCGCGTGTCCGCCAACGACACCAAAGTGAAGAAACGCATCAGAAACGCGTCCGAGTAACGAACTTTTTTCTCACCACAATAATTTAGGGTTTTGAGATCTCAACAAAGAAGAGCGTTTTTTTGTTCGTCTGACTCAGATATTTTTGACGCTTCGAGCCTTTTCGACGAGAAAAAGAGTTGATCGAAGAAGGGAGACAGACGCGACACAAAAGTTTACGCCGAACAGACGAAAAAAACACAAAAGATGCAGTCTACCACGAGCTGCGCCGTCGTCAGTTCGAGTTCGATCGCTTCTGTCGCTACCGCCGCTGGGCGATCGCGCGCGAAGACGAATAATAATGAGAAGAACAATCTTCATTTTCATTCGCAAAATCATCCACTTCATCGTGTTGGCGCCGCGAAAAGATGTCTCTCGATGCCTCGAAGAGTCATCAACAACGAGTCGTCCTCGTCCTCTTCTTTATACGGAAAATACGCCTCTGGAACAGATTCTCCTCTCAATTTGATCGACGTGCCGCTTGAATTAGTCCAAATCCGAGCCTACGTTCGATGGGAAGAAGCCGGGAAACCGGAAGGCATGCCGGCGGAGTGGCAAGCGGCGGAGTTTGCTCGAGCGCTGGACGATTTGAGAATCGAGTTGGTTGAAGGGACGCCGTTGAACGAAATACGGAGGAAATTTAACGTCATGACGGTTAACAACGGCGAGGACGATTTACCGATGAAATTACCCAGAGAGGTGGAGGAGTATAAGCGGGAGAGAGAGGAGTTGATGCGTCGCGCAGCCGCGATGTCGCGCGGCGGAGGTGCGGAGCAGTCACAGCAACAGCAGCAGCAGCAACAACAACAGCAGCAGCAACAACAACAACAGCAACAACAAATCGTGAGGCCGATGGACATCGTGAACGCGAGAATCGCGAACTCGACGACGCGTCCGATTGGAGATCAAGAGTTCACTTTTGCATCGGGGTCGTTCGATTCGTTCGATGAAGCGGATTCGTTTACTCAAGAAATCGCTAGAGAAGAAGAAGAAGGCAAAGAAGAAGGCAAAGAAGAAGAGAATACTGCCACGAACGCTGCCGAAGCGTCTTCTTCGGTCGTAGAATATGAATTCGAAGAGACAATTCAAGAAGCAGTTTTAAAGCAAGAAGAAGAACAAGAAGAAGAACAGCTGCCGCAGCCTGTCGCCGAGCCTCAGCCATTCGTTGTCGTTGAACAGCAGTATAAACACGTCGATGAAGTCAGACGCACCTTTGATTCATCTTCAATTTACGATTTGATCCCCAAAAGCAGCAATGCGAACGATGAAGATGCGTCGGTTGAAAAGAGCGAAGACTCTTCCTCAACCTCGTCTGGGGCGGCGAAGTCGTTCATGCGTCGCTGGAGACGACAATCAGATGAACAATCCGTTTCTGGCGACAAAAACCTGGTGTGCTCGAGTAAATTGTACCCAATTGGTGAGGGTTATGAGTTGCTAGTTCAAGTTTTCGAACGTTCGGAGACGGATTCGGCCGCTATGTCCGGTGAGAGAAGCCGAAAGACAAATCGAAGAGTTAAGCTCGTAACAGATTATCCGCAGCCATTAACTTTGCACTGGGGTGTCGCTAGAGATGAACCAGGGCAGTGGATTTTGCCATCCGAGTCGATAATGCCGGAGAACACAAACGTCGTCAGTCACATGTCCGCTGAAACGCAATTGAAAGACGCCGGCGAAGGATGTTTAGTAGACTTGGTTGCTACAAAAGCGGTTCAGAGTAAAGCGAAAAGCGCGTCTTCTCCGAGCTCCTCTAGTGCTATCAGCGGCGAACAACAAACGCAACCGATAGAACAAGAGTGTCGCCAAATGCAGAACTTGTCCATTTACCTACCAGATAGCGATTCAGCTACAGAAAGCGAGTTGATGGGTGTACATTTCGTGCTTAGGGATGACTTTGGGAACTGGTTCAAAGACACCACAAATGGGAACCAAAATTTTAACGCGTTGCTGCAAGGTGCGGGGGGACGAAATGCGAAGCCTACGGATGAATTAACGACACAAATTATCCGTGCCGAAGCCGGTGGAAACTGGTGGAGTCTAATGCATCGATACAATCTCGCGTATCAGTTGTTGCACGAGAAGATCGGTGCGGAAGATATCGATCCATCAAAAGCGCTTATTCGCATAGCAAAAGTTTTTGTCTGGCTGCGATTTTCGCAGTTGCGACAGTTGACGTGGCAAAGAAACTATAACGTGAAGCCGAGGGAATTATCCTCTTCGCAACAAAAGCTGACGCATAAATTGGCAGAGCTGTTTTGTGAGCGACCAGAATTGAGAGATATTGCGCGCATGTGTCTAGAAACCGTCGGACGCGGCGGAGATTCTGGCACGGGACAAGCTGTACGCGATGAAATCTTGAATATCATGCACAGAAACGATATCAAGGAAGTTTCTGGAGTCTTCCTCGAAGAGTGGCATCAAAAGTTGCACAATAACACGTCGCCGGATGATATTGTCATTTGCGAAGCCTATCTCGCGTTTTTGCGAGGAAACAGTGATTTGAATGCCTATTGGAAGACGCTCAATGAGGGCGGCGTGACGCGTCAAATCATGGAATCATACGAACGACCCATCAAAGCAGAACCGACGCCGAGACCACACATCGCGCAAGATCTTATTAGAGATTTTGAGAACTATTTGACTATATTAAAAGCTGTGCATTCTGGGGCAGATTTGAAGCTTTCTATCGACGTATGCTGTGACCAAAGAAAATATCTCGGGTTATCGCAAGCACTCCAGTATTGCAGACTATTCACCGATAAAGTTGGTAACGAAAAAGCGCTTTTGGAGGCGACTATCCAAGCAAGACACGAGGTTCGCAACGCTGGGTTAAAACAAAACACGCACAATCACGATCACGAGAAAGTGAGGGAGTTATTATACTTGGACTTGGCTTTGGGCGGCGTATCGTCGAGGGCGGTGCAAAGAGCAGAGTTGCCGAAAGATATCGGTGAAGCCTTAGAATTTTCCGCATTAGCGTTGGAAGATTTGTGCCTGTCGTTACCAGCGTCGTGCGAAGATTTAGCCTTGAGTTTGGTCGAAATGCAACGAGTGATAAGTTCTCGACACGAATTGAGTGGAGATGAAAAGACGAAGTACTTTTGGGCGTTGCGCGCAAAAGCCACAGTTGATCGCGCGAGAATGGCTGTCGCTGCGTATGGAGATTCCATCAATTCTTCCATGCAGCTCACCGCGGAAAGTATAGGAGACGCGTGTAAGTGCGAGCAGTGGACCATCACGCACTTCAGTGAAGAAGTAATTCGAGGCGGACCGGCGTTCGGTTTATCTTTGGCTTTGACGAGGCTTGACAAGATGTTGCGTCAAGAAGCGAACTTAGGCGCGTGGAGCATAATCTCACCAAAAGAAGAGAAAGTTTGCGGTCGAGTTGAATTTTACCCGACGTTACGCGAAATTATGAACGAAAGTTTCCGCGAACCGACCATTTTGGTCTGCGATAAAGTTGGAGGCGACGAAGAAATTCCTCTCGGCGCAGTTGCTTTGCTCACCCCGAGTTCCGTGGATGTCTTGTCCCATTCGGCCGTTCGCGCGCGTAACTCTGACGTCTTATTCGCCACGTGCCACGATTTGTCCGTTTTAGATTCTTTGTGTGAGTTTGTGAACGAGTTCGCGTCGACGAAATCCATTGGCTCAGACTCTTCGGTTAAGATTGAACACGCCTCGGAAGCGGAGATTGCCAAGGCAACAAAGATGAAATTGGACGAAGACCCGAGCACGCAAGCATGGTTCGGTGGAAACGCTTCATCATCAGAGTCATCGACATCGAAATCCAAAATTGATTTGGAAAAGAAACCATTTTGTGGTAAATTTGGTGTGAGCTTAGATGACTTCAGAGAGCACATCGTTGGTGCGAAATCGCGAAACACGCGGACGTTACGTGAAAGTTTAGAGAGTTCTGACCTTCCATCTTGGATCAATTTACCGCGATCGATTGCCATACCATTCGGCACGTTCGATTGCGTTATGGAAGATCCGATAAACAAAGATAAGAAAGTGCAGTTTGTGAAACTCATCGATCAAATAGATGACAGTTCTGGCGATAGTTTAGAAGACACTTTGAACCGCGTGCGGTCGTGTGTAAAAAGTTTAACGCCCCCAACAGATGCCCGGGAGGAACTCACTCGAGTGATGAAAGCGAGCGAAATGATACCTCCGGAAACCGACGAGCAATGGGATAAAGCCTGGAAGGCTTTAGTCTCCGTTTGGGCGAGTAAATGGAATGAGAGAGCATATGTGTCCGTGCGTAATCGTGGCTTGACGCACAAGAATTTGCAAATGGCTGTTTTAGTGCAACCGGTGATTGATGCCGATTACGCGTTCGTCGTGCACACGACGTCACCGGCAAATAACGACGAAAACGAATTATATGCTGAAATTGTCAAAGGTTTGGGCGAAACTTTAGTCGGTAATTACCCTGGGAGAGCGCTGAGCTTCAAAGCGGACAAGCGCACCAATTCGCCTCCGGTGATTACCGGTTTCCCGTCCAAAAACGTTGCACTGAGCGTTCCAAAAGGAACCTTAATCTTTCGATCGGACTCAAACGGTGAAGATTTAGAAGGTTACGCTGGCGCTGGCTTGTACGAATCCGTCACGACCGAAGTTGAAACGGTCACACACGTCGACTATTCCAAAGATGAAATGGTCTGGAACGACCGAGGTGCGGCGGATCAAATCATGAGTAAAATCGCCGAGGCTGGCATCGCCATCGAAAAGGCGTTAGGTTGCGCGCAAGATATCGAAGGTTGCGTTAAAGATGGTAAAGTCTACATCGTTCAAACGAGACCGCAGGTGTAATAAAACATAAAATATAATACATTATTCGAAAGCTTGGATTTTGCGTGGGTGATTCGTGTGGAGTTCATTTGGAACGAAACGTCTTTTTCATGTTGCTTTTTTCATAAAATCTCTTTACAAGAGGTGAGGTGGTTAATTTGTTATATACAAGAGGTGAGGTTCTTAATTTGTTAGATCAAAAGAAAACCACTCCACCACAAAATGATAAGAATATCGACATCATCTTCCGCTGCTTAATGTACAAAGTCTCGCCGCTCGCGAACTTCAATGCGCTTTTTTGAATTCATTCATTCGTCGACGTCGACGTCGTCGTCTTCGTCTTCTTCATCGTCTTCTTGGTCATCTTCTTCGTGCCCGCCTCCTAATCCACTTTTCAACGCCAAAAGAGGTCTGACTATTTCCTGCACAGTTTTCGTGGACCCGCTCTTGCTAAACTTGCTCAACTGATACACTTCCTTCTGATAGCAGTTGTTACACAAATCCGCGTCTGCTATGATTTTACTCTTCAACCACTGCGAACTCGTTCGCTTGCTTTTGCAATTCACGCAAGTCTTGTTCGCGAGCGTCGCGTGTTCTTTCACCCAACAGTTCCTGCACAAATCAAAACTCACGTCTACTTTCGATTTGAACCATTGTCCGGTCGTTTTCCTCGACGCACACACGTAACACTGGCGACTGGTCAGCGCTAACGCTTCATTTCGGTAACATTTATCGCACAGCGTCGCTCGCGATTGTAATTTCGACCGTCTCCACCGGCAGGTTTTCTCGGTCGAACAGGAGACGCATTTTTTTTTCGTCGGGGGCAAAATTGCAGCCAAACGCTGTTGATTTTGTCGCTCTTGCTCCTCCTCGTCTTGTCGTCTCTTCTGTTCTTGCAACATCGCGAAGTAATCCATCCTTTTCCTTCTTCTTTATGCTCTCGTTGCCGTTGACTCTCTTTTTAAACGCGAGGTGGGGGGGGACGTCTAGAAAAACGTTCCCGAACAACAACACACTTATTAAACCAGCGGCTTTTAAAATCTCCTTTTCTCCAATTCAAGCCCCGGGAAAAAAAATATCTCCTCTCTCTCCCTTTCTCAAATATATATCTTATATAAAATAAATAAAGGCAAGGCGATGCGGGTGTTAGTTCATGACGTTTCCGAAAAGAAAGAACGGAGAGATCGCGCGAATGCGTGCGTTATGTGTGTATATGCGTAAAACGCGTGGTGCGGCGCGTGTGTTTTGTGTCGCGCGACGTACGTTTTTTTCTTTTTTATTCCAATCCCTCGTGGCTCAATAATTTTGCGTTGTTTCACCCGGCACCAAACCTCTCCCTCCCCCAAAAAAGGGTCAAAGAAGAAAAGATCACGATCGCTCCCCAAAAAACGACCAAAAAAAAAACCCACAAAAGAGGCAAAAACTACTTTTGCGGACGCACACTTACACTTGCACACGCACCGAAAAAAAATTTTTGCGTCCTTCAAAGCGCGCGTGTCTCGTTCGTTATTTGCCCGAGCGCCTGCCTCCCCCTTTCGGGCGTTTGAACACACAAAACGCACGCACAGAGTGAGCTTGAGTGAAAAAAGAGAGAGAGATTATATAATTTTGAATGAACGACGGCATCCCGAACGCGGTCGACTCCGGCCCTTGGTTCGACCCGGACGAGCTGACGCCGAGGCGAGACTGGGAAAAAATCGGCGACGGGTCGTTCGGGAAAGTGTACAAGGCGCATTTGCTGGGGATTCCGGTGGCGGTGAAGGTGATTCAGAATTTAAAACCCGACCGAGTCGCCGGATTAAAGCGGGACATATTTTATCTCAGTCGCTTGACGCACCCGAACGTGGTTCCAGTCTACGGCGCGTTCATCGAGGAAGGGATGCTGCACATGGTGATGGAGTTCGTGCCGAACTCGTTGAGAAATAAACGCGTCGTGAATCAGGTTAACGTGGTGAAAGTTTTAGCGGACGTGGCGAGAGCGCTGGTGAGGATGCACGCGCAAGGGCACATTCACAGAGACGTGAAAGCGAGAAACGTTTTGATTTCGGCGGTAAGTTGTCTGTCTTTTTGCGTCGGCGGCGTCGTCAGCGGCGGCTAAACGCCGCCGAAGAACGAATAAGAGTCCACAATTATTTGTTTTTTTTTCTCTCTCGGAACGGAACCGAACGAACGAACAAACGAACGAACGACTTTTTTTCTTTCTTTTTCTTCTTCTTCTTCTTCGTTTTTACTCATCAAAAGCTTTTTATTTCTGTTGCATCGGCATCACAACAAACGCTCACAACAACACTCTCTTTCCCTCGCGCGTTCTTTTTTACGCACGCGATCTCGCGCAGGACTTTGAAACCGCGAAACTGACGGATTTTGGTTTGGCGCGCATCCTGCCGCAGTACGCGGAGGACCGGGAAGACGTGAACCCGAAGACGACGCCGAAGATCGGTCCGCCGAAATATCGAGCGCCAGAGGTGGAGAAACACGATTCAGAGAAGGATCACACGTACGCGTTCTCTTCGGACGTGTATGGTTACGGGGTCATGTGTTTTCAGCTCATCGAGCAGGTGAAGAAAAGAAGACGGAAATCGCATCCGCACGAGGTTGATTTCGTCACCGGTTTGGGTAACGCGTGCTGCGAGGAAGATCCGAGAGCGCGACCGACGGCGGCGATGTGTTTGGCAAAATGTCGCGAGTTTTTAGGCGAGACGTGGACGGCGAACGATAGAATGTGGGGGAATCCGAACCCATCCGACAGAGTCGGGTACTGGACGATGGAGATGATGGACGTTGGCACGTTCAAGAAAGTTGCTCCGAAAGAGGAAGAGGAAGCGAAGGAATCTCCGAGCGGTTTGGAACACGGCGATACGCCTTCAAATAGGCGCACGCAAACGCATGGCAAAGGATTGGTGAGAGATAGCGACGATGACGACGGTGACGACGACGACGACGAGGAAAATCAGGAAATCAACGAGAACAAGAAAGCGAAAGAACAAGAGTTGATAAAAATGCTCGAAGACGAAAGAAGAATGGGTGAGAAAGAAACGACAACGACAGCACCAGTTCCAGCTGTACAAGCAGTGTTAGACGCGGAAAATAGAAATGGATCGAATACGAATGGAACAGGAACTCCAACGACGACGACGACGACGTCTTTACGGCGACGAGTAATTGAAGCGCACGGGAACAACAACGGCGCCAAGGGCAATCGCAAGCGCTCGAAACCGGCAGCTGGGGACCCGATGGATATTGGAGTCAACGCGAATGTCACCGGCATAGAGAACACTCAAATCGCAATGGTTCGTTCTGCGGACGGACGCATCACAAAAGCGAGTTCTCTCGGAGAAGAGTCTGGTTCCCAAACGCCGGTGAGTAAATACTCCCGAGGAGAAAACGTGGCGAGTGAAAACGGACCTCCGGTTGTGAGAAGACTGAACAGTCTCTCCACGTTGGGTATGGGCGATTTGAAAGTTGAAGAAACTAGAAGCTAAAGCTAATAATACCGCATCGCATATCTAAAGCTACATATAGTTTGTGTAACAATATACTTTTTACTTTGTGATATTAAAATTATAACAATACAACTCGCGAAAGAAGAACTTTGATGATGATGATGTTGCGTTTGTCACACATCTTATCGCGCCGGTACGCCTCCCATCCGCGCATCAATCAATCGATCTTCTCTAACAACACACGCACACACATTAAACGTGCTTCCCTTCTTTCCTCAACTCCCCAACTCTCTCTCTCAATCTGGTCATTTCTTTAGTGATTTCATCTAACGAGGCGGTTTCCGCCGAAAACTCCTTCGGCGAAGCTGCCACTCCTTTTTTGCTCTCATCGGCGTGGTGGTGATGGTCCTCGTCGTGATGCGCGTGATACTTGTGGTGCATGTAATGTTCTAACCCGAAGGCAACCACGAACGTTCCAATCTGCCGATGGATGAAAAGAGCAGAGAAAGAGAGAGAGTCAGCGACGCGTCGAGCGGGATGCGAGCGCACAAGAAAGAGAGAGAGAGAGAGAGAGAGAGAGAGAGAGAAACAAACAAACAAAAAAAGGTCCCACCAACGGGGTAAGATTTTTTTCCCCGCGAGTGAAGAAGAGAAAGACGAAGAGGAAGAGAAAGACGCGCGCACGCGGAAGAGAGTTAAAAGAGCGAGAGAGAGATCGAGAGTAACGTAAACGCACCATGGCGTGTTTCACCGGTCCAAACGATCCGGTTTTGATGAACTTTGTTCGGTACCACTCCATTCTTCTTCTTCTTCTTGTTCTTCTCGGTAGTAGTAGTAGTAGCAGACCGGCTTTGAGCACACGAGTGTGAGGATGCACGAAGACACGAACGACAACAAAAAAATGAAAAAAAAAATCAACGTTGCTGCGCTTTCCAAGAAAAAAAAAGTGTCAGGAAGAGGGGCGGCGGCGACTTGTTTTTTTTTTCACTTTTCAAGCACGCACTTTTGGTCTCTCTCTCTCTCTCTCTCTCTGTTGCGCGCACACCCCGGATAAAAAAGCAGAAGAGAGAGAAGGCGAAGGGATTTTATACCGCACCGTCGCGGTTTTTGTTCCACGCGCGCGCGCACACACGCG
>Ga0181598_1003684_pt1 | contig 13108 bp, 10 predicted proteins | sample 041ome_4_FD_153295 | JGI IMG/M metagenome (GOLD analysis project Ga0181598, IMG submission 153295) | Coastal salt marsh microbial communities from the Groves Creek Marsh, Skidaway Island, Georgia - 041404US metaG (spades assembly) | ecosystem: Environmental > Aquatic > Marine > Intertidal zone >...
CTGCTGGAAGCTGGACATCCGAGAAAGCTTCGTTTGCAAGCTTCTCGGCATCCCGTGATTGAGCAACTGGATTTGGGCGAACCTTTCGTTCCAAATGACATTGACTTGGAGGAAGAAAGGCGACAGGTTCTGCTGATTACCGGCCCCAACATGGCTGGTAAGTCGACATTCATGCGCCAGGTTGCTCTGAATGTGTTTATGGCCCAAACTGGCTGTTTTGTAGCAGCTGCTTCTGCTGAAATGACGCTAGTAGATCGAGTATTTACCCGAGTTGGGGCTTCTGACAACCTTAGTCAGGGGCAGAGTACCTTCATGGTGGAAATGAACGAGGCAGCAGCAATTCTCAACAACGCCTCAGAAAATAGCCTGATCGTATTGGATGAGATTGGGCGTGGAACGAGCACCTTTGATGGCATCAGCATCGCCTGGGCGATTGTCGAACATCTCCACGAATTGGGCTCACTGACACTTTGCGCAACGCACTATCATGAACTCACAGAACTGGCGCAGCAATTGGCCGGAGTTGTGAATGCAAGCGTACGTGTGGAGGAAGATGGTGAACGCATTGTCTTTTTACGAAAGATTAGTCCGGGAGAAGCTGACAAGAGCTACGGGGTGCAGGTTGCTCGACTGGCTGGTTTGCCACCCTTGGTGATTCAGCGAGCCCAACAGATCTTGCAGACTCTTGAGCAGGCCCACACTTTGGGACATATGGTTCAAGAGGTTCCGCCCGCGTACGATCATCCAATTGTGCATCAGGAAGCAGCAAAGCAAGAAACTGTCAACGGCTCCCAACGGCAACTTTCATTGTTTGCTGAAGATTCCTGGTTAGTTGAGGAATTACGAGCGCTCAATTTATCGCAAACCACTCCGCTGGAGGCACTAAATCTGCTGCACAAGTTGCAGCAGCGCCTGCAGTGATTCCTGTTTCCTTGTTCTTTGGAGAAGCGCTCCATGGCCCCAACCCGTGTGGCTATTTACCCGACCAGTTCTAATCCTCCGACCCTCGGACACGCGGATATTGTTACGCGTGCTGCCCGGCACTTTGAGCAAGTCTACTGGGCGGCTGCCGTAAATCCAGAGAAGGAGTACCTCTTTACTCAGGAAGAACGCAAGGAGATGATGCAGGCGTATGTAGATCATCTACCTGGCTTGGAGAACGTGAGTGTTGATGCCTATCAGGGCCCCACTGTGCGCTATGCACAGAGTAAAGGCGCGAGTGTGCTCATCAAGGGATTACGCAGTACAAACGATTTTCATGGAGAGCTGCAGCAGGCGATTGGGAATTTGGGGATTGACCCTCAACTGGAAACCTTCTGCCTGTTTGGTCGGCCAGATCTTTTTGTAGTTAGTTCCACGCTGGTGAGGGAAGTGGCTTTGCTGGGAGAACGGATTGATTCCTATGTCATTCCTCCGGTAGCAGAACAGATCTATACGATTCTGAGAAACCAGGGACTGCTACCTGCCAAGTAATTGTGGATTCCTCACCTAGGATGGGTGGGATGTTAGGAAAGGATTTTCGCAGTGGATACGATCAATTTGGAAGCATCGCCACGCTTACGTTGGCGATCTGACTGGTTTTTCCTCGTACTGGCGCTGCTCGGTGGTGTAGCTTTGGCGACAGCTGAATTCGTCGATCCTACGGTATTTAGCCCACTGACACCACCGGAGGGAATACACAACTGGTTAGGGTTGCCAGGTGCACTGATTGGGGGGTCACTGCTGGAAATCTTTGGCCCACCGACTCCCTTACTGTTCTGGTTTCTAATTCCCCTGAGCAGACCACATTGGCATCGCTTTTCTCTGCTCAGCGGATGGTATCATGCCCTGTTGCTCTGCTGGCTCCTTTCCATTTTGCATGTGTTGGTGTTGACACTGGAACACAACACCGTCCCATTTCAAGGTCTCTGGAGTTACGGTTATCTCGGGTTATTGGGTTCACAGTGGCTCTTGCAGCATCTGCCTCACCAAGAAGCCGCCGCAGTAATTGGTGCGGTCTGTTTCTATCTGAGTGTACGTATCTACACTGCTCTGCCTTTCCTGCCAATCCTGCGAGGTCTTGCATTGCTGACTGTTGCCGCTTTTGGACTAGCACATGGGTTGCCTTGGCAATCAATTCCCAGAGGATTGTACAAAGCTTGGGAACAGTTGAAGCGCAACCTGCGGATCATGGCGCTGATGCCGGAAACGGTCCCGGCGCAGAAGCCATCAACGTCAACGGTGCAGGAAGTAGAAGAAGACTTCTTATTGACCGAGAATCCTTCGATGCTGGATCAATTGGAACGCAAGGATCCGAACAACCTGAACGAAGCAGCCATGCTCTACGAGCAGTGGTTGCAGTATCAGGAGGAAGAAGTTATCGAAATTCCAGTTTTGACCACCATTCCAAGAAAATTACCCAACCCGGTTGGACTCTCTGTGGGGCCCACCACTTTCCCCGAAAAACCTCAACCGTTTCCCTGAGTTTGTGGAGTCCTGTTGATGAAAGAGCTGCTAGCTAAGCTACTTGAACGAAAAAATCTGAGCCAGGAAGAGGCTCGAGAGATGATTCTCTGGGTCATGAGTGAAGAAGCAGTTCCTACACAGGCAGCTGCCTTACTTGCTCTGCACCAGGCCAAAGGTGCAACGATTGATGAAATTGTCGGTGCAGCCCACGCCATGCGAGAGCGCTCCGAGAAAATCAAGGCTCCAAGTGATGCAATTGATACTTGTAGTACTGGGGGCAACGGCATCAGTACCTTCAATATCTCCACCTGCGCTGCGTTGATTGCTGCTGCTGGAGGGGCTGTTGTGGCCAAGCACGGAAATCGGAGCAACACGCGACGTAGCGGTAGTGCAGAAGCCCTACAGGCACTTGGAGTAAATATTGATTTGGATCTTTCGCAGGTTGAAGCTTGCCTACAGGAATTACAACTCTGCTTCTGTTATGCGATTAAGCATCACCCTGCAATGCGATTTGCAGGTCCAATTCGTCGAGAACTGGGCATCCCGACAGTTTTCAACATTCTTGGACCATTGACCAACCCAGCTCAAGCTCAGTGCCAATTGGTGGGTGTGCCCAACGTAGAATGGACTTTTCGAATTGCTCAGGTGCTTGCAGAACTTGGGGCAGAACGCGCGCTGGTGGTCCATGGTGCTGACGGTCTCTGCGAGTTAACCACAACAGCCAAAACCCATGTTGCAGAGCTTCGAGACGGTAAGGTCGAACTGTATCAACTGGAACCAGAAGAAGTAGGCTTGCCGAAAGGCAATTTGGAAGAGATGCGCATTGACAGTCCAGAAGAGAGTGCCCAAATGATTCGAGAGATTCTCCAAGGAAAAAATCAAGGCACCCCACGACATGTGGCTCTCTACAATGCTGCAGGCGCTCTAGTAGTCGCAGGAAAGGCAGAAAATCTGAGAGATGGTGTGGAGCAGGCAACCCAGCTGGTAGACTCTGGCAAGGCTTGGCAGCGCTTGGAAGAACTAGTCGAGTTCACGAATCGGGTGGCATAAGCTATGAGTTCCTCTCGAACGCACCAAAAACGCCCATGGATCATGGTTAAGTAACTGATTTTAATGAATATTTTATTTATAAAATCAGGAGTGCATGCCATATTATGCACCACAAAACACAATACTTAACAGTTAGAAATCATGTTTTTTATTTTAACAGAAGAGTTCCATTAGAACTTCAATCTAAGTGAAACAAGAAAAGAATTATCATTTCACTAAATACAAAGTCTATTACTGAGGCTCAAAAATTATCATATACGATCTCAGATCGTTTAGAACGATATTGGGACAATTTGAGGTTAGACTTATTTCACACAAAACATATTGGTAAAACCATAATTGAAGAAAAGAATACCAACGAAAAGATAACATTATCTTGGTAGCGGCGATGTTGGTCAGTGGGTGGTACCAAACGGAAAAAAAGAATGGGCAAGGCAACAAAGAATAGAGCGACAATAATTGATGTTGCGAAAGAGTGTGGCTTGTCGCAAGCAACTGTGGCGCGCGTCCTCAACGGTCAAACCGGTATCCACGTCAAAGAGATCACACGAAAGCGGGTATTGGATGCTGCCAAAAGAGTTGGCTATCAGAGAAACGCCATTGCCGCCAATTTTCGGTTGCAGCAGACCAATACCATAGCCGTTTCTATCGCTGACATCACGAATCCGTTTTACCCCGAACTGGTAAAAGGCATTCAAGATGTTGCTAGAGAAAGAGGGTACAGCGTTGTTCAGTTCTACAACGAATGGAACCCAGAGGTCGAACAAGAGCACTTTGACTGTATGGTGCGCACTCGCGTCGAAGGCGCGATTCTTTCTCCTTCGGATACAGCGACCGATTTTTGCTCTCTGCATGCGATACCTTTTGTCCTTCTATCGAACTCAGAAGAGTTCGCCATGTACGATACGATTGGCAATGACAGTCGAAGCGGAATGCGTCTCGCCCTTGAACGTTTATACCAACTTGGTCATCGCCGTATGGCTCTGTTTGTCGGTGGCTCGATGCGGTCAGGGGTGAACTGGAGGGCCGAACTTTTTCTTGAGTTCCACCGTGAGAAAGGAATGCCTGTGTCGCTAGAAAATTTACTGGAGAGCGACTTTGGAGTTAGCTCCACGTCTTCATTTAATGCGGCGCGACGGATCATGAACGAATTCCTTGACCGTCCGGTCCTTCCAACAGCGATTTTTTCTTCAAATGACATCCTGGCGCTGGCAACGTTGCGGGTTGCAAATGAAAAAGGGATCCGGGTGCCCGATCGACTTTCTGTCGTTGGCATGGATGGGATATTTTCGGGAGAGGTGAGCAGCCCACCTCTAACGACCGTTCAAAAAAACCGACGTGAAATCGGGCGAACCGCTGCTTTAGCATTGCTGGACAAAATAGATTCCCCTCATGAAGGAACGGCAAAAAAACAGCTGTTGAGTTGCAAACTGATTGAAAGGGGTTCAATGGGGCCGGTGTCGGCAAACCACGGTTGATAACTGTAATCAGTTAAATTCTGGTTCCGGCCCCGCAGACATTATGAGTCAAGAAAATTGACGGTTCCGGTGGCTGCAGGCGTGAAAGGAAGGTATTTCAGAATTCGACGGCGGCGCACATGACGCGTCTCCGTTTAGCCGGTGAATGCGTCTCGAATCGGTTTTGCTGGTACGCCAGGCATTTGTCCGCCCGGACATTGGGCCTTCCGCCATTTTTCGGAATGGTCGGCAAAATGCTCAAACGCGTTATCCCCTGTGTTGTTGCGTTTGCACTTCCAGTTAGTCAGAACTTAGTGAAATAATTCAGAAGCTTGGCTAGGCTAAGCGTGACAGCCGCGCGCGGATAGATGGATGCTGAAACTATGCGCTCTCAACCATGTTGACACCTTTCTACTAATTTGATAACGTTATCATAATTTAGTCAAGATGCAGCTTTTGAGCAACTATGCTAATACACACCGGTTCAACTGTCGGGTATCCGACGGGCAACTGATTGAAATTCTTCCAATGTCCAGGTGGGGCTTGGATTTTGTTCACATCCTGAAGGTTCCAAAAATGCTTAAGAAAAGAACAATGTCCATGGCCGAGGTATTCTCCCTGCGCAGCGTAGAACCAAAGCCGAGAACGAGCAGTCAACTGTGGGCCAAGGACGTGGGTTACGATGAAGCACCCTGGTATCATGAGCGCATGGGCTTGACCGAACTCGATGATTTCCTAGACGTTGCGGGTGCGCGTATTGACTATGTGAAAATCGCTACGACGCAGGTGCTTAACCATCCCGCTGAGTGGGTGAATCGTAAAATTGAGCTCTACAAAAAGCATTCGATCCAACCATATCTGGACCACGGATATTTTGTTCGGGCCTATAGGAATGGTGTTGTCGACGAGGCTATTGAAGCGGCTGCGGCTCTAGGATTCCCCGTTATGGAGTTCATGAACACTTTTGGCGACGTTTCTGAAAAACAACTCAGAGATTGGCGGCAACGTGCAATTGATTGCGGGATGCGTCTGATCTACGAGCACCATCCCGAACGTGGATGGAGAGAAGGTGCAACTGACACTCCGGCCACCGCCACAGAAATCATTCAGGGTGCCGAACCGTTTCTGGCGCATGGAGCATTCACGCTATTGATCGATCACGAAGAAATCGAGATCCAGGAAGCGGCCGCGAAGGACGTTCTGAACGAAGTGCAAGAGGTGCTCGGGAAAGATCGTGTGGTATTTGAGGTCACATCGACCAAGGAAGCCGCAATGATGTGGTACTCAAATTTGCTAGATTATTTTGAGATGTTCGGGACTGATTGCAACGTTACCAATATCATGCCGAGCCAGGTCATGTTCGTCGATCAGCTGAGAGCGGGTGAAAGACCGGCGGGACTCTTGTATGACCGCTTTCCGGAGTTACAAAGGGTCCGCCACAAGTGATTATTGTGGCAAAAAATGATAACGTTGTCAATAAAGACGTAACAAGGAGTTTGAACGCCGGCGACACGTTTGGGCCAAACTGGTGGGAGGTATAATATCGATGAGAGGCATGTCGCCCGAGAGTCGGGAGGCAATGAACCAGGAGACTTTTGACATGGGTGTCGAAGGGATTCCTATCTAAAGTGCCGTGGCCTCGATCCGGCACAAAAACACTCGGCTGCCGAGAACATCTGCAGCCAAAAAAGAGGAGTAAAAAATGCTTAAAAAAATGCTTAAGAAGACGCTTATGACCTTGTCAGGCGTAGTTGTGGCTGGGGTGTTGTCGCTTTCAGCAAGCGCAGCGAATGCCGAGGTGAATTTTGAAGGCGAAACGGTAACGATCATCATTCCGTTCAAGGAAGGTGGGGGTACGTCCCGGACGTTCCGTTTTTTCCAGCCGTATCTATCAAAGTACCTTCCTGGCAATCCTGTCATCCAGCTTCAGCACATGCCAGGCGGTGGTACGATCAAGGGTGGAAACTTTTTCCATGACAATCAGAAAACTGACGGAACCTTTGCGCTTGCAACCTCTTCTTCCGTAAACATGCAGCAAGCGACCGGCAATCCGCTCGCAAAATTCGACCTGCTATCGTACGAACCTGTCTTGTCGCTTGCGACCACAACTCATTGGGTCACACACGCAGACTTGGCGGATGGCCCAAATGATATTTCCGGCCTCCGTGAATTGCCGGTTGCTCTATTCCCGTTCAAAACCGCCTCATCAGCGGACATGTTCCACCTTTGGATCTATAAAGCGCTCGGCGTGGACGGGGCGCGTCCCATTCCGGGCTTGTCCAGCTCGGCCGGTTATCAGTCCTTCCAGCGTGGCGAATTGCAGATGGCTTCGCATGGGACAGGCAACTTCCTTAAAACGATCAGTAAGGATATTGCCGATGGTAAAGTGCATCAATTCATGACCCTTGGCGTGCTGCAGCCCGATGGTTCGGTGCAGCGTCCATCCTACTCGCCGGACGCACTGACCTTCCCGGAAATGTACAAAAAAGTTCACGGCAAGCCGTTGGACGGCGCAGAACGTGAGGCCTATGAGGTGATTGCGGCCAACTGGGGCCCAGCCTCGAAAGGCTTGGTATTGCCAACCGGCACCCCTGCAGAAATCGTTGATGCATGGCGGAAGGCTGCCGAGGAAATGACCAAAGACGTCGAATTCATTGAAGCCGCACCCAAGAATATTGGGCCCTTCCCGGTTGTTATCGGCGAGGATGTGAGGGGCATCATTGGAAAAGCAGTTGATTTGTCGGATGCGAGCAAAAAGCAGTTCAATGACGCTATTGCACATTACCGTCTAACCTATCGGATAGAGTAAGTGCTCTTCCGACAGTGCGAGCAGCGCTGGCCTCGGTGTCCATCCGGGGCCAGACCCGACAAAAACCGGCCTGAAATGGCGTTGAATCGATTGTTCCTGAACGAAAATGTCCGAGTTTCAAACTCCAATGGCGCTCAATAATGTACCCAGCCGTCAACGACCAGAGGGCAAACGAACAAACCGGTCTGGTCACATGCCGGCGAATGCTTTGACAACCGACGAGAGAAGTCGCCATCGAAATTGAAATGTTCGTCTCTGCGCTTGCGCAGCTGTTCCAGGTTTCTCACTTTCCCTACCTCATGGCCGGCGTGCTTCTGGGCCTTACATTAGGCATTCTTCCCGGCCTTGGCGGAACATCGGGTCTGGCGATCTTGCTGCCATTTGTCTACACGTTTGAACCAGGTGTCGCCCTTGCAATGATGATCGGCGTTCTAGCGCCGACAACCACTTCGGACACCTTCCCGGCGGTTTTGCTGGGCATTCCCGGGACAGCAGGTTCCCAAGCGACTGTATTGGATGGTCATCCTTTGGCCAAACGAGGTGAAGCCTCCAGGGCGTTATCCGCCGCGTTCCTGTCATCGCTGTTTGGCGGTCTGTTTGGAGCTATGATCCTTAGTATTTCGATCTTCTTTGCGAAACCGTTGATCATGTCCTTTGGCTTCGGCGAGCAGTTCCTCCTTATTATCCTGGCCCTTCTGATGATCGGCGCACTGACCGGCGCAAATTTCCTCAAGGGTTTAGCCAGTTGCGTGATCGGCCTAGTTATCGGCACGATTGGTCTGGCCCAAATCACCGGCGATCCGCGATATACGTTTGGCACGTTGTACCTCACAGATGGATTTCCGCTGGTTGTAATGGGTCTGGGTCTTTTTGCGGTACCAGAAATTGTGAGCCTTCTTCATTCGAAATCCACGGTTGCCGGCGGTGGAAAACTGGAGAAGGGTTGGTTGCGCGGTATGCGCGATGCCGTCAGCAATTGGTTCCTGATCATCCGATGCTCGACAGTGGGGGTTCTTGTCGGCGCATTACCGGGTCTTGGTGGAACCGTCGTCGACTGGATCGCCTATAGCCACGCGAAACAAACGATCAAAGACCCCAAAACGCTTGGCACCGGTGATATCCGCGGAGTGATCGCTCCTGAATCGGCAAACAACGCCAAGGAAGGCGGCGCGCTAATCCCAACGATCCTGTTCGGAATTCCCGGTTCCGGAAACAAGGTTCTGCTGCTTGGGGGGTTAATCCTTGTGGGTATCGAACCAGGCATCGAGATGGTCACGACCCAGCTGGACATCACCTACCTAATCATCTGGTCTCTGGCGGTGGCAAATATTTTCGGAGCAGGCTTGTGCTTGTTCCTGGCTCGTCCAATGGCTCAACTCACGCGCTTACCGTTCTTCATTCTGGCACCCATCCTAGTCGTTTTGATCTTTTTCGCGACGTTTAACAATGGCCGCGATTGGTTGGATTTTGTAGCACTGATGCTGTTTGGCGCGGTGGGCGTGGTCTTCAAAACTTTTGGGTGGTCGCGCCCCGCGCTTCTGATCGGGTTCTTCCTTTCGTCCAAAATCGAACTGCTGAGCTATCAAGTCAGCGCGGCATATGGTTTGTCCTTCCTGTATCGAACGGGGTCGATAATTCTGATCGTACTGGCCTTTGGCACAATCGCTCTGCTTCTGCGGCAAAAGATGTCTCCTGTTCGCAGGGCGGCTGTCACAGAGCAACGAAAACAGGCCCTGTTTACCTGCTTGGTGGCACTGCTTCCCATCAGTATGATCCTTCAGGTCGTGAATCTGGACTTCCGGGCAAGCATCTACCCAATTGCACTTAGCGGAGCACTCTTGGCATTGGTTGCGACCATCGCTGTTCTTCAGGTGATGCGACAAGCACCCGCGATGGATGACATTATCTCCAGAAACGCGGCGCTACGGGTCATGTCCCAGAACATCTTTGAATCTGAAGGCACTCTGTTCGATCAGCTGCGTGCGTTTACTCTCATTCCCGTGTTCCTTGGGCTGGTTTTCGTGCTTGGGTTCCCAATCGCCGCCGTGGCCTTGATCAACGGATTCATACTGCTGCACGACCGTAGCAAGTATCTCATTTCGATCACTGTCTCGGCGGCCGTGCTGATCATCCTCTGGACACTTTCAGGCGTGCTGACGCTTCAATACCCAGCCGGCATAATTACCGATTTTATCCCGCTGCCCTGGTGGCTTGGCGGGGCCCATTGAGGAAACAAGACATGACAAAAACGCAAAACTACGTCGAGGCACGGTCGGGCATGATCGAACGCGAGCCAAAGCCGTTTGACAGGGGGCTGAACTATGTTCGCGCTCCGAAAGTTTTGGGATAGTATTTCAGCGATTTCTTAGCCTGCTACGATACTTTCACTGACATCATCAAGATCGGCACAAACCAGCTAACATTTGCACCGGAAGCAGAATATAATGTAATGTACTAACCTATTGATCTTGTTGAAGATCATAACTTTTTTTGGCTCTGATGTTAGGTATCACACCTCATCTCGAAGGAGCACCCATAGCTTTTGTGAAGATTTTGTCAGGGAATCAGAACCGTAGATCCTGTTGTTCGGCGGCCCTCGAGATCAGCGTGAGCCTGCGCAACTTCACGTAAAGGATAGCGTTGATTGATTGAAATCTGGACCTTCCCGCTACCAATAGCTCCGAACAGTGCCTGGGAACTGTCGAGTAATTCTGCACGAGTAGCGACATAGGAAAAGAGTGTGGGACGCGTGTAGAACAAACTCTTTGGATTGAAGACTCGCAGATCCACTGGAGGCACTGGTCCAGAAGATTGACCAAAGCTCACGAACAAACCTCTTGTACTCAGACAGCCGATCGTCCCATCGAAAGTATCGCGCCCTACTGAATCGTAGACCAACCGAACGCCCTTCCCATTGGTGATTTCCATCACCTGATCCAAGAAGTTCTCTTGCTCATAATTGATTACGAAGTCACATCCGTTGTCTCGAGCCAAAGATTCTTTGGCGGGTGAACTGACTGTGCCAATCACCGTACAACCCAAGGCTTTTGCCCACTGACAGGCAATTAGTCCAGTTCCTCCAGCAGCAGCGTGAAAGAGAATCACATCATCTGCCTGCACTCTTCCGATACGGCGTAGCAGGTATTCTGCAGTCATCCCTTTGAGCATAGAGGCTGCGGCGACTTCATCTTCCACGTCATCTGGAATGGGAACCACCAGATTGGACGCAATCTGGGAGACTTCACTATAAGCGCTGGTCCCACTGACATAGACAACCCGGTCTCCTTTCTTGAATTCCTTGACTGCGCTACCAACCTCTTCGACAACACCAGCCGCTTCCTTACCTAGTCCGCAGGGTGGGTTGAGAGGGTAGAGACCACTTCGCTGGTAGGTGTCAATGAAGTTCAGACCAATGGCTGTGTGGCGAATGCGGATTTCTCCAGAACCAAGTTCAGGCAGATCGACGGATTCCCAGCGCATGACTTCCGGACCTCCCTGTTCGTGAATACGAATCGCGTTCGGCATGATCTCCTCAAGAATGATGAGTTAAAATGTGTCCCTTGAGAATAACGATCAGAAATTTTCTGGCAAGTGGGAAACGTACATGTCACCCAAAAGTTTTATTGTATAGGACTTACGCAGAAGTATCGCGAAAGCTAGATACCTGAGTTGTTTGCAGAGGTAGGCATCTAGTAAGGCCTGTTTGAGAGCATAGACGGTTGTCTTAACCAGTAGCGCTGTCTTATGGAGGCGGCCCAAGCCAGCAGCGAGGCTGTGATGTGATTGAGTTGAGCTCTTTGTTTTTGGGATTGACACCGTTGCACTCCGGTGGTTTGTTTCCATTGACGCTGAGTACCGTGTCGTCAAACATTTAGATAGCCTTGGTTGCTGAATTGAATCTGATTACACAAGTACTGCTGCAGAGACCTCAGTGTCCATTTCTGGCGGGGTAGCTAACGATTGATCGGATCATGGCTCCAAAGATCGGAGTGGTCGGCAAAGTAGGTCTGTGTGAAGTTGTCGAAACTGCTGGCTAGAAATTCACTGTATGATTGCAGCATCGGTGACGAACGAGTCGTCATGGTAGCCTCTAAAATTTGGTCCTGTGTAAGTCCTGATGAACAAGAATTTTTTGGAGAAATCCTGATGCGCTTTGGTAGTCAATTTCACGCACAAAGTTTACAACGCAGAAAAATTCTTTTGGATGAAAAGACGGATGGTGGTTCGGCAGGATAGTTCAATGAATGGCACAGGGGTTTCATGATTTGTGTCTCTAACAAGCACTAAACAGTGATCGACCTTGATTGAAAATCCTTTGGGCCAGATCCTTCATATTTTGACTACATCCAATTGGAGAGGGAGGGCTTGGAGTCAAATGGTTGGATGAAAAATTGTAACGAAAGAGTCGAATGAAAAATTGGTTGTGGTTATTGAGTCTGTCTCTGCTGATAGGTTGCTCTTCAAACCAACATGATCTCTATTTTCCTCAAGGCGAGCGAGAGGTTCTGGGTCTTCAGGCATTTCAGAGCTGTGGGCATGAAAACTACCAAGTACTGAAGGAAGGCCAGGCTGGACCGTACGATCATGCCTTGATTGAATGTGGTGAGCATCCCCGGTGAGCATCTGCCAGTCCTGGAACCGCTAGCCAGTCAGTTTCCAACTGCTGGAGACTGATCAAGGTGCCGATATCTCGCCAATAGGCGGAGCCGATATCTACGGTTCGGATTTCTTCACCTCGGGTGACCTGCTCTAGGTAAACGGGAATAATTCTGAAGACTTCCTGCTCAGGCAAAACTTCAAAAATCCTTGGGGCAACCAGATGAATCCCACAAAAGCCGACTTCTCGCAGGCGGCCAATTGGGTCTCGTAGAATGCGGTGATCCTGTTGCTTCACATAGTGAACCCCACAGAGAAGATCAGCCTCGTCAACGAGCAGGCGATTATTGGTTGGGCGTTGCTGTACGAGAAGGGTTGCCAGCGGGTTGGTTTCAGAGTGAACTTGCCAGGCAGTAGTCAAATCAGCGTTGGAGAAGACATCTGCATTGTGCAGTAAAATCGGCATGTTCATGGACCAAAAAGAACGGCTTTGCCGCAGTCCACCACCAGTATCGAGAAGGATTGGTTCGTGTGAGATTTGTAGGTTCAGAGAAGCAGGAGTGCGAGCTTCAACAAAGCGATGGATTTTATCTGCGTGTGCATGTGTGTTGATCACGACCTGCTGGACTTGCTGCTGTTCGAGTCTGCGCAGAATCCACTCAAGAGCAGGAATGCCGCGAATTGGGGCGAGAGCTTTGGGAAGTTGTTTTGTCAGAGGAGCCAAGCGGGTTCCGAGTCCAGCGGCAAAAAC
>Ga0181598_1003692_pt1 | contig 13094 bp, 6 predicted proteins | sample 041ome_4_FD_153295 | JGI IMG/M metagenome (GOLD analysis project Ga0181598, IMG submission 153295) | Coastal salt marsh microbial communities from the Groves Creek Marsh, Skidaway Island, Georgia - 041404US metaG (spades assembly) | ecosystem: Environmental > Aquatic > Marine > Intertidal zone >...
TGTACACACTCGGGATGAGCTCGAACCCGCTCACGTTGAACGTGCCGTGAAATTCCGTGTTGCGCCCACACGCAGTCTGATCTACTGGACAAGCCAAGAACTCTTCGTGCGCGATAGCGTACGTTTCGACAGAGACCTTGGAATTCTTCTTGACCGTCTTGCCTTGCTGGTGTCGCAGCGTGAGGGAGCGTTTCAAATCTAATCCCATGCCAAAATCTGCCCAGGCAACGACATCAACTGAACTTCCGTGGATCTTAATAGCGTGATATTGTCCAGAAGCAATTGTTTTGCCTACGACGTTCTCGACATGCGACGTGTGAGGGTACGTGATTGGTCCCGCGGCGCCGTCAGAACGGCGCAACACATTCGTCGCGTTCTCGGGCGAGTTCACGCCGGTTGCGATGCGATAGGGCGTAGATCCGTAGACATAAGCCCACGTAGAAGTATCATTCACACTCCACGGCACGTGATCGTCGTCGATCGTCGTCGCGTTGCGAATCTTTGTCACCGATCGAATGAGTCTTCTAGGATCGTTTGCCGCATACTGCGCGGAGACGACGGGATCCTCGTATCCAAAAATCCACTCTCGAACGGTGCGTTTGATCAACATTCCGCTAGATTGTGGGCCAAGAGCGGGTCCAAGAGACGCTTGAAACGCGTTCGCTCCGTAGGTCGACGAGATATGAGTCAGGTATCCTTTCCAAAGCTGCGCGTGAAGCGCCGAGATCGTAAACGTCGCCGCCAATGTCGTCGTGTCCATAGTCAGCATACCCACGGCTGTCATGCCCGTGGAATCGCCGACAACGGCCTGATACAGCGCACTCGACGTCGGCGAGCTTATCGCGACGACAGAAACGGGCTGAGAAGCCTGAGTGGCGGCCCAAGATGCGTATTCAGGAACAGACGGGAAGCCGGTTAGAAACGCCGCCGGCACGCCCAAGGCAGCGAGTTGGGTCACCGATAGTCCCCCAAGAGGGCTCGCTGTGAAGATTTGTTCAACTGCAAGCGCCTGTAAAGCGGTAGGCCCTCCAAGAGCCGCCGCGACGAGGTTAGGAAACGCCGCCCCGAGCGTTGGGTCGCTCGCCATGGCGCCAAAAAGCTGAGTGATACCGCCGACCAACCCCGAGAGCGTTTGCGGGATTGCGGTGTACAGGATGTTCGCTTCGCTCCCTGCCGTCTTCACCATGCCGATGTACGCCAAGTTGAAAGACACGATCTATGATGAAGAGTGAGAAGTTATGAAACTAAATGAAGCGCTCTAGTTAGTATACCTCGTCGTTCATTGAGCATCCGTCGCAAAAGTTTGCAGCGTCCATGTCCGCATAGAGCGTCGACACAAAGGATACTTCCGTGTCGTCGTTCGAAAAAGTAATATTCTGACGCTTGTTCACAGTGTTCGACATAACGTACGGACCCACTTCCACGAGTGCCGGGGGATGAGTACCGGCGAGAACTTGACTCGGGTTGGTGATGTTCCAGAAATAAATGCTCGCCTTGAGATTATTCTCGCATCTGGTGGTGCTGGTTACCCAGCACTTATCGCCCCGGTCAATCTTATAATCGGTGATCAAGCTCAGCGCAGGGACGTAGAGATACGCCAAACATAAGCTCGTGCCTAAAAATAACGTCGCACCGACTAAGACAGCCTGCAAAGTTGGTGTGAGCTCGCGTCGGCTGCGGTGAAGAAACACATGGCAAACTCACGTGACAGAAGAAATTTTTCCTGCTCGACTCCAAGCCACCGTACGTGCTGAGCACCTTGGTCGGCGCAGCACTCCGTTCATCGACCTCGATCGTGTCTAACGTGTCGTACTGGGTCGACATCGCGGCGTGCACTGAGGTTGATATTCTATTCTTGGCTCGCGACGTCGTCAACAATCGCGTCTTTGTTGTTACAAATCATGTTCCCTAGTCCTGCTTATCGTGCTCATCGGGCGTCGCCCAGTACTGCGGGGTGTCCAAATCAGTCATCAATCCCCAGCCGTACATCAAAGTGATGAGAAGGCCCCAGAAGATGATCACCCCCATCACGAGCTGCGCCTGCGTCTCGCACAGCGCGCCGCACTCGGGCGCCTCCGATTGCTCCAGCGCCAGCAGCGCGCGCCCCGTGGCGCCGTCCTCGACCTCACCGCACTCGAGCGCGCTCGCACCGGCTGATTCATAAAACACGCCTACGGCGGCGATACCCTCGCGCTCGACCGTCTCCAAATCGTTCGCGAACGCCTCGCCCGCGCCTCGCGCGTCGTCCCCGCACGTCGCCACCACCGCTCGCAGCCTCCCTCCCGCGGCGCCCTCGCGCGCGTCCAAGTACGCGCGCAACGGATCACGCGCGTACACGATCGTCTCCATCCCATCGACGCTCGCCAGCTCATCCTCGCACTCGACCGACGCGAAGACGCGCCGCGCCCCGTCGCTCTCCTCGATCGCCCGCCGCACCGCGTCCGCCCTCACCCGCGCGTTCGGCGCGAACGTCCCGCGACGCTTCCCATCGCCCTCGCCGCGCACCCGTCGCAGCGCGTCCCTTCGCGCGTCCCCATCGTCGCCGAACCGTCCTCGTCGAACGAGCGCGAGCTCGGCCTCGTCGTCCTCCTCGTCCTCGTCGCGCGTCCCGATCGCCGCCGACGTCCTCGCGCGCGCGCCGACCCCTCGATCGCGCGTCCGATCGCCGTCGCGCGCGCCGACGACCGCGACGACGCCGTCGTCCATCGCGCGCGCGTCGTACGTCGTCTCGAACGCGTCGCCTCGATCGTTCGCCCGCGCGCTCTTCGCGCGCGCCGTTCGCGCGCGCACGAGCGCGCCGTCGCTCGCGCGCGCCGCGAGCGCGACCGCGACGACGAGGACGACGAGCGTCGCGCGCGTCGGCGTCGCCGCGCGTCGCGCGCCGCGCGGCATGCCGCGCGATGCGTCGCGATGTGACGTTCGCGACCGCAGACCCGCGCGCGCATGCGCGCCGCCGTCGCGCCGCGCGCGCGCGTCGCCATGTCCGTCGAGCGCGCGCGCGCGGACGCGCGCTCGGACCGCGCGCGCGCGCGACCGCGCGCGACCGCGGACGCGCTCGAGGACCTGCGCGTGCGATGCGCGCACTGCGACGCCGTCTTCGCGCCGCGCGCGCTCGAATACGGCGCCGACGCGCGACGATTCGCGAGCGAGACGCTGCGAGACGCGTTCGACGCGCTCGAGCGGGACGAGGAGACGAACGGGTTCTTGCTGCGAGGGCGCGAGCGCGGCGACGCGGCGCACCGGCGGCTGGCGCGGGCGTGCGACGAGCTGAGGAAGACGATGTCGCTCACGGAGGCGAACGCGACGCTGGGGCGAGGGGCGATGCACGTGTTCTCGACGAAACAGGCGAGGGCGCTGCTGACGAGCGCGGGGGCGGTCGGGGAGGGAGAGGGAAGGTTGAGATGGTTTTTGGACGTCGGCGCGGGGTGCGGCGAGGTGACGGAGACGCTGGCGAAGAATTTTGAAAAGACGTGCGCGACGGAGAGCTCGCGAGGGATGGCGAAGCGATTGAGAGAGCGTGGATTTGATGTCGTGCTCGAGAGCGACACGATCGAGGACGTCGTGGGGGACGTGCGGCGGCTGGGGGAGGATTTGGACGAGGACGGGTTCGACGTCGTCGCGGCGTTGAACCTGTGCGATCGAATCGACGCTCCGGTGACGCTCATGTCGCAGTTAAAGCGCGCGTTGAAACCCGGGACCGGGGTTTTGATATTAGCCATCGTCGTTCCGTTCCGTCCATTCGTCGAGGGCGCGGACGGGACGCGAACGAAACCCAGCGAAACCGTCGACGCGCCGAGCTCGGGATCGTGGGAGGCGGGCGTCGAGGCGCTGTGGGAAAATTTAATCGCTCCCGCGGGATTCGAGCTCATCAGGCTCGCCCGGGTGCCGTACATATCCGAGGGCGATCACCTCTTCGACGCGTACGTCCTGGACGACGCCGTGTTCGTGTTGAGGGCGCCGGCTCGATGAACCGACGTCCCGAGCGCGCGAGCGGGACGCGCTGTAATTCAACGCTTCATTCCTAGCCTCCCCGCGCGCCCGCGCGCGCTTTCGCCGCGAGCGACGATGTCGACGGCGTCCACGTCGTCGTCGTCGTCGACGTCGGCGCCGATGACGGCGAGCGAGATTCGCGCGCGCGTGCGACGCCAAAAAGTCGACCCGCGCGTGTCGCTGGACGTCTACTTCAGAACCGCCGAACACGTGCATCTACAGGTGCGCGCGCGCTCGCGACGCGCTCGCGACGCGCGCCGACGGTAGAACTCTCGAGCGCGCGCGCGCGGAGCGCGAGCGACGACGGCGACGACGGGAAAAGGGGACGCTCGATTGGATTGGGACGCGGCGTCGGTTGACCGAACGCGAGCGACGCGCGCTCGCGACGCGCGGAACGACGGCGCCGCGAGACTGACGGCTCGCGATGCGATGTGCGCTCGTCGCGATCGCGCAGGCAAAGATTTATAGGAGCGAAGGAAACTTGCCGCAGCTGTACAGGCTGTTGTACGCGTACGCGTCGGTGGTGTTGGATACGATGGCGGAGCACGGCGACTGGGACGACGTAAAGTACGCCGAGCGGGTGAAACGGGAGAAAACGAGGACGGAGGAGGCGTTAGCGGAGATGGAGTCATTGAAACCGGTGATCGATGCGGAGGCGGAGGCGTGGAGACGATCGGCACCGCGGCGCGGGGCGAAGTCGGCGGCGGTCGGAGCCGCCGCCGGCGCGTCGTCGTCGTCCACAAAGGGCGCGACCGGGGGGGATGGGGACACGAACAGGAACACGACGGTACCTAAAGCGAGCGGAGAGACGCTGACGAAGCACTCGATGTTCGACGGGCGTCTACCGAGTGCCACGGACACGGCGACGGCGGCTCGAACGGCGGCGGCGAACCCGAGCGGAGCCGTCGTCGAAAAGAGTACCACCGCGCCCGCACCGAGCGTGGGGACGCGACAAGAAAACGCAGCGAGACACGCCCACTCGCTGTTACCTCCGCCGCCACCGCCGCCTCCAGCGCTCGGGGATGGGGACTCCGCGGCGTTTTCGCAGAGCCTGATGCGCAACGCGGCGAGCGTGGATTTCCAACCCAAAGTCATCGTCCAGATTCCCACCACGGACGAGGCGGCCACGGACCACACGCGCTTAGACACCCGTCTAAAGCTGTACAACCTGCGCGAGAAAGTCGTCCGCGGCGACGGGAACTGCCAATTCCGCGCCGTCGCCGATCAACTCTTTCGCGACCAAGAGCGTCACGCCGAGTGTCGCGCCGTCGTCGTCGATCAACTCCGCCGCGCCTCCGAAGACTACGCTCCCTACGTTCCCGAAGATTTCGACGCGTACGTCGAATCCATGGCCAAGGACACCGCGTGGGGCGATCACATCACCCTTCAAGCCGCCGCCGACGCCTACGGCGTTCGCATGTGCGTCATATCCAGCTACCGGGACAACTTTCTCGTCGAGATCACCCCCAAGACGGCGCGCAGCGCGCGCGTGTGTTGGATCTCCTTCTGGGCCGAGGTTCACTACAACTCCGTGTACCCCGCGTAGTCTCCCGGTTCTCGTCGCGCGCGGTCCCTCGTCGCCGCCGCCGCCGCGCCGAGTCCCTCGGTTCCACCGTTCACGACTCACGACGAATGCTGTATGGGTAAACAGTGTGCTTCACGCCACGGTGCCGAGGCCGTTCTCGACGTCACCGCGCGCGTCACATCGCGCGCCATGTCCGCGACGGCGTGCAAGTTTTACCTCGCCGGCGCGTGCCGGAACGGCGCGTCGTGTCGATTCTCGCACGACGCGAGCGCGAGCGCGAGCGCGAGCGCGCGCGCGTCGACGGAGACGCGCGAGCGATGCAAATTCGTCGACGCCCCCGGTGGGTGCGCGCTCGGCGATCGATGCAAGTACGCGCACGGCGCGAGCGACGCCGGCGCGAGCGACGTCGCGAGGGCGTTCAGTCGCGCGACGCTCGCCACCGGGGCGGGACGCGGGATGTCGGCGAGCGCGACGGCGTTCGCGCCGGGAGGGACGCGGGGGAACGCGAACGCGAACGGAGCCGAATACGAATACGGCGAAGAGGAGGACGAAGATTGGGGATACGTGGACGAACACGGGAATTGGGTGTCGTTCGACGACGAGGGCGAGGGCGCGAGGGAGTTTTTGGCGGCGCAGTTGCCGGACGAGGACGAGCTGTTGGGACTGACGAGCGAGGGGCCGAGCGGGGCGGGCGACGACGCGTGGGGGTTCTTCGACGAGGGCGGGAATTGGGTGTCGCTCGAGGGAGAGGGACAGCGGTACCTACAAACGCAGGAAGATTTGGTGCGTTGAGGACGATGGGCGTCGACGAGGAAGAGGGAGCGATGACGAGGAGGATGTACACTACGCGCGACGAAGTATTCGCCGCGACTGAATTCCGACGATTGTAATTTGATTCACGCAAGCGCTAACGATCATGCATGAGTCTGACGGCTTGCGCGTTTTCATTCCTCGCAGGGCATCGGTCGGGAGGACTCGTTCGTCGACGACGGCGTCGACGAAAGCGCGGATGAGGACGCGGAAGCGGAGGACGCGGAAGTCGCGCGACTCGAGGCTTCGCAAAATTTAGAGTGCGTGGTGTGTTTGGAAGTCGTCGTCGAGAAACCTCGCTTCGCGGATCGACGATTCGGGCTGTTGAACGCGTGCGAGCACTGCTTTTGCCTGAATTGCATTCGCGGATGGCGTCAGGGAGGAACGCAGCGAGGGGCCGAAGCGAGCGCTTCGAGCAACGAACAAGCGCGCATGTGCCCGATTTGTAGGACGACTTCTCACTTCATTACGCCGACGACGTCGTGGCCGAGAAACGACGAAGAAAAGACACAGATGATCGACTCGTACCGAGAACGGATGGGCAAAATACCGTGCAAACATTTCGACGGCGGCGACGGCACGTGTCCGTTTGGAACTTCGTGTTTCTACGAACACAGATACCGCGCTACGGGCGAGTTGGAGAGCGCCGAAGTACGGAAAAGCACCGCTTCAGACGGGAGTTTGAACATCCTCACTCCGGTTCGATTGAGCGATTTCATCCAGACGTCGAGAAGGTTTAGATAGATAGCGAACGTAGAGTTGATAAATGAAAAATGTTTACAATGCGTGGCAATTCGTTCGATGGTGGGTCTAAGGGTCGCGATTTCTTCGATCGTGTCTAAGGTTCATAACTCAAGTTCGGTCCCAACCAGCGTTGCACTTCAGAGAGCTCCATCTTTTTGCGGCCCGCGTATTCTTCAACTTGGTCAGATGTAAGCTTACCGACGTTGAAATATTCAGAGCACGCGCCTGCGAAGTACAAGCCAGAGACCGAGGCCGAGGGAAGCATGGCGAACGTCTCGGTAAGTTCGACGCCAATTTCTTCCTTGACCTTCATCAAGTCCCACATTGTCGCCTTTTCCGTGTGATCTGGCTGGGACGGATAACCCGGCGCTGGACGAATGCCTTGATATTTCACCTTGAGTAAGTCTTCGCAGTTGAAAGACTCATCCTTGGCGTAACCCCAGTCATCCTTACGGACGCGCTCGTGGAGCAACTCCGCGAACGCTTCAGCGAGGCGATCAGCCAAGGCTTCCGCCATGATGTAGGAGTAATCGTCGTTCGCAGCCTTGAACTCGGCCGTAAGCTCATCGAGACCAAATCCAGCAGAGCACACGAACATACCGAGGTAATCCTTCACACCGCTATCCTTCGGGGCGATGAAGTCACTGAGCGCCATGTACGGCTCGTCGGTGTCTTTTTCGGCTTGCTGGCGGAGCGTGTAGAAAGTGTGGTGCGTCGTTGTCCGGCTTTCATCTGTGTAAACGACGATGTCATCGCCAACGGAGTTGGCCGGGTAGAAACCATAAATACCCTTGAGAGTAAGTCTCTTGTTTTGCTTGATTTTTGTGATCATCGCGTTGGCCTCGTCGAAGAGCTTCTTCGCCTCGGGGCCGACAGTTTCATCGTTGAAAATCTTCGGGTAGCCACGGTTCGGGTAGCGACCACGCAGCTGCCACACCTGGAAGAACGGATTCCAGTCAATGTACGGAAGCACATCGTCGATCGACACCTCAATCGCCTTGGCTCCGCAGAACTTGGGAGTGACAGGGACATTCGGCGCGGCGGTGAAGTCCACCGGTTTCACAGTTGCTCTCGCCTTTTGGAGGGTAAGGTATTTACGATCCTCTAAACCAGCGTAAAATTCTTCACGCATCTCAGCGTACGTTTCATTGATGTCGTCCATGAAGTCAGCGTGCTTCCTCTTGTCCAACAAGGTCTGAGCCACTGGCACCGCACGCGAGGCATCGAGAACGTGAATCACACCGCCGGAGTAGTTTGGCGTCAGCTTCACCGCAGTGTGCATCTTAGACGTCGTCGCACCGCCGATGAGAAGCGGGATTCTCATACCTGCCTTTTCCATCTCCTTTGCGACGGTCACCATCTCATCCAATGACGGTGTGATCAAGCCCGAAAGACCCAAAATGTCAGCCTTGCTCTCTCTCACCGCATCTAAAATCTTTTCACAGGGACACATCACGCCAATGTCAATAACCTTGAAGTTATTGCACCCTAAAACGACGGCAACAATGTTCTTACCGATGTCGTGCACGTCACCCTTCACCGTGGCGATCAAAAAGGTACCGGCGGTACTGGCTTCAGTGCTGCCGGTGAGAGCCTTTTCCGCATCCATGAAAGGGATAAGGTGGCCGACAGCCTTCTTCATCACACGGGCAGATTTAATAACTTGCGGCAAAAACATCTTACCGGCGCCAAAGAGATCACCAACCACATTCATGCCGTCCATCAGTGGACCTTCGATGACTTCCAGGCAAGACTTGTACTTGTCGCTCACGCGGCACTCTTCCGTGTCAGCGATGCAGAACTCGTCAATCCCCTTGATGAGGGCATATTCGAGTCGCTTTTCGCACGGCTGGTTACGCCATTCCTTACCCGACCCAGCAGCCTTCACGGCACCACCGCCAGCGGCACCCTTCTTGCGAAGGTTGCAAGGAGTGGACTTCGGGTCAAGCGTCGCCGCAAATTCGAGCATGCGCTCAGTGGCGTTGGTGCATCTGTTCAAGAGCACGTCTTCGACGTATTCCAACAACTCCTTGTCCATCTTCTCGTACACATCCTCTTCGACTTGCGCGGCGTTCACGATACCCATGTCCATACCGGCCTTGCAGGCGTGGTACAAGAAGGCGCTGTGGAACGCGCGGCGCACGGGCTCGTTGCCGCGGAAGGAGAAGGCCAAGTTGGACACGCCTCCGCTGATTTTGCAACCAGGGCAGAGACGCTTGATCTCGCGAGTAGCGTTGATGAAGTCAACGCCGTAGTTGTTGTGTTCTTCCATGCCCGTGCCGATCGTAAGAATGTTCGGGTCAAAGATGATGTCTTGCGGGTTGAAGCCAACCTGTTCGACCAAGAGCTTGTAAGCGCGGCAGCAAATGCGCACCTTCTCAGCTTCAGTCGCCGCTTGCCCTTCCTCGTCGAACGCCATCACGACGACGGCGGCGCCGTGACGCTTCACGATCTTCGCGTGATGCAAGAACTCTTCCTCACCACCCTTGAGGGAGATAGAGTTCATGATGCACTTGCCTTGGCTGCACTTCAAGCCAGCCTCGACGACGTGGAACTTGGAAGAGTCAATCATGAAAGGAACCTTGGAGGCGTCCGGCTCGGAAACGAGCAAGTTCACAAAGCGAGACATGGCAGTTTCGCCGTCGATCAAGCCGTCGTCCATGTTGATGTCAATGACGTGCGCACCGTGCTCGACTTGCTTGAGCGCGATGGCGAGAGCCTTCTCAAAGTTACCATCGACGATGGCCTTCTTGAAGATGGACGAGCCCGCAACGTTGCACCGTTCACCGAGGTTGATGAACGTCTTGCGGTAGTCATTTTCGTTCGGCACATAGTTGAACGGCTCGAGACCGGAGATGCGCATAATTTCTGGCACATCGTGCTTCTTGCGCGGCGTGTACGGTGCCACCATCTGGGCGAGAGCGCCGATGTGGTCATCCGTGGTGCCGCAGCAGCCACCGATGCCATTCAACAACCCCTTCTCGAGGAAGACGCGGCAGTCTTCGGCCATTTCAGCACCCTTTTGATCGTAACCACCCATGGCGTTCGGCAAACCGGCGTTAGGGTACGCGAACACCCAGCAGTCGGCGCACTTGCTCAAGTTCTCAATGTACGGGACCATGTCCTTGGCGCCGAGAGCGCAGTTCAAGCCAACAGCCATCGGCTTGGCGTGGCTGACGGAGTTCCAGAACGCCTCGTTCGTTTGGCCAGACAAGGTACGACCGGAGTTGTCGACGATGGTGCCGGAGATGAACAACGGAAGACGCGTACCGTAAGCCTCAAAGAACTTCTCAATGGCGAAAATCGCCGCCTTGGCGTTGAGCGTGTCAAAGATCGTTTCAACCAAAATCAAGTCCACACCACCCTCGACGAGTGCCTCAATCTGCTCGTAGTACGCGTCAACAATCTCGTCGAACGTACACGCGCGGAACGCCGGGTTCTCGACGGATGGAGACACCGAGAGTGTTCTGTTCGTCGGACCAATGGCGCCGGCGGCAAAGCGCGGCTTGGCCGGATTTTGCTCCGTAAACTTCACGCACGCCGCCTTCGCCAAGCGAGCAGCGGCCAAGTTCATGTCGCGCACTTCTTCCTTCTTGTCGAGCTCGTAGTCCGCCTGCGCGATCATCGTCGAAGAGAACGTGTTCGTCTCGATGATGTCGGCGCCCGCGGCGAGATACGCCTCGTGGATTTCAGAGATGACCTCCGGCTTCGTCAGCACCAAGATGTCGTTGTTCCCCTTCAAGTCATGCGTATGATTCTTGTAACGATCACCACGGAAGTCATCCTCGCTCAGCTTGTACTTTTGCACCGCCGTTCCCATCGCGCCGTCGATCACCATCACGCGCTTTTGCATGATACCCTCGATGACGTCGAACGCCGCCGACTTCTTCAACGAATCCACCCACTTCGCGTACTTCGGCACAGGAGGGAGTTCAGACGCTTTCTTCGGCGCAATCTTGTTCTCCGTCGTGTAGTTCTGCTTCGGTGTCGCTTCAAACTTCGGTTCCTCGCCGAGCTTGCGCAAGGCGCACGGCTTGGACTTCGGGTCAAGCGTCGCCGCAAATTCGAGCATGCGCTCAGTCGCATCCGGTCGACGGTTCATGAGCACGTCTTCGACGTATTCCAACAACTCCTTGTCCATCTTCTCGTACACATCCTCTTCGACTTGCGCGGCGTTCACGATACCCATGTCCATACCGGCCTTGCAGGCGTGGTACAAGAAGGCGCTGTGGAACGCGCGGCGCACGGGCTCGTTGCCGCGGAAGGAGAAGGCCAAGTTGGACACGCCTCCGCTGATTTTGCAACCAGGGCAGAGACGCTTGATCTCGCGAGTAGCGTTGATGAAGTCAACGCCGTAGTTGTTGTGTTCTTCCATGCCCGTGCCGATCGTAAGAATGTTCGGGTCAAAGATGATGTCTTGCGGGTTGAAGCCAACCTGTTCGACCAAGAGCTTGTAAGCGCGGCAGCAAATGCGCACCTTCTCAGCTTCAGTCGCCGCTTGCCCTTCCTCGTCGAACGCCATCACGACGACGGCGGCGCCGTGACGCTTCACGATCTTCGCGTGATGCAAGAACTCTTCCTCACCACCCTTGAGGGAGATAGAGTTCATGATGCACTTGCCTTGGCTGCACTTCAAGCCAGCCTCGACGACGTGGAACTTGGAAGAGTCAATCATGAAAGGAACCTTGGAGGCGTCCGGCTCGGAAACGAGCAAGTTCACAAAGCGAGACATGGCAGTTTCGCCGTCGATCAAGCCGTCGTCCATGTTGATGTCAATGACGTGCGCACCGTGCTCGACTTGCTTGAGCGCGATGGCGAGAGCCTTCTCAAAGTTACCATCGACGATGGCCTTCTTGAAGATGGACGAGCCCGCAACGTTGCACCGTTCACCGAGGTTGATGAACGTCTTGCGGTAGTCATTTTCGTTCGGCACATAGTTGAACGGCTCGAGACCGGAGATGCGCATAATTTCTGGCACATCGTGCTTCTTGCGCGGCGTGTACGGTGCCACCATCTGGGCGAGAGCGCCGATGTGGTCATCCGTGGTGCCGCAGCAGCCACCGATGCCATTCAACAACCCCTTCTCGAGGAAGACGCGGCAGTCTTCGGCCATTTCAGCACCCTTTTGATCGTAACCACCCATGGCGTTCGGCAAACCGGCGTTAGGGTACGCGAACACCCAGCAGTCGGCGCACTTGCTCAAGTTCTCAATGTACGGGACCATGTCCTTGGCGCCGAGAGCGCAGTTCAAGCCAACAGCCATCGGCTTGGCGTGGCTGACGGAGTTCCAGAACGCCTCGTTCGTTTGGCCAGACAAGGTACGACCGGAGTTGTCGACGATGGTGCCGGAGATGAACAACGGAAGACGCGTACCGTAAGCCTCAAAGAACTTCTCAATGGCGAAAATCGCCGCCTTGGCGTTGAGCGTGTCAAAGATCGTTTCAACCAAAATCAAGTCCACACCACCCTCGACGAGTGCCTCAATCTGCTCGTAGTACGCGTCAACAATCTCGTCGAACGTACACGCGCGGAACGCCGGGTTCTCGACGGATGGAGACACCGAGAGTGTTCTGTTCGTCGGACCAATGGCGCCGGCGGCAAAGCGCGGCTTGGCCGGATTTTGCTCCGTAAACTTCACGCACGCCGCCTTCGCCAAGCGAGCAGCGGCCAAGTTCATGTCGCGCACTTCTTCCTTCTTGTCGAGCTCGTAGTCCGCCTGCGCGATCATCGTCGAAGAGAACGTGTTCGTCTCGATGATGTCGGCGCCCGCGGCGAGATACGCCTCGTGGATTTCAGAGATGACCTCCGGCTTCGTCAGCACCAAGATGTCGTTGTTCCCCTTCAAGTCATGCGTATGATTCTTGTAACGATCACCACGGAAGTCATCCTCGCTCAGCTTGTACTTTTGCACCGCCGTTCCCATCGCGCCGTCGATCACCATCACGCGCTTTTGCATGATACCCTCGATGACGTCGAACGCCGCCGACTTCTTCAACGAATCCACCCACTTCGCGTACTTCGGCAC
>Ga0181598_1003703_pt1 | contig 13071 bp, 8 predicted proteins | sample 041ome_4_FD_153295 | JGI IMG/M metagenome (GOLD analysis project Ga0181598, IMG submission 153295) | Coastal salt marsh microbial communities from the Groves Creek Marsh, Skidaway Island, Georgia - 041404US metaG (spades assembly) | ecosystem: Environmental > Aquatic > Marine > Intertidal zone >...
TGTTGGAACCTTTTTTTTTTCTTCAGTTTTTTTTTTGACGGCGGCATATAAAAAGAATTGTGACACGCGCTTGTTTTTCCCGATATCTGTATCTAAACAGAGAAAGAAATGAGTGGGAACAAGCCATCATCGACAAAGGATGATGATGCTGGCATCAACATCGCTACTGTTACCACTGGTAACGGTGACGATGCAAATAAGAGAGATGTCGTCAAACGAATTAATTCGCCCAGGCAGAATTCCAAAGAGATGAAAATTCTTCGCGAATCGAAAAGTTCTTCCTCCTCCTCCTCCTCTTCTTTGAACGATAAGAACAACAATAACAACAACGAGAATAACAACGAGAAAGTGAACGATGCTATGAAGAGATCGTCTTCGTTTTCCTCGACGTCCTCGTCTTCGTCCTCGGAAAGTGACGACGACGACGACGACGACGACGACGACGCGAACAAAATCGAGAGAAACAAGAAGAAAACGAAGCAAACAACAACAGCAACGACGACAACAACAACAACAACAACGACGACGACGACGAAAGAAAAAGAAAAGAAGAAGAAGAAGAAGAAGAAGAAAACGGAGAAGAAGAAACGAGCGAAGAACAAGACGAAAGAAAAAGAACATAGCGACCCGAAAAGTGAAGAGGATAAAATGAACAAGAAGATCCGCGCGGCGAAGCGAGGCACACGCTCTGAGCTCTCCGTTTCAAAAGGCGGTTGGACAAAGCACGGATACGCGTACGATAACGCCAACGTGTTGAATACTTCCAATTTAAAGTCGAAAGCGGGTACTATAGAACGTATATCCGCGAAAGAAGTCTCGCCGGAGGAATTCGACAGACGATTTTCGCTGACGAGAACGCCGTGTATAATCACGGACGCCATGGACCACTGGCCGTGTTTTATGAAAACTTTAAATGGCAAAAAAGGAAAGGAGGACAACCCGCGAGAGTGGACGATTGATAAATTGCAAAAAAGGTTCCCGCAAGATAGGTTCAAAGTCGGTTCTGATGACGACGGGTACGCCGTGCGATTGACAATGACTGAGTTTCAGTTTTACTGCGACGAGGAAAAGAATCCTGACTATGGTTGCAAACGAGACGATAGTCCTTTATACGTTTTCGACGGTTCCATCTTTGATAAAGAGAATACGAAAGAGCTCGAGAAAGATTTCGACATCCCGAATTACTTCTCCGAAGATTTGTTCAGGTACGTCGGACATAAGCGAAGACCGCCGCACAGATGGGTCGTGTTTGGGCCGCCGAGAAGTGGGTCTTCAATACACGTCGACCCGTTAGCGACGTCTGCTTGGAACGCATTGATTTCTGGACAGAAACGCTGGGTGTTGTACCCACCAGATAAAGGCTTATCCAAACCTCTTTTGAAACCAAAAGGTATTGGCTTAGACGGTGAATCAGTCACGTGGTTTCAAAAAGCGTATCCAATGACGCAAACGAAAGAGTGGTCAGAAGTTGGCGGATGTCCGAAGAGCTTTGATGTCGTACAAAACGCAGGAGAGATTATGTTTGTTCCAGACGGCTGGTGGCACGCCGTGTTAAACATCACGCATACCGTCGCGGTGACGCAGAATTTCTGCACGACGCCGAGATTTGACGCCGTATACAGAGCCACGCGAAGAGGAAGACCGAAAATGAGCAAAAAATGGCTCGAAAAGTTGAAAGCGAAAGGTCGACAAGATTTATACGAAACGGCGCTGCGCCAGCCGAGACGATCAGAGCTCTCAGAGAACGAAAAGACATCGTCGTCTTCATCGAGCAGCAGCGAAGGAGAGAGCGACACGGAAGACGTCGACGATCGAATGGTTCGATTAAAAGAAGAAACGAGAAGATTGGCAAAACACGGAGGCAAGCGAGAGAGGGAAGAAGAGTAGACCGTGTTAAAATTATAAACATCCCACGTTGACGGAAGAAAAAACGTTGTATCTAAAGTAGTTCAAAATCTATAATAAAAGGCAGTAGTACGCAAGTCATTTTAAAAACGCGTTATGCTTGTGTGTAACTTATATAATCATCAACAACAGCATCAATAACGATGTATATATAATATTTTGAATTCACTACATCAGAGTTACTTCAAGAACGTACACGTAACAAACAAAGTGAGGAACGAGAACAAACTCAAAATCAACTCAGGAGAGAACGACTCTGGGAAGAGAGGAATGTACACTGGAATGATTGAACCAATCAACCAACCAACGAGCATGGCTGCAAAAGTGTGCAAAAAGGACTTTCCGAGTGCCTTGTTCTTTTGGCCGCCTCTTTTCTCGTTGAGGAAGAAGACGCACGCGGCGAAAGCGCAGGCGAGTTGAAACGCCGGGCCTTGCGCAGCCGGAGTCACAATCGACCAGATGGAAATACCGAAAAACAAAACCGCGCGTCGCATCAACGTAGTCTTGTCCGGCTTTTCAAACTTTTGCTTAATGCGCTCAACAAATGGCGGCGTGTAATCTTCTTCTTCTTTCTTCTGTCTCAGATTCTTTCTCTTCAAACCTTTCGCTTTCTTCCTCGTGTTTAACTTTTCTTTCAAAATGGCATCCATGGCGAGGTCGATTTGCTCGCATCCATCCACATCTCTCATGTACTCTTTTACTAAGAAATTCCTCGCCTCTTGCACTTCCTCGAACGAGGAATCCGAAGTTAAACCTAATCGTTTGTATGGGTCTTTTTCGTTCCTTCTGGGAAACTTCACCACCGGCGCGCTAAAGTCGATTTCGCCCTCCTCAGCCTCTTCTTGTTCTTCTACGACGTTGTTTTCTCCTGCACACACACAGAAAAAGAGAGAGAGAGAGCGAGAGAGAGGAGGAGAAGAAAAATTATCATCTCGGGTCAGTTACACGGATCGATCGTATTGCACGCGATGGAGACAAAAAACGCGATGGAGATAAAGAATAAAAGACCTTCGAGTCGACGATGGTTCAGCGCGATCACGGAAGAGAAGAGAGAGGGATAAAAGCCCTTGGAAAGAGAGAGAGAGAAAGAGAAGAATTTTCCCCGATTGGATAGGTTCTTCTTCTCTTTCCAAAAGAAGCTGATTGAAGAAGAAAAGTATAGGCGCGCGCGCACGAAAGAAAAAGAGCGCGACTCACCATCGTCTCCTTCACTTTTTAATCTGAATGTTCTCAAAGATTTCAGCTTTTTGTTTCTATTCGCGCGACGTAAAGACAACGACGACGACGGCGCTTTCTGTTTATTTGCATTTCTTCTGATGAGGAACTCCTCCTCTCTGTGCGCGTGTGCGGAGAAGAGATTCGCTCGCACTCCTCTCGCACGGTGAGCACGCGCGGAGAGATTCTTACTTCTCAATGATGCTCTCAACGACGACGACGACGACGACGAAGAAACCGACGCGTCGGAGTTCCCGGTCGATGTCGCGTGGAAGGAGGAGGTAGATAACATTTTTATGCTTTCGCTCGCTTGTGGGGGCGTCTTTTTCTGCCGTGTACGAACTTTTATAAAAAGAAGAAAAAAAGAAAAAAGACAGAAGAGAAGAAGAAACATGAAAGCCTTCGTTCGCTTCCTCGTTTTCAACAAAACGAACGCCGAGGATGGGATGTTTAATAAAAATCATTCAAAAGTAATATACTACTACCAATAATTCTAATCATAGTAATAGGTATCAATAGTAGTAATCTTAATGTTATTGTTCGCGCGGTTGTTTTCACAACGACGACAATAACAACAACAACATCAAGTGTGTTTCAAATTAAAAGCGTGTGTCTATGTATTTTTTATGTAAGAGGAGTACTCGTGTCGAGAAACCGCGAGAAGAGAGAAAAATTAATCCATCTCTTCTACGCGACTTTCTTTCGGCGTCGGCTTTCCTTTGACCTTAGACTGCACGGTTTGGACGACTTCGTTCACCGATTTGGTCGCCTTCTTGACGTACGCGTTGTTCGAAACCTCCGTGGCCTTCTCTTGCACCTTTTGCGACAAATCTTCCTTCGCTTTGACGACCGTTTTGACTTGCTTCAAGCTTAAGGTGGCTTGCCACAATTCGTCGACTTTCTTCAAAAGTTCAAACGAATCGAGCTTTTCGCGGGCGTTTTTGATGGCGGTTTTGATGGCGTCGTACGCTAATTGCGGCACTTCCTTCGTCGCGCTTTGCAATTCTTGGATTTTGAGTTCGATAAACTTCAAGTAGTTTTCTCTCTTCTCCTTCGTCGTCAACGACTTCAAATACGCGATGTTTTCCGGAAACTGTTCGCGTTGCGTTTGAATCGCCGTGGAAACAGAGGTGACCGCTTTCGCCGGATACGAAGCCTTGACTCTGTTCTCCCAAACGGATTGAACAGCCGTCAAGACGCCGTCGACTTTCTTGTCGACGTTCGTAACGACTTTCGGGTACGTCTTTTGCACGGTCGAGACGACCGGCGTGCCGTACGACGTAATCAACCCTTCGATGGTGTTGATAGATCCCTAAAATATTGCGCGTGCGTTCACAAAAGTAAAGTTGTTTCGATTCGTTATTGTTAGTATTTTTTTCTTATAAAGACGACTTGACAAAGAGGACGCGACGACGGTTCGTTCCCGTCGTCGCGTCCGTTTTTCACACACACGCAAAAAAAGAATTCGCAACAAACGCGCGTTTGCTGCCAAACTCTAGAGGAAGTCTACTACCGTAGTAGTAAACACGATGCGTAAACACAAATCGAAGCAGCATCGAGATGATCGAAACCATTACGCTCAATTTGAAGACGAAGAAGAATGAAAGAAGAAGAGAAAAGAGAGAGAAAGGCACCAAGAAGAAGAACAAGAAGAGAAGAAAGAAAGATTTTGATACCTTTAAAAATGAGTCTTTGCCTTTGGTATACAAATTGGTCAACGTCGGCGTGACGGATCCGTGCGCGTAAGAGATGACATCGATCGCGAGATTCTCGACTGGTGCCAATCTCTTGAGATCGGGAGTCGCGTCCATAAGTTTTGCAGACATAGTTAGTGTGTGTGTTTAAGTGAAGATTTCGAATAAAAAGAAGTGCAACTTTTGTAACTGTTCTTGAGACAAGAGAGATTAATAAAAAAACAAGTGGCTCTCGTTCTCCCAAATTTTCTTTCTTCTTCCGCGCATTTCTTATCACACTTTTTGACATCTCATCACTTTTTGCAAATCACACCCGAAAATAATATGGACGAAAAGTGTTCACTCTTCGTTAGTTTTTCAGAAGAGGAGAACACGCACAGCGTTAATGTTGTTAAGTTGTTAAGATGATAGATAAAAGCGTTGTCACGATGATACGATGAGCACAACAAAAAGAGACGAGAAAAACGATGATGCGGAGGAAACCGAGCGGTTGCTTCTGGAAGAGCTCGCGCGAAGAGAACAACAACAACAACAAAACAAAGATAAAACATCATCCTCATCCTCATCGTCTTTATTGCTCCAAACCGCGTCTGGGGCGAACAAAGTCGTCAGCGCGACGTTCTCGGCGTTCAACGAAACTTTAAGCACGATATTGGACACAACGAAAGAGCAGGAAGAGGAGGACAAGTTCTGGGAATCCGTGCCGGTGTTACCACCGCTCAAAGAAGGAGAAGAATATGATGAGGACGACGATGGTCGTCGTACGAGTAGTCAAGAAGAAGGCGTGTTGTTGTATTCGGGCGAAGACGATGCGTACATCAACCATCACAATATGCGGCGGGAAAAGAACGCGATGTTGCTCGGTGAAGAAGAATACGATGAGGATGATGGAATGGGAAGAGGCAACAATAATAGTCAAAGCGGTATCATCACGGGCGGTGGAGGCGGCGGCGGGAACTTCGTCGCGGACTTGCTCGTGAACACCTACAAGCAGGCGCAAGAAGCGGAGGAAATGTTGGAACGACGGAAACGAGAAAACGTATTAAACGAACTGGACAACTGGACGACGACAACGAGTGCGACGACGAACAGAGTTTTAGATTTTGACAATATGGACGACACGAACACCGAGGAGGACGAAAAGAATCATAACAACAAGAACGCGAATAACTCGGCAAAAATGAACGCAGACGTGCGAGTCGGATTAACGGAGAGGTACTCCTCGTATCTCGCGAAAGTCTTACCAATAAAATCTACGAAAAGAAGGAAAAACAATGGCATCAACGATGGCAAGCTCATTGACGGCGACGACGACGGCGACGACGACGACGACGATAAACGATTCGAAAAGATAAAGAGCACGTTCATGAGCGATGAAGCACAACGGGAACTCGATAAACTCGAGGCTTCGTTCACGCCGCAAAGAAAGAGTAAAAAATCATTCTTTCGAGACTTTTTGCAGTTTGGAAACAACGGCTCACAAAATAATGCGAAAAACACTCAAAGAGGAGGAGGAGGGGAGCTGCTTCTAGATGACCCGGCATTATTAGCCGCGGTGTCGAAAGAAATGTCAAAAATCGATAAAGTATTGAACGATCTCAAAACGGACGTTGCGATTAAAAATTTAGCCAACGTGGCGAGGAATACCGGCGGAGGACGATTGAACTCTTTTGCGGATGCGTTGGATGCGCTCGCGAGGCATCCCATGTGGGAGTACCAAATTGTTCGGAACGCGGCTATGATTGCTCTTTTGGCTTTATTCACGTTTGGAATATACTTGAAGATATCGATAGAATCGCGAGAAGAAGTTGGCGGTCTCATCGACGTCGGCATACAAAAATCTTCCAGACTTGGAAGAAGAAAGTTCACAGGAAGATAAAAATACGCATACATGTAGCATTAGCGTAGCAATATTAGTCTTAGTAATTAGTAACTAATTCTACTAGGTATTACAACTTGATCTATTTCATCTTCATCAGTACCTTCCCCGTCCTCTTCCACGACCCCGTCCACGACCTCCGCCTCTACCGTCGCCAGAACCGTTAAACTGAGAAGAAGAAGGCGGTGGAGGCACAAAGTTTTGATTATTCCCGCCTCGTCCACCGGAATAAAAGCCTCTCCCACCGCCTCTTCCTCCTCCGCCTCTCTGTATGTATTGGTTTCTAGCGCCGAGCAAGTTGTGATCAGAGTCCGCTAATACGATAGACGTTGTGTGTAAACACTGTTGTAAATTCGCTGCGAGCGGTTTTTTCGTGCGTTCAACGCGAGAAGCGAACGCTTTGAATAAACGCAATCGCAGCGTGCATAACTGCGCGATTTGCGTCAATGGCACTCGAAACGAAATCCAATCGTCGACGTTTAAAAGAGCCGATGGTACGCCTGGTTTCGGAAACGACTCGCCGGTGAGCGGATCGACTACCGGAGGATCGGCTTCAACTTTTACCGTATTTGCAATCAAAACTAAACTCGTTCCCGATATCAGCGTTGAATCTCTCACGTACATGTTCGATTCGTTTCGCGTAATCTCTTCGAAACACGCCAACGTTGTTGTTGACGACGAAGTGTTCTCCAATTCGTCTTGCGAAAATTCAAACCGCGCGTTCACCGAGCCTGGATGAATTCGTACGCGTTCACCTTTCAAAGTCCCAAGCGTTGGCGCTCGACATTGAGGAAGCATTCTTCCAACCAGAGGGTACATGCCTACGGCCAAAACAGAACGCACTAACGAAGTCGCGTTCGTGTTGTACGACGCAGATTGTAAGTTTTGGATGAAACCTCGCTGGGTCAACGCCGTTATTAATTGCATGCGCATGCCTTTAATCATATGCAAAGTCGACCCCGACAAAGAGTTGTTCCACAAAAATTGATTCTCGGCTTGCCGTCCGTTTCGACACGCGACTTCCCACTCTTTGAACGCTTGAACGATGGCCAAGTGATCGGATCCTCCACCAAGCGCATCGGAAAAACCTTTCTTGGCGCGATTCGCATTCTGACGTCCACTATCCGTTCCGATGATAAAGGGAGGCCTGTATGCGCCCGCACACGCGATGGTTAGAATTGGATCCAAAACACCGAGGAGCGAGGCGTACAACAACATTTTGCCGACGCGGGGATGTAAAGGCAAATCAGCTAGATGACGACCCAATCGCGTTATTCTTTCGTCTTCCTCGGCAGACGTGAAGGCGCCAATATCAATCAGAAGCGTTACGGCAGAATCTACAGCTTGCGGAAGGGGGGCTTCCACAGCTCGTTTCAAAAACGAGGCACACGTTGGCGACGGGGCGCCGTTGCTGTGAATCATACCGCGAAGGGTTTCCTGCATCATCTTTACTTGTAAGCAAATCTCTTCCAATGGTGAACGCTGCATTTCTGGGAGCTGAAACTCCGCAAAGGCTTCGAACCGCGACTTTGAAAATAAGCGATACACTTCTCCTGGACGGACTCGACCGGCGCGACCTTTTCTTTGCGTCGCGGAAGCTTTGGAAATCCACGTTTGGTGCAACGTTGAAACGGCCGTGTACGCGTCGTATCCTTTCTCTTTGAGTTTTCCAGAATCGATGACGTATACGACGTCGTCAATAGTGACCGCCGTTTCCGCGATGTTCGTCGATAGCACAACTTTACGAACGCCTCGCGGTGGTTTTTGAAACACTTTGCGTTGGTCTTGCGGAGACACCATCGAGTGGAGTGGCATGATTTGGACATCGGTCAGACCGGCTTGGTCGCTCAGCGCATCCTTAATCTTTGAAATTTCATCCCATCCCGGCAAAAACACAAGTATAGCGCCGTCTGGTTTCGCTCGATTCTTCTCGTGCACGTGCTTGACGAGCGAGCAAACTAAATCTACGTCAACTTCATCGGGATCAGATTCTAACTGGTACTTTGATAAGCGCATCAAAGCGGCTTCGTCTAAAACTACCGGTCCATCAAAAGAACCATCTCTCGCCGCACCGTCTTCTTCCATCATGGCGACGTCGTTATTACCTGGAGTACTTTCTAACTCGCGAAGTTGTGAGGCTAAATCTTCGTGTTCGAATCGCTCCGCCCAATCCGATGCTAACATGCCGTTTTGAGATTTCAAGTTTACGTTTGCGCCGAGTTGCAAGAGCTGACTGACTTCCATCGTGCGATTTCTACCAGCCGCAGCCATTAAAGCCGTCGCGCCCGTCGCGGAATGCTGCACGTTCACCAAATCTTCATCTTTCGATTGCGCCGCGCATTGTAACAACCAATCGAAAGTTTCGTCCGACGGCGCAACGAAGGCATTTTCAATCGCCGCGCGCATCATCTCCGAAGCTTCCGATGTCGAAGGTTCTTGTTGTTGTTGTTGTTGATGTTGTTGTTGAGAAGAAAAAGAAGAAGAAGCATCTACTTTTCTATGCTTTGACGGCTGAGGATTCGCGAGCCCCGCGTTGTTTCCGCCCCAATTTGTAAACGCTAGAACATCTTCTAAATGGTATTCACGAACTGGGTGGATAAATCCTGGAACTTTAATCACTGGGCAGTCGTCGAAATAGTTCGAAAACAAATCTTCTCGCATCGTCGCGGACATCAAAATCAGCTTCAAGTTTGGATACTTTGGCAACACGTCTTTCAAAACAATCATCAAAAAATCAGCGAATCGATCGCGTTCGTGAAGTTCGTCGATGATTATGTGTGTTAATGACGATAAATACGCATCCGCGCCTTCAGAAGTCAAACGTCTGAGCAAAACACCCGTCGTGACGAGCAAAAGACTACACGCTTTCGAAATCTTCGATTCAAGCCGAATCTGATACCCTACGGTTCCTTCGCCGATATTTTCGCCGCGTTCGCTCGCAATACGATCGGAAACGGTCATTGCCGATATTCTTCGCGGTTGAGTGCATATAATTTTCGCCGGTTTCCCATTTGCCCAGCAGTCGTCGAGTAAAAACTGCGGCACTTGCGTCGTCTTGCCGCAGCCGGTGGAACCCGCGAGCAGAACGACTTGGTTCGCGTTCACTCTTTCAATGATTTCATCTTTGTATTTGAATACCGGGAGAGTTTGTCGTTTCATTGAAATCTGAGCGAGTTCGTGGACGTGCGTTCGTTTGTGTTCTAACTCTTCGTGCAAACGCTTGTAATCGACGTTATTGCCGAAAGTAGTTAAAAACGCATCCGTGTACGGTTTCCTCGCGGTAGTAGTCGTGGCATTGTTGTTGTTATTTTCGGCTCGAGATTTGGTATTTTCATCCTCCCACGCGACATCTAACGTTCCTCTCGATGCCATTTCGAGCTCGTTGGATGACGGTGGAAACTTGGAAAAATACTCGTTCAACTGTCTTGCCCCCTTTTCCGAGAGATTCAGAGTTCTCGAATCGTCCGCATCGACGGCTATGAACTTATCCGGCTTCGTCACGTGTACTCTTCTCTCCTCCCCTTTGCCGTGCGATTTAGATTTCAATCCCAACTTCTTACACTCCGTGTGCACTATCGCTCGATCGTGATTGGATAAATCCGCGGGGAAAACAATCTCATCGCAATCGACGTTTGCGCGAAATTCCGCGAGTTGTTTGTCGATGGCGATTCGCGTTCCTTCCAAAACCGGACGAATGATTTGTCCTCTCCCTCCTCTTCCACCTCTTCCTCCTCGAAACCCTCTATCGCCGCTCATCTTCAAATATAAGAAAGGAACACGAGAGTGCGCGTGTGTATTTGTGACAACTTTCGTTTGAAGCGCGAGTTCTTTGTCCTTCTCTGTCCTTCTTCTTTTCAACAACAAAAAACACAGACGAAAACAAGAAAAAACAAACTTCGTCGTCGTCGTCGTCGTCAGAATTGTGTTCGTAGTAGTTCTCTGTACATCATCATCATCATCATCAACATCATCATCAACATCATCATCAAATACAAATACAGAGGGGAGACTTCACTTTTCCTGTCATCGCACGACAGCCACGCATACAAACGACGCACAAAAGATGGGTTTCAGACAGTCATCAAAAGCAACTTCCACATCTTCGACTCAAATCCTCATTCAAAACGCAAAGTTCATCACGTCGAAAGATGTCATCGACGTCGCCTCACGAGTTTATGACTCGTATAAAAGAGACAAAAAATTGTGCTACACGTTTCTCGTCGCGCTGTCTGGAGTAACCGCGTTGGTCGTCCACGAGACAAGCGCTGCGACAGGTTTGATGAAAGGTTCGTTAGGGGATTTCAGAAAGAACAAGAAGGAAAAGAAACAGATAAATATTAAGAATAGGAATGTTGCGAAAAAAGAACGAAGCAGCGCTGCTGTAGATGAGCAGTTCTTAAGCAATCTCGTGCAGCTCGGGAAGATTGTCTTACCGTCTTGGAGGTGCAAGTCGGTATTTTTGTTATCGACACAAACGGTAATGTTAATATCGCGTTCGTATATTTCGCTTCGAATAGCGCGGAAAGGTGGCGAAGGTTTACAAGCCGTCATGGAAAGAAGCTGGAACCATTTTTTATTCGTGCTGGCGGATTTTTACGTGTGTGGAATTGCTGCATCCATCGTGAATTCTTCGTTGAAATACTTGACGAATTCCATCACGGTAAACTTTCGCCATAATTTGACGAAACACGTACACGAGAAATATCTCTCGAATCGGCAATATTATAAACACGCGGTGTTGCGTAAAGGCAATTTAGATAATGCAGATCAACGCATAACGGATGATTTGAACATGTGGTGTGCGACGTCCGCGGATTTATTCTCAAGAACGTTTAAACCACTCTTGGACGTCATCTTGAGCACGAAACGCATGAGCGAGTCCATGGGATACAAGGGGTTGACCATTTTGTACTCCTACTTCTTCTTTTCTGGACACGTCATTCGTTTCTTTTCACCGCCGTTTTCGGATTACATCCAAGAAACGCAAAAGAAGGAAGGTGATTTTAGACGTTCGCATTCGCGCTTGATTTCGCACGCGGAAGAAGTTGCGTTTCTCGACGGCGCCGAACGCGAGAAAGAAATTTTGAATGAAAAATTGAATCAACTCACCGCGTGGTCGCAATACTATTTCTTCAGACAGTTCATTCAAGGTGTTTTAGATCAGTACTTTATCAAATACGGTGCCTCTATGATTGGATGGCCTGTTTTAGCATTTCCCTTCTTGCTCGCGAAAGATATGGAAGAAAAAGAGCTCGTCGCGAGATATCGCGAAGCGGATACGCTGATACAAAACGCGTCGAGCTCAATCGGTGATTTACTCATGGTGTACAAAAAGCTTCAAAAGCTTTCTGGATTCACCTCTCGCGTCGTAGATTTGTTGCACTCCGTCGAATCAGGTGAGGAAGAGAAAGAGAAAGAAATTGAAGGGAGAAGCAACGGCATCGTGCGAACGTCCTCCAACGACGACGAGATTGAGTTTCAAAACGTCACGGTGTTCTCGCCAGACAACAGGTTGCTCATCAAAGACGTGAGTTTGAAGATTAGGCGCGGCGAGTCTCTATTCATCACCGGAGCGAACGGTGCTGGGAAGACGAGTTTGTTTCGAGTACTCGCTGGATTGTGGGAAGCGTCAGAAGGTGTCGTTCTTCGACCTCGAAACGGTTTGAAATCGATAAAATCGGAAGGCGGTGACGACGGAGACGTCTCCTCCTTATTTTACGTGCCCCAACGACCATATTTAGTGACTGGTTCGTTGCGAGATCAAATATTATACCCAGCGAAGCAAAAGAGCGACGAAGATGAGTTCGACAAGGACGACGAAAGGATTCTCGAATGCTTAGCGCGAGTCAATCTAGTGAAACTTTTGAAAAAAGGCGATCGCAGCGTAGGCTTGGATAGATTAGAGCACGATTGGAACGACGTCCTCTCTGGCGGAGAAAAGCAAAGGATAGGATTAGCGAGACTGTATTTTCACGCGCCTCGATTCGCAATTTTAGACGAAGCGACGAGTGCCATTAATCCAGACGAAGAAGGCGCTTTGTACGAAGAGTTTGAGAAGAATAACATCACGGTGTTTTCCATTGCACATCGCATGGAATTGAAACGTTTTCATAAGAAGCATCTGCATTTCAAAGCGGACGGGAAAGGGAACTGGACGCTTAAGAAAATACTTTAGCAGATGAATATCGCTTTTACCAGGTACCTAGAATTAGTTACTAATTACTAATACTAATATCGCTACGCTAATGCTACATGTATGTGTATTTTTTTTATCTTCCTGTGAACTTTCTTCTTCCAAGTCTGGAAGATTTTTGTATGCCGACGTCGATGAGACCGCCAACTTCTTCTCGCGATTCTATCGATATCTTCAAGTATATT
>Ga0181598_1003710_pt1 | contig 13049 bp, 12 predicted proteins | sample 041ome_4_FD_153295 | JGI IMG/M metagenome (GOLD analysis project Ga0181598, IMG submission 153295) | Coastal salt marsh microbial communities from the Groves Creek Marsh, Skidaway Island, Georgia - 041404US metaG (spades assembly) | ecosystem: Environmental > Aquatic > Marine > Intertidal zone >...
TTGAACGTTTGGTTGAAATTGATCCTGCGGGATCAGGTCAGGGGCTGCGCGTCGCTGTGGAAGGCGGCGGATGCAGCGGATTTCAATATGATATCCGCCTGGATGGTCAAAACCCAGATGATTTGGTATTAGAGGGAAAAGGGCAAAAAGTGTTCGTCGATGCGGCCAGCCTGCCCTTTTTACAGAACGCTGTGATCGACTTTAGCGATGAATTGATTGGCGCACGGTTCGTGATTGAAAACCCAAACGCATCCAGCTCATGTGGCTGCGGGACAAGCTTTTCTCTCTGATTTAACGCTCTTTAGAGTCGCGGTATTCACACAGGGCAACCGCCGTTGTTGCCCCGATCAAAACGATTGCACCAAGTGTCATCAACAGGCTGGGCCAAAAAATCAGCGCCATTGGATTTGATTCAAATTTCCCGATAAGACGGGCAATCACCAATGACGTTGACGCACTTAGCAACCCAAGGATCAGGTAACCGTATCCAATGCGCATTTCGGGCATGACGTCCAAAAACATAATCGCAACACCAATTGATCCAATCAACATTGCGGGCCATGCCAGAATGGATACGCGCTCATTAAATAGGAATGAACCCCAAAATTGCGGATGCCAAAGGTAAAAGCGATGCAATGACAAAAGCGCCCGCCAAAGGTAGGCTTTAAAGCCAAGTATGAAGAATACCGATCCCAAACATCCAAACACAGAGTGAATGGCCATCAGCCATTTGAAGTTGGTGTTCAAAAACCCAATCCCTGATTTTGCGTACCCAAATGCAAATGAAACACCCGTAACAATGATACCAGAATAAAAAATCAATGCGCGTGCGGATACAGTTAACATTGCGAATTTCGCTGTAGCTTCCACTGCCGATTGCACGATCGAGGCAAAAATGGTCAGCTACATGATTGGTGGAATAAAGTATCGCAAAAAATTTTCGGCGGGATCTTCTGAGTTTGCATCAAAATGGTGAAGCGTGATCACCTGTTTTGGCATCATATCAGCCATGAAAACGGAATAAAACATACCTGGGAGCTTTATAAAAAAGGGCGCCGAAGCGCCCTTGGCCAATTAGGCAGGTGCGCCTGCACCACCGAATGCGGGGGCACCTGCACCACCTAGGCAAGGCATTCCTGCGCAACCCATGCTAGTTGCGCCTGCACCGCCTTTTGAACCTGTTGAAGATGCTGTAAGAGAGAAAACTTTAGACACCATTGCTACCTTTATAATTATGATTACAGATTACATTGTCGGGCCAAAGACCCCACAATAGGGTTAGACTGACATGGCCAGCACCCCCCAAGCAATTTCAAAAAAATCAAATTGATTTTCAAAAATGCGCATCCATGCGCGTTCGATATACAATTTTGGCGTTCACATTACGAATTGTATGTGTATCGCACCACAAAAAGCCCATGGATTAACAATTTGCGTATCCCAGGGGTCGTTTCAACGCGGGCTTCGCACTTGTCACGCCATTGAAAAACGGTGATACAGATAAAAAATTCGGGCGGATCATCATGAAAATTGCAACGTTTAACATCAACGGGATCAAGGCACGTGCAGAAACATTGTGTCGTTGGCTAGATGAAACCAACCCTGATGTTACGATTTTACAAGAGATTAAATCAGTTGACGAAAATTTCCCGCGCGACTTGTTTGAGGAACGCGGATACAACGTGGAAACCCACGGTCAAAAATCATTTAATGGGGTTGCGATCCTGTCAAAGTATCCGCTTGAAGATGTGGTGCGCGGATTGCCAGGCGATGACAGAGATGAACAGGCCCGCTGGATCGAAGCGACAGTGGTCGGCAAAACCGCCATTCGGATCTGTGGCCTATATCTCCCGAACGGCAACCCGGCGCCTGGTCCGAAGTTTGATTATAAATTGGCGTGGATGGAACGCCTACACCATCGTGCACAAGCCTTGATGGCCGATGAAATGCCCGCATTCATGGCAGGTGATTACAACATCATACCCCAAGCCGAAGACGCCGCACGACCAGAAGCCTGGCGTGAAGACGCCCTGTTTCGCCCAGAATCCCTAGCGGCATGGCGCAAAATCCTAAACCTTGGGTTTACCGAGGCATTTCGCGCCCAAACATCGGGGCCAGAACACTATAGTTTCTGGGATTATCAAGCAGGCGCATGGGATCGGAACGATGGTATTCGCATCGATCATTTTTTGATGACGCCTGCGTGCGCGGATATGATGGTGCAATGTTATATTGATAGCGAACAACGCGGACGCGAAAAACCCTCTGATCACGTACCCGTTTGGTTGGAATTAGATGACTAAGTCACATCCTGCGTCACATCATGGGCGTAAATCCAATCAAGCTGACGCACCAATCGTGCGGGCGCAATATGTGATCCTGCGCCCAATGCGGTATGCGCCAGGTTGCGCGCAATTGGATTGGCCAAATGATATTTCCATGCATTTGAATTTGCAGCCGCCAATACCCGCGTGACCCGCGGCATGCGAATGGATTGATAGGCCTGTAATCCGCCCACCCCATCACGATGGAAGCAGGCCGCCAAAACCCAAGCATCCTCAATCGCCATGACAGCGCCTTGGGCCAAAAACGGCAAGGTTGGGTGCGCCGCATCCCCCATAATCGCAACATTCACCTCGGACCAAATATCCGCGACAGGATGGCGAAATAATCCCCATTTGTGCAGGGTATGCACCTGATCAAAGACAGGCAAAAGGCCGCTAAAATCCCCAAATTCCTGTTTCAGGATGCTGGGATCATCTGGATGATTCCATCCCTCATCGCTCCAATCGGCTTGTTCTTTGATACAAACCACATTCAAATCTCGTCCCCCACGGATGGGATATGTCACGATATGGCGATGGGGCCCCATATGAACGCGGGCCTCAGCAGGTTGGGCAATCACATTTTCAACCACACTGCGCCATGCAATTTGCCCTGTGAAAAAAGCGCGACTACACGGGTTAAGGAGTTTGCGAAAATTCGAATGCAACCCATCCGCCCCGACGATCAAATCAAAATTGTGCTGTTGCAGGGACGTTGGACCATCAATTGATTGTCCCAAATGAATAGGAACACCCGCATCTGCACAGGCGTCTACCAAAACCGTCAGCAGATCCGCGCGATGAAACAGATAATAGCCCCCCTGCGCACGCGATTTAGCCAGATAAAGACGCGCGACTGCACGCGATGGCGCATGCTTCATCAATTGGATCGCCTGCGCCTGCAGCCCGTCTTCCTTTAACCTTTGATCCAACCCCAGCTTTTCAAACACGCGCAGGGCATTCGGACTAATCTGAATGCCCGCGCCAACTTCTTTTAATTCAGGGGATTTTTCAAATACATCAACACGGTAGCCAAAATGACGAAAGCACAGTGCCGCTGTTAGGCCACCAATACCAGCCCCCACAATTGCGATATGAGCATCATGTGTCATGCACGAAGAAAAAGGCCCTGCGGTTAACAGGGCCTTCTTAGATTAATCGTCACGGTGCACTTTTTCGCGACGTTCGTGGCGCTCTTGCGCCTCAAGCGTCATGGTCGCGATCGGGCGTGCGTCCAATCGCTTTAGCGAAATTGGATCTCCTGTGACTTCACAATATCCATATTCACCTTCGTCGATACGGCGGATCGCTGCGTCAATTTTTGACACAAGTTTGCGCTGACGGTCACGTGTGCGCAATTCCAGCGCGCGATCTGTTTCCTCGCTTGCGCGGTCGGCCATATCGGGGATGTTACGCGCGTTTCCTTGCAATCCCTCGATCGTGTCTTTGCTGTCTTCCAAAAGGTCATTTTTCCACGCAATCAATTTGCGACGGAAATATTCCAACTGGCGCTCGTTCATAAATGGTTCATCTTCTGCTGGCGTATAGTCGTCAGGAAGAAAGTTATCTTGTTTCATTTCTGCCCCCCCATGCAGGTCAACATCTGACATGCAGTTGTCCTCCAACGTTTTGCGGTATGCCTATGAGACCTGCAGATAGTGTAACTTTAGCGGGATGTCACTACACAATCAGATGATTGCAGCAATAAAAAGCATTCGTTAGAGTGCGCGCAAACAGATTGAGGACAGATTATGAAATTCACAGGCACCCAGGACTATGTCGCAACAGAAGATTTAACCGTTGCTGTGAATGCGGCCGTTTTGCTAGAACGCCCACTATTGATTAAGGGCGAGCCTGGAACAGGCAAAACCGAACTTGCCAAACAGGTGGCAAGTGCACTTGGACTGGACCTGATTGAATGGAACATCAAATCCACTACCAAGGCACAACAAGGCCTTTATGAATACGACGCCGTGTCACGTTTGCGAGACAGTCAATTGGGGGATGAACGTGTGCGTGATGTGGGCAATTACATCCGCAAAGGAAAACTATGGACCGCGTTTGAGGCGAACCAAAAGGTGGTTTTGCTGATTGATGAAATTGATAAGGCAGATATCGAATTCCCAAATGACCTGTTGCAGGAATTGGATAAGATGGCCTTTCACGTCTATGAAACGGGTGAAACGGTCGCCGCAAAAAATCGCCCTGTGGTGATCATCACGTCCAATAATGAGAAGGAATTGCCAGACGCCTTTTTGCGCCGCTGCTTTTTCCATTATATTTCGTTCCCAGATCAGGACACCATGCGCCAAATCGTAAAGGTGCACTATCCCGATATCAAGGAACAGTTACTGACCACAGCACTGACGCAATTTTATGAAATCCGCGAACAACAGGGTTTGAAAAAGAAACCCTCAACATCCGAAGTTTTGGATTGGCTTAAGTTGTTGTTGGCCGAGGATCTCTCACCAGAGGACCTAAAACAGGACGCTGGAAACCTATTACCCAAGCTGCATGGCGCACTTTTAAAGAACGAACAGGACGTGCAACTGTTTGAACGCTTGGCGTTTATATCACGACGGTAAAGAATTATTTTAATATTCGTATAGGTAGCTGTGACACGCATGAATTATGACTAAAGTTATTTTAATCAAATCATAATTCTTCTAAAGTGAGCCACAATTTGGTCAAACTCGCCAAATATATCTTTTCCTCAAACGTGCATATTGGGGAATGTGTTGCATTTAACCACGCTTGTGCTGATGTGGGATCGGCACGGGCAGTGGTAGGATGGAATAAAACGGTTTGAAGCGAGCTGCCCTGGTTTTTTCAATGGTACTTGGCGCCTGTATGCCAGCATCAAACGATGATGTAACAACGCGGCAAAATTCGTCCGTATATAGTGATTTTTTAACAAACCCTTTCCCCGTATCTCCCTCCCGCAAGGTGACAGCGTCGAACAAAGATATCGCGCGGGACTTTATGGATTTGTCATTTTCATTGGAAAGTGGCCGCAACCTCCCCGTATTTACGCGATTTGAAGGGCCAATTTCCGTTCGCCTGACGGGTAAGGTTCCGCAATCCCTGCCCTCTGTATTAAATCGGTTGATCCACCGCCTACAGGATGAGGCGAATTTGGAAATCTATTACACCAGTGCGGATCAGGCGAACGTAAATGTACATGCCGTTTCCAGCCGACAAATTCAGCGCACACTGCCCATGGCGGCCTGTTTTGTGGCACCAAATATCATTAATTTAGAGGATTTCAAAGCCTCTCGCAAAACTGCCAAAACCAGTTGGTCTGCACAAACGGAACGGCGGATGGTGTCCCTGTTTATTCCATCTGATGCAAGCCCACAGGAAATACGCGATTGTCTGCACGAGGAATTTGCCCAAGGGCTTGGCCCGCTAAACGATTTGTATCGTTTGCCAAACTCTGTCTTTAACGATGACAACATTCACACGATCCTGACGGATTTTGATACGATGGTGCTGCGTGCAACGTATGCCCCTGAATTGCGCAGCGGAATGATCCGCGCCGAGGTTGCCGCACGTTTGCCCACAATTTTACGCCGTATCAATCCCGCAGGTGAAGGTGTCGCCTATCGCGCCCTGCCCCCAACATCCCGTGCCTGGATTAAGGAAACTCAAACCGCACTGAGCCCTGCAACACCCGCAGGGGACCGCATGGGGGCAGCCACGCGTGTCCTACACCTGGCGCAGGCTGCGAAATACAACGACCACCGCCTGGGCTTTAGCTATTTTGCCATGGGACGCATTGTTCAACGTGCAAACAGGGATGAAGCGTTACGCATGTTCAAAGCCGCGGATAAAATGTTCCGTCAATCCACGCAAACCAACCTTTATGCGGCGCATACCGCCGTGCAGCTGGCGTCCTATCAAATCGCATACGGCAAGGGCCAAGAGGCGCTTGTGACACTTGCCCCCTATTTGGATGCAGCCTACGAGGAAGAAAACGCAGCATTGCTGTCAACCTTGATATTCCTGCGCGCCGGAGCCTTGGAATTGACGGGACGTGCATCTGAGGCGCGCATTGTTAGGCTGGACAGTTTGAACTGGGCACGATACGGGTTTGGATCAGAAAAGCATCTGAAAACCAAACTGCGGGAAATTCAGGCATTGAACCCGCTTAACCGTCGAAATGGCTAGGTATGTATCTAATTCTTGCATTGATTGGCGCGATTTCTGGCGCCCTAATCGCACGTAAACGCAAAGGCAAAGTGACCGACATTCTGCACTATGCCTTTGTTTATGCCCTTGCTTTTGGGCTATTGGGCCTTATCCTGACTGTCATAGCAGATCGTACAATCATCTAGGCCGCAATGTTTTTGCCCTTTTTTGAAAACCTTAGGAACACTGGTGTTCCAGTATCCTTGCGGGAATACCTTGGGTTTCTTGAGGCGCTTAATACAGGGCTTGCCACCTATGATATTGACACCTTTTATCTGCTTGGGCGCACCATCATGGTCAAGGATGAACGCCACCTTGATCGCTATGACCGCGCCTTTTCCGCAAGCTTTTCAGGATTGGAAAAAATTTCTACGGATGAGGTTTTGAACGCCGTCGATATTCCCCGTGAATGGTTGGAAAAGCTGGCTGAAAAACACCTTAGCCCCGAGGAAATGGCCGAAATCCAATCCGCAGGTGGTTTTGATAAGCTGATGGAAAAACTGCGCGAACGTTTGGCCGAACAAAATGGACGTCATCAGGGGGGCAGCAAATGGATTGGGACGGCGGGCACATCCCCCTTTGGCGCCTATGGCTATAACCCAGAGGGCGTGCGCATCGGTCAGGACAAATCACGCCACCAACGCGCGGTCAAAGTGTGGGACAAACGCGAATTCAAAAATCTGGATGACAGTATTGAACTGGGCACACGCAATATCAAAGTTGCCCTGAAACGCCTGCGCAAATGGGCGCGTGATGGGGCCGATCAGGAATTGGATATTGATGGCACAATCCGCGCTACCGCAGAACATGGTTATCTGGATGTGCAAACACGCCCCGAAAAACGCAATGCGGTAAAGGTATTGTTATTTTTGGATGTGGGCGGGTCCATGGATCCCTATATCAAATTGGTGGAAGAGCTATTTTCAGCCGCACGCACAGAATTCAAACACCTTGAATATTTCTACTTTCACAACTGCCTATACGAAGGGGTGTGGCGCGACAATCACCGCCGTTGGGATCAACAAACCCCAACGCATGACATCCTGCGCACTTATGGACCCGATTACAAATGTATCTTTGTTGGGGATGCCTCCATGTCGCCTTATGAAATTGCCTATGCAGGGGGCGCAAACGAACATTGGAACGCCGAGGCGGGTCGGGTGTGGTTAGAACGTGCGCGCGAACAATGGGCATCGCATATTTGGTTAAACCCCATCCCCGAACGGCATTGGGACTACACCCATTCCATTGGCATGATCAAAACTATTTTTGAAAATGAAATGTACCCACTGACCCTGAATGGGATCGAAAACGGAATGCGTGCATTGGTGCGCTAAAGGCTGCGGTTAATTTGCCAAATCCCTAGACAAGTACACGCATAAACCCCATATCTGCCTAATGCTACAGCTTGGTCCAATCCTTCTTGCCTTGATCTATGCGCTTGTTATGTTTCGCTTTTCTGCTTGGCGATTGAACCGTCAGCTGGATCAAACATCCTCACGCCTGCAGGATGCGGAATTGCAGGCACAGATCGACAAAATGGCAGGTGCAATGCAGGTGCGCGATATCCCCGTTTATGTTCAGGATATCCCAACAATCAACGGATTAGCCGCCCCTGATGGGCGGGTATTCATCACCCAAGGGTTCATCGACAAATATAAAATGGGCGAGGTTAGCGCAGGCGAAATGGCCAGTGTCATCGCCCATGAATTGGGCCATGTGGCCTTGGGCCATTCGCGCAAACGGATGATCGATTTTTCGGGGCAAAACGCCATGCGCGTCGCCGTGGGCGCGATCCTATCACGGTTTTTGCCTGGGATAGGTGGGATTATTGCAAATGGAGTGGGCAGCCTGCTGATGGCCAAACTATCGCGCAGTGATGAGTTTGAGGCAGACGCCTATGCCACCGCATTGTTGATGCAATCCGGCCTTTCGGTTGAGGCGCAGATGAGCCTGTTTGAGAAACTGGACAAACTGACAGGCAATGCAAGGTTATCCCCTGCATGGTTGCTTAGTCACCCAAAGGCCCACGACCGCATTGCCGCCATTCAATCGAATTATGCCAAGTGGCAGTAGGTGCCGCATAATGCACATGCCCGTGGGCGGTTAACAGGGCTGAGGCAACGAAGCACCCGCCCCTCGGGACGGGCGTGGGCTGGATCATACGCGACAAGTCTGCGCTTCGCTTCGACCGCGCATGTTCTGGTCAAATTATGACGCACTCAGGCATAGGCACACTGATCCCAATCAATTATTTTGAATGAAATCCACCAATTGTTGGGTTGAACCGTCTTTGCCGTTGGCATCCGCATCCCCTGCCAATATGGGTTCAATCGCGGTTGCCAATTCCTTGCCCAGTTCCACGCCCCATTGATCATAGCTGTTGATGCCCAATATCACGCCTTCGACGAACACCCGGTGTTCATATAGCGCCACGATTTGTCCCAACACCTCGGGGGTCAGTTGAGGGTAAACCAGTGTGGTGGATGGGCGATTGCCGCTGAACACGCGGTGGCGCGCCTGACGTTCCAATTCATCCCCGCTAAATCCCTTGGCCGCCATCATATCACGGGCAACGTCCAGGCTGCGTCCTGTCATCAATGCCTCGGACTGGGCCAAACAATTTGCCGCCAATAGGGTGTGATGATGTTGCAAATCCGTTTCATGACCACGCGCAGCGATCATAAATTCACATGGGATCACGCGCGTGCCCTGATGGATCAGCTGATAAAACGCATGCTGCCCATTAGTGCCGGGTTCCCCCCAAACGATGGGCCCCGAATGATAGGGCAAAGTGGTGCCATCCATGGCCACGCCCTTACCATTGCTTTCCATTTCAAGCTGTTGAAAATAGGCGGGCAATCGCGACAGCCGTTGATCATAAGGCAGCACCGCGCGGGTCGCATAATCGCACACTTGGTTATGCCAAATCCCAACAAGCGCCAATAAAACAGGCAAGTTTTCGTGGAATTCCGCATCACAAAAATGCCGATCCATGGATTGCGCACCACGCAAGAATGCATGAAATGCATCGCGTCCAATTGCGATCATCAGGGACAAACCAATCGGTCCCCACATGGAATACCGTCCCCCCACCCAATCGGCAAAGCCAAAGACGCGCGAGGGATCAATGCCAAATTCGCTGGTTTTGTCGGCCGCCGTAGACAGGGCCGCAAATTGCGCCGCAGGTGTTGCCACACGTTCGGACATCCACGCCCGCGCTGTGCACGCATTGGTCATGGTTTCGATTGTTGTGAAGGTTTTTGAGGCCACAATGACCAATGTCGTTTCAGGGTTTAGTTCACGCAAAACATCGCTGATATGCGCCCCATCGACATTGGATACAAAATGACATTTTGGCCTATCGTGATAGGGGGCAAGCGCCAGTGTCGCCATAGCAGGACCCAGATCCGATCCCCCGATCCCGATATTCACCACATCGGTAATGCGCCCACCCTGTCCGACAAAATCACCGCTGCGCACCGCCTCGGCAAAATCGCCCATTAAGGTCAGGGTTTGCAACACCTCGGGCATGACATCCTGTTCATCGACATGAACCGCATCGCCATCCAAATTCCGCAAGGCCGTGTGCAACACCGCGCGTCCCTCGGTATCATTGATTTTCGCACCCTGAAACATGGCATCGCGTTTCTGCGCAACACCGCGATCGCGGGCCAAATCCAATAGGGCCTCGCGTGCCGCGTCATCAATGTTGGTTTTTGAATAATCAAACAGCATGTGATCAAAGCGTACGGAAAATTCCCTCGCGCGATTTGGATCATCAAATAGGCTTAGGATCGAACGATCAGAAACCTTTGAATAAAGGGATTTTAGTGTATCAAACATGTATCAACCTATTAAACTATGGGGCCCAATGGACCGTTGCGCCCATCATGACGGCACGAATGGGGGCTTCAAAGGCATCCGAAATTTCAGCGCGTTCCAACGCCGCGCGTTTTTCATCGCCAAAAATCAGAATGTGTTTGTTGATCGCTCCGTCCAACACATGCGCTGGCAGGGTCACGCGAGGTTCAGGTGCGCCCGGCGCGCGCATTGGAACCAGATTTGGGGCATCGGGTGATAGAGCAAGGTTTAAATTATCCGCCTCTGGAAAGATTGAGGCCGTGTGCATATCAGTGCCCATGCCCAACAACAACACAGTGATGGGGCGCAAGCCATCAATGCCCACTGCCAATTTTGGCAATTCTGCTTCAATGTCCCCATCGGCATATATGGGCACCAAATGGGCAGCCGCCGCAGGACCCGTCAACAGGCGGTCTTTGATCAACCGTGTGTTTGAACGATCTGATGTTTCGGGCACCCAACGTTCATCACTTAGCGCTACATGGACGCGGTCCCAAGGGACTTCGGCCCCACACAGATCATCAAAAACGGGTCCGGGCGATGTGCCCCCGGGGACAACCAAACTGACCCGATCTACGTGATGAAGCGCCTCATTCAATTCACTGGCCAAACGTCCCGCCAGATCAAGCGCCAACATATCACGATCTGCATATTCGATGATGTTCATTATCGTATCTCTCGCCATTTACGCCCATCGCGGTGCAATAGCATTAAGGCATCCTCTGGTCCTGAACTGCCAATGTCATAGGGTTTTGGAACGTCATTGCGTGCTTCCCACCCATAGATAATGGGATCTGTCCAACTCCATGCCGCCTCAACCTCATCCCCGCGCATGAATAGGGTCTGGTTTCCACGAATGACATCCATAATCAATCGCTCATAAGCTTCTGGTGCGGTTTCGGCGTCAGGTCCCAACGCCTCGGCAAAGGTCATATCAAGGGGCACATCCACCAAACGCATCCCCCCTGGTCCAGGTTCCTTGATCGTCACATCAAGTGTGATCCCCTCATCCGGTTGCAACCGAATGACCAAGGCGTTGCGGTGCGATCCAGCATCAGGGCCAAAGATAGAATGCGGTGTCTCCTTAAACACCACTGCAATTTCAGAAGACCGCGCACGCATCCGTTTTCCCGTACGCAAATAAAACGGAGTGCCCGCCCAACGCCAATTGCTGATATGGGTTTTTAGGGCAACGAAACTTTCGGTGCGCGAACGTGGATTATCCACAGCGCTGCGATAATCCGGTTGATCCCCATCCGCACTGTATTGACCACGCACGAGATGGTGGGGTTCCACGGGGTCAAGCGCGCGAATAACCTTTAGTTTTTCATCGCGCACCGCATCAGGATCAAATTTGGATGGGGGTTCCATGGCAATCAAGCACAGCAATTGCATCAAATGGTTTTGCACCATATCGCGCATCGCACCCGATTGATCATAATACCCCCCGCGCCCACCGACACCAACGGTTTCGGAAACGGTGATTTGAATGTGATCAATGAACTGCGCATTCCACAGCGGTTCAAACAACATGTTGCCAAACCGCACAGCCATCAGGTTTTGAACTGTTTCTTTGCCCAAATAGTGATCAATGCGATAAATCTGATCTTCGCGGAAATGTTTGGCCAAGGTTGCGTTCAGGGCACGCGCGGTTTCCAAATCCTTGCCAAAGGGTTTTTCAACAACGATGCGGCTGTCACGTTGCGCGATATCATGATCATGCAGGCGTTCGGCCAAATCCCCAAATAAGGCAGGCGCGACCGAGAAATAAAAGGCCCGCACGTATCCATCACGCATCTTTGATTTCAGCGCGGCCCAACCTGCCGAACCTTTGGCATCGACATGAATATAAGAGACGCGTGACAAAAATTCGTCCACGTCAGGCTCAGAATGGTCAATCGCGCCAAATTCGGCAATCGCCGCGCGCACGATGTCACGATATTCCTCATCGCTCAGCTCCGATCGCGCCGCACCAATGATTTGCGCCTCGTGCGGCATTTGCCCTGACAGATGGCGGCGGAATAACCCAGGTAGAATTTTGCGTTTTGCCAAATCCCCCGTGCCACCAAAAATCGTTAAATCAAAGGGATCAACGGGTATAACGCGAGAAACCATTTTTACATTCTTCCTTTGTTCGCTGCTCTTGGTTGAATACCATGTTAGCGCTAACTTGCGCGCCTTCTACTGTGATGTGTCCTGAATGTCTAGGAATAAAGGTGCATCACAACACTGTTATATGCATTTGGAAAACCTTGCACGTCACGTTTCTGTTGTTACTGTCATACTACCACAGGAACAGGCAGGTCCATGAAAGATATTGAGCAAACCGATGATGCGCAAAAATTCGAACACCCAACCATCACAGCCAAGGGTGAAGAGCGCGCGTGGGTCAGTCTTGAACAATTAGAGACGCTTTGGGTGAACACAGGGACGCTGTGCAATATCGAATGCGTGAATTGTTACATCGAAAGCTCACCCACCAACGATCAGTTGGTGTATTTCAAAGCAAGTGATTTACGCACCTATTTGAATGAAAGCGCCGATCATAACATGCCTGTCACCGAAATTGGATTCACGGGCGGCGAACCCTTTATGAATAGCGAAATCATTGACATGCTGCGCCTGTCGCTGGAACGAGGATTTTCAGTGTTGGTGTTAACAAACGCAATG
>Ga0181598_1003714_pt1 | contig 13038 bp, 8 predicted proteins | sample 041ome_4_FD_153295 | JGI IMG/M metagenome (GOLD analysis project Ga0181598, IMG submission 153295) | Coastal salt marsh microbial communities from the Groves Creek Marsh, Skidaway Island, Georgia - 041404US metaG (spades assembly) | ecosystem: Environmental > Aquatic > Marine > Intertidal zone >...
TGCGTGGAATTGCCAGTGTACGGACGAGCGCGTCTTTTGCGTTTGTTCTGATCACGGTCGCAGTATCAGCGCATACCTTTTCCGGCTTTTCCGCGCGAGGGCGTGAACTTCTTCTTCCTAGCTTTCTCGCTGGCGATGAGGAGGTTTGTTCGGTGGGAAGAACGTCGTTGAGTAAAAGCCTGGATAGTGGAGAATACGCTGAAGCAGAAACACCCGGCGTAGAAGCAATTCAACGTGCAGCACCAGATATCGAAACAAGCGGTGCAGTTTTATCCGAGGAAGAAGCGCGCTTCGTAAAGTCGTCAGCCAAGAAATACATCGTTCGGTTTACGTCGTACAAGATGCAAAATGAGCACAAGAAAACGCTCGAACGAATACTAGGAAAGAAGAGTGGATCCTCAGTCACTCTTGCGGATGATGAGATTGACGATACGCTCACGAGTAACGTTAGGCCAGTTGAGCACACGATATTAGATCGTAAGAATAGAGCGGAAGCATTTCCCACAGATTTTGCACTCGTCACTTCCAGGAACGAGGCGGCGCTTATAGCTTCGCTAGCGGAACCGCTCGCGCGTACACTCGGCGTGAAGGATTTCTTTGTCGACGCTCGTTTGACGCGTTTTCCAAAGTCAAAAGAAAGCACAAGCAGTGATAGAAGTAGTGATAGTGATGAAGGAACCCACGGCGATGACGACGACGACGACAACGACGACGGCGTTGAAGAAGATAACATACATAGCAGCACGTTTAGAAGAAAAGGTCGACGTTTGAGAAATCGGCTACATGCTCGAAATGGCAGAGGTCAACCGATTTCAAGCGCTTTCAACGCGGAGTCGTTGTGGAGACAAGGATTCAAGGGGCAGCGCGTCAAGGTGGGTATTTTTGACACGGGCGTGGACTCTGAACACTCGCACTTCAAAGGCCGAGTGAAAGATCGATCAAACTGGACGCACGAAAATACACTCGCCGATGGACTTGGCCACGGCACATTTGTTGCGGGAGTGATTGCTTCGACATTTCCACAATGTTCCGGTTTTGCCCCCGAAGCTGATATTCACACGTTCCGAGTGTTTACAAATGATCAAGTATCGTACACTTCGTGGTTCCTTGACGCGTTCAATTACGCCATCGCAACTGAAATGCACGTGATTAACTTATCCATCGGTGGACCGGATTACTTGGATTTACCGTTTGTCGAGAAAGTAAACGAAATCACCGCAAATGGTATCATCATGGTCTCTGCGATAGGGAACGATGGTCCATTGTATGGCACTCTCAATAATCCTGCGGATATGATGGATGTTATTGGAGTAGGTGGTGTCAACTATGAAAGGCGTATCGCGCCGTTTTCATCTCGAGGTATGTCCACGTGGGATTTGCCGGAAGGCTACGGAAGAGTGAAACCAGATATTGTCGCCTTTGGTCAAGATGTATTCGGTAGTAGAATATCCGGTGGTTGTCGCTCTCTGTCGGGCACGTCGGTTGCATCACCTGTAGTTGCTGGAGCTGTAACTTTATTAGCTTCTGTCGTTCCAGAACGAGAAAGATGGTTGAAATTAAACCCAGCGTCAATGAAGCAAGCTTTAGTTGAAGGCGCAGTCCGACTTCCGGAAATTCCCATGTACGAGCAAGGTGCTGGATTATTAAACTTGGAAAGTTCAGCCAAAATATTAAAAGAATACGTCCCTCGAGCCTCTTTGATTCCAGGTAACATTGATCTCACGGAATGTAAGTACGCTTGGCCGCACTGCAGACAGCCAATCTATCATTCCATGATGCCACTTATTTTTAATGCCACTATCGTGAACGGTATGGGTGTTCGCGGATCTTTAGACGCAGAACCTAAGTTCAGTCCATCGTCTCACGATCTGGGACAACATTTGGACGTTCGGTTCGCATTTTCAGAGACACTTTGGCCGTGGAGCGGCTATTTGGCAGTTTACGTGAGAGTGAAGGAAAGTGGCAAGCAGTCGCAAGGCAAAGCATCGGGGACAATTTCGTTCACAGTTGTATCCCCACCCGCAATGGGACATGACGGTATTTTTGAGACAGAAATACGCTCTTCTACCGTTGTTGTGCCGATTATAGTCAAGATCATTCCGACGCCGGCGAGAGAAAAGCGCATCCTCTGGGACCAGTTTCATAACGTCAGATACCCACCAGGATACGTACCGCGGGATAATTTAGACGTCAAATCGGACGTGTTGGATTGGCACGGTGATCATCCACATACTAATTATCACGCTATGTATGACTCGTTACTTGATAACGGATATTTCTTAGAGGTTTTGACTGGTCCTTTTACATGTTTTGATGCCACCCTTTACGCGTCGATACTGATTGTTGACGCCGAAGAGGAATACTCAAAGGAAGAGCGCAAGAAGTTATCAAACGATGTGCGGACTTTAGGATTAGGATTGATTGTTTTTGGTGAATGGTATAACGTGAAAACCATGCACACGATGCGTTTCTTCGATGACAATACGCACGAGTGGTGGACACCCGTTACCGGTGGCGCAAACGTACCGGCGCTGAACGATCTGCTCGGTGACTTTGGGTTTAGTTTCGGTGACCGTATCATAGAAGGCATTGCACGGATCGGAAGAGATAATGTACGAATATCCTCTGGTGCCAACGTTATGAGCGCTCCGAAAGGAGCTTTCGTGCATTCTGCATCGATGGTTGATAAAGCCGTAGACGCGGCTGCGGAACAGAAGACTACGCATACCCAACGGACACCTCCTCGACGTGGAGTAGCAGCAGACTACGCAGTCTGTGCTCTGTCGGATGTAGGTAGTGGTCGTGTTTTTGTATTCGGTGATTCAAATTGTTTGGATTCGAGTCACATGGTTGCCAACTGCTTTAACTTCCTTCTCTCGGCGGTAAAGTATGTGTCGGATACGGAGAAACAGAAGGATTCGTGTCCGGAGCCTCTTTGTCCCACGGGAGCTGAATTGCATACCGCTATGACCGGAATTGGGCACGCTCCAGAGAGACGAACGGATGTCGCATTCAAAGAATTCTCCGCTACACTTGGTGGAAAACCCGGAAATATTGGAACGACGAAGTGCTCTCCGTCCTCGCCTTTAAATTTTCACGACGCGAAATCCTCTTACACCACGCCGAGCTGGATGCCGACGTACAAAAAGTCGTCTTTATCGTCCTGGTCGTCGTTGCTTTCCAGTAAGATATCTGACAAAATTGATAGCATGAGTGTTAGTAGCAACGATGGTAGTACTAGTGGTAGTAGAATTAGCAGTAATAGTAATAGATTTGCGGGATTGAATCTTCAGAACAACCAAAACGACGAGGAGAAGATTAGGGGTTTGAGCGTCGACCAGCCGGCGGTTGTTTCGTCGTCGTCGTCATCATCCTCGTTACGTCGAAGCGAACAACATCACATGCGTGATGAAACCTGGGTTATGGGTGGTATCGGTGCACTTCTGGGGGTGTTTTGCATTCGAATATTCCGAGTCAGGAAGCGTCGCAGGCGCTTGAGAGGCAAGTAGTTGCTTTGTAATTTATCGATTGATGAAACATTGAGTCATTGAGACCTTACCTTCCTTTTTTACAAACGAGTTCTTCATTTACAATAACAGCATCATGATATAGTACGTAAAAACATGCCCGTAAAAACACAACAAAAGCGGAAAAAGAGCGAAACACCGCGTTATCTCGAAGAGCTCGAGGATTTCTTTCGCGAGAGCGTGAGAGCAGAAGCCAATCGCGTCTCTTACAAGAGTCTCTCGCCAGAAGCTCTCCAATCGTGTTTGGAATTGGGATTTTATAACGGTGACTTGAAATCGCTATTACGCACGTGTAGAGATCCAAATAATGAAGAATTGGACGAAGAGGAAATAGATGATATGCTCGAAGCGCTGCATGAAAATGGAACTACCATAAATCAGCCTTTTTGCTTTGCTCCTGGAGCGGTAGCCATAAAGCAAATGCTCGTATCCAACCGAGTAGTACATCACGAACGAGTCGAGTACTACACGCACGATATCGAGGTGGGAATTTACGCATCGAAGAACGTGAAGAAGGATGGAAAAGAGAACGATTTCGCAGAGTGGCATTGGGACGAAAACTTGAATTATACGATTCAGCTTACCGGTGAGAAAGAGTGGAAAACGGCGCGAGGAGAAGCGAACCCACTTTCGAGTGGTATGAATTTAACGTCGCCCAGAAACGCCTACGAAAAGAAGAGAAACAGATCGCGTGAACTATGGGGAAATACTCTTAATTGTAATGGTTTGAAACGAGAAAAGAAATACGATTTATCGCCATCAACCGAGGGTGATAGTAAAAGCGAAAGATTAAAGCCGGGAATGATGATCAGAGTCTCACCCGGAGAATGGCATCGAGTAGAAGCATGCGAAACTGGTAAAAAAGATGAAGTAACCATAAGTATAAATGTTCGACTCGCGCACATCACGCCGGCGCGATGGGCTGCCGAATGCATATTCTCTGGTCTAGCTATTAAATTTTACGGCTCTCATAGGGACGTTCACAGGCAAATGATAAATGATTCCAAATCGTCAAGTGATGCGTCTTTTGATTCGCACCTGAATTTTTGCGCGTCCCCAAAATTTATCGCCGATGCCAAACGAAAATGTCCGCTACTTCGTATACTTCCGTTCGATGCGAAAATCTCGAATGGATTGATATTAGGGAACACAGCTTCAAATCTTTTAGCCTACGCCGAAAATGCTTCCACTAACGAAACTGTTACGCCTGTGCTAAAAACCGAAGGCTGCGCCACGCTGAAAATTTTTGCGAACCGGCTTTGCGCAATAGAGGTCACCGACTATAGCGAAATAGGGAGCGAAGAGAAGGGATTCGAAAAAATGAAATGTATGAAGATTACAAGTACGAGCACGTTGAGTAACTTCGATTACATGAACACATTTTACATAGTGCTCGACGACGAAGACTTTAGCCAAGAGCTCGTGCAATGCTTCGCGGATGAAAAGTACGAGGACGACGACGCCAACGACCGGGGCGTTGAACTCGAGCACGTCTCGAAAAAGTGCGCCCGCATGCTCGACGTCTTGGTCGATCATGGAATAGCGATTGTTCTCTCTAGCTCCGACGACGACGAGGATTGAGAAAAAGTCTGGAACGAGGATTCTTGTTTCGCGCGCGCACGTGTTTTTTTGTCAGTATTAAACTAGTCCTAATCTTACTTCTATTGCAGCCGCACTATCAAAAACTCTCTTTCTTTCTATTTCGGTCGGTGTTTAGGAAGGAGGTGGAGGAGGAGGAGGAGTCCGACTATTAATACCACTACTACTCCCAGTCCTAACGATGTTATCCATCATCTCCCTTGCCTTCTTCGCTAACGCGTCCTCAAACTGCATGGTCGTGTGCGCTGTTTTGTGCACGATGCTCTTCAACTTTGCGTGCGTTTTCTCGTGCGTGACGAAATAATCCAGAAACTTCACGCTCCGTCGATAGACTCGTTTGATTCCGAACGCGCGTATCGCGGCTAACACGGCTACTTTCTTCGCCACCCAGAGTTTGAAGAGCAACAATCCTCCAGCTGCCGGGGCAACCATTATTTACTCCTTTACTATCGATTGATTCGTTTGCACTCACTCAAAGCTTTACGTAGTAAAAGAGAAACGTCATGTACAACCCTTTTCGTCTTCGTGTTCGGAAAGTGAAGCGAAGGATGTCGTCACAAAAATTTTTTCTGCACAGAAGAAGAGATTCAGAGATACTCTCTTCTTCTATCCCAAACACGTCTGATGAGAACAACGAACGCGGCGTTCTCGCAACCAAACACGATGTTATCGACGATAAACAACGCATCATCAACTGCGCGCATTACTACTCGAACGTCCTCAACGTCTTCTTTTTGTTGTTCTTCTTCTTCGTCTCCGTTCTCCGCGAGCAGATTTTGCAACAACAACACCAAGAACTTTAACGCTCACAACGATGCAACATCATCTTCTTCATCATCATCGACGAAAGTGTTTTTGAAAACAAAGATTTATACTAATAGTCGTCACAACCAGCAGAGCCGAAATCGACGCTTCGTCGTTAATTCTTCTTCTTCATTTAGCACAAACAGCGCGACTGCGACGGATGTCGACGTCTCGACCGTTACTACTACGTCTAATGATAAATTTAACTGGCAAAAGAACTGGTATCCAGCCTCTCCTGTATCTTTCCTCGAAACCGACGCGCCAAACGCGATAAAAATTCTCGGTTTAGAGATGGTAGTTTGGAAGACGAAAAATGGATGGTCGTGCTTGGAAGATTCCTGCCCACACAGAAGAGCGCCGTTATCGCTCGGGTTCATCGATTCAAATAAAGATGCGCTCGTGTGCAGATACCACGGGTGGGAGTTTGCCAAGGACGGCAAGTGCGTGGACATTCCGATGTCCATCGATGAGAACGCCAACGCAACCGCGTGTAATTCGAAGAAAAGCTGCGCGTCAGAGTATCCGTGCAAAGTGCACGCGGGTGTTTTGTGGGTGTGGCCAGAAACAGGCGCGGATGCGTTTTTAGAAGCCTCGGTAAAGAAGTGCGCGACGGAGAACTTTAGCGAATTGCAAGGAGCCGGCGACAACGAGTGGGGGATGGTTGAACTTCCGGTGGGATATAACCCAGCTTTGGAGAATCAATTCGACCCATCGCACGCGGAGTGGTTGCACGCGAGGTACGACGCAGAATCAAACATAAGAAGCGTCTCGGAAATGGCAGATTTTGTCCCGATGACGAAATTCGAATCGTTCGATGATGACACCACGGAGGGTTTCAAAGTGAGACACGGCGGATACAATGCGGCGAATTCAAACATCGATGCCACGCGTGTGTTCACCGCGCCGTGCTCGTCGCGTTCTGAGTACCTCGACGATAAAGGAAAACCGTATCTGAGCGCGCACATTTTATACACTCCAACAGAACCGAACCGTACTTTGATGTTTACAAAGTTTCAAGCGTATCAGTTCACCGCGGTGCAAGGCGCCGGAACGCGCAAAGTCTCTGTGGCGGACAAGATTGAAAATTTGTTCACGACGCCCGTGCGCAACTTGTTCAACTTGTACATCCAGAATTTCAACACCATTGGCGACGCCCGCTTGATTTTCACCGGCTTGCAGCACGGTGCTGGGAACGCGGCGTACACGCTCGGGAATCAAGATATTCGAGCTATGCACGGCGTAGAAAAGGATATGAAAAAACGTGGAGGAAAATGGAACAAGGCATATTATCTTCCCACGGTTGCTGATAAAGGCGTTTCCGCGTTTCGAACGTGGATGGATAACTTCACCGAAAACGGAAATGTGGAATGGCTCGATGGAAGTGCCGTAGACGCCACTCCGACTGTTTCCGAGGAGGAACAAACCGAGCGATATCATCGCCACACGAAACATTGTCGCGCGTGTAAAGCGGCGTTGAATGAATTGGGAATTTTAGAAGAAAGATTACTGTTAGCGAGTAAAGTTTTGTTGGCGACGAGTTTAATAACCGGGTTTGGTGGTGCTCTCGTCGGTAACGAGGGTTTACCGGTACTGACATTAAGTCTCGCCGGTTTGAGTCTGTTAGGCGTGGAGGAAGTTCGCGACATGCAACACGAATTCGTCTCGAGCACGCCGCGAAGAGGCGTGCCGAAACCGAAGTTATGGTAAATATTTAATTAAACTGATTCTAACTTCCGAGTACAGCACATCTACTCACGTGCGCGACAATATATATCTCACTTTATTCGACGGGAATATCTCCCATATCGTCGTCTCCTTCCGCCATTAAAGTGTGGGAGTACTTACAGGCGTCTCCATTTTTACAACTTCCTCGGGCAAGAAAAATGCACGGGACGTTGGAGGTGTCCACCTCGACTCCAATTGCGTTTTCTTCAGCTCCATCCCTCGTCCACTTCTTTGATTTACCTTTACCAGCACCTCGGCCGCCGCCGATTTGTTGCGCGAGCATCATCGAGTGCGCGACGTGTTGAGGCACCATCATCATTTGCGTTCCTCTTCCTCCTCTCCCCCCTCTTCCTCCTCGACCAGCAGCACCACCAACACCGTACGGAGAAAACCGATCATTGTTAGCGTTTCTCCCTCTCGATTTACCACCTGCTCCATTCCCGCCGTCTGGATTTGTGACTTCTTGTAACGAAGCGTAACATGTGTCGCACAAAGGCGGCCTCGCGTCTGGCGCGCTCACCGGACGAAACGGAACTTCCGTGTGCTTTTGGCAGCCTCCACACGGGCCTTCGAATATAGATTTGCCCGATTTTTCGTCTCGTTTGGTCGTTTCTCTCCACCCTCTCAGTGTTGGCGCCTGGGAGGACTGTTGCTGATGTCTTTGACTTCGTCTGTTATTGTTGTTGTTCGTAAAATTCCTGTTGTTGAACTTTTCCGCTTTAAAGCAGGTATCGCATACTGGAGGTTTCCCACCTACGTACGGACGGAAGGATACTTGCATATCTTGCGAGCATTTGGAACACGGTCCCTTATACTGCGCTTTCAGAGCTTCTTCTCCGGTGACGCAAATCCACCCTTCCAAAGTTGGTTGGTCTTCGCCTTTCTTTCTCGTCGTCGTCGGGTTATTCTCACTCAGCATCGTCTCCTCGTTATTGAGCGCATCGATGTCGATGCCGTTCGTCGGCTCTGCTTCCATCGTTTATTATTATTATTAATACTGTACTCGCTCGTGCGCGCTTGTTTGTGCAAAACAAACCTCCCGAGTTGATGTGATGATACAAGCTTTCTTCTTCTTCTTCTTTTAATCGAGAGTTGTCGGCGAATTATGGAGACATCAACAAAAGACATCAACAACAAAAGAAGAAAAAATTCAAAATCATTCATTTTTTGCTCTTCTTCACATTAATACAGTTGCGTGTTGCTCTCATTATTAATTATGAACAACAACAACAACGACATAGACGACGACATAGACGACGACGAGAACACGAACAATACTACGCATCATCATCATCAACAACGACAACGACAAAAGGAAAAGCTCATCAGAAACAGAGTGTTAGCAGATTCGATTAAAATAGCAGAGTTGGAAGCGAAAGAACACGACGGCGTTTCTCTCTCTCCTCAAGCCGCTTCGGTGTTGGGAGAGTTGGTGTTCTTGGAAAGCGAAAAGTTAGCGTTCGATTTAAAAGCGTTTGCAAAACACAGAAACGACAGAACGATTACGAAAAAAGACGTCGAGTTGTTCGTTCGTCGTTCGTCGGGAGATTTGTTAGAGTGCATAGAAGACGCGTTGCGTAAAGAAAACGTGATTTGACGAGAGCTGATGAGTTCAATAGAAATAGTACGAGTAGAAAAATCTAATCAAAACCTCGTACTAAAATAATCTAAAGTACCGACACGCTTGGACTATAGCAGCGAATGTTAGTACGCTACCGATGACGGAGAAGACAATGACTAACTCGAACGACGACTGACTACCTTCCAATCCATTTCTAATGTTCATCCCGAACACACCCACGACGACGCCGAAACCGGACAAGCATAACGTTCCCGTCGTTAACAATAACTCTAACTTAATAAGCTGGTTCCGCTTACTATCCAGTTCAATCTCAATCAAATCTTCCATATCGTCGATATACTCGTTCAATTGTTCTAAATTTCTAAACGTCGAATCGATATGAGTGAAATACGTTTCGAACAAATCCTCTACTTCTTGTAAATCTTTATCTTCGTCCCAAACCTCGCCGTTTGGGCCGATGATTTGAACCTGTCCGCTGTTCACGTTCGGAGAATTTTGCATTTGGTTTGGTGTTCTTTGCGACTGATTCAAAGGTGATAACGGCGGTTGCGAACCTAACCCTCGCCCTCCTCTGTTCGCACCAGCTGGTGATGGCGTCGCGCCACTTTCTCTGTTCGAACGCGCCGTGTTTTGTCTGAGCTCTTCTCTCAATCTCCGAGTCAGGTACAAATCTCTCATATCGGAATCATCATCCAAGTAGCGCTGAATTTCCTCTCGAACTTTCGAGACTCGCGCATTGATCCGAACCAATCTATTCTTCACGCGACGAACTTTTTCGAGGTTGGTCTGGTTAACGTCTTGTCTCAACTTTTCCAATTGCGGTTTACCTTCGCGTTCGACTTTATCGGATTCGACTTCGAGCGCGTTACATACCATCTCTAAAGCGATTTCGAGCGCAATCAATTCAAACGGCAACGTCTCGTCCGAACCACCTTCGGAGGAAAACTCCGAGCCTTCCGGCGTGGGTCCGCCAAAGGTATCGAACGACGTGCGATGGTGGCCACCTTCGTGACCTTTCATCTCTTCTTCGTCAAAAGACGTGTAACCTCCGCTATTCGAAGGCTTGCGTTCGTGATGTTCTTTCTCTTTATTACTCTTCTCTGCGGCTTCGTTCAGAGCGAAACTGGAAAACGTTTCCGGCATATTCTTCTTCACCTTGTCTTCTTTTTGAGAAGACTCTTTCATTTTGATCCGCCTTTGTAATCGACGCTGTAACTCGGGAATGTATCGCTCGACCACGGCGGAATTCCTCGAATCTGGGCAGATGACTTCCTCGGCCGTGATTAAGATTTTAATCTGCTCCAAGTTGACGACGATGGATCTTTCACGACACCAAATGGATGTCGAGTAGGACGAGCTCATCGCCGGTTCGAGTACTCTTAAATCTCGAATAGGAACCCGAAGCATGTGCGAAATTTTGTGCTTCTCAATTGTCAGCTTCGTCAAGCGTCCAGTTGAATCCACTCGAAGCCACCCTTTGTTGTTCCCGAGTTTCGGGAAAGTGGTGGTGAGGTTCTTGTGATGTCTCGGAGACTCTGGATCTTCCGAAAGCGATATCGCGACGTCTTTCAACTCCGTGTAATTTCTCTTCTGAGTCTCCATGGCGGCTTCTTGCGCTTGATCTTTATATCTCTCGTTCGCCGCGTTCATTATCGCTCGCGTATTCAAACCGACTAAGTCTTCGTGCGAGTTCGCTCTCGATCCCGAGAGCGATGGGTTTCTGTCTGGGCCAATAATAGGAGCGAAAGTCACGTCTTCGTTTCGTCGCCGCTCCTTCTCCATCTCGTCTTCCTTATTTCCCGCCTCTACTTCTATGGCACTCGCAAAAGACTGACGAGTCTTATTAATATTATTATTATTGTTTTTGCTGTCAGAAGGAGGAGGAGGAGGTTGAAATTCGGAATCGCTTGTGTTCCCCGAAGCAGTTTGCGACGGCGTCGTTTCAGTGTCAAGATCTCCACGTCGCTGTTCTTGTAAATATCGAACGTATTCCGGCGTCGCTAAAGGTGGTAATGGAGGTGTATACGCTCTCGAACTCGGTTCACTACTGAAGTCGTTATTCTTCTCCTCCGCGCCGTCTTCTTTTAAACGTTCTTGAGCGGAGGGCATTTTTTGCTCTTCTTCAAAAGCTCACACTAACAAACTACTACTACTACTACTACCACGCGTGAATGAAACAAAGAAAGCGAAACTGTGTATATACGAGCTGTGCTATTCAAACGACCGACGAGGAAGGGAAGCGTGTCTGTTCGTTCTTCGACGAAGGATTCTCTTTTCTTTTTTCTGTTTTGGAGTGTTTTTGAATGAGGTGATGTTTTTTCGTATCTCTGTCTCACAGAAAACTTACTCTTTGAATTCTCTCGCGTTGTTCGTTACAATAATAACAAACACAAACAGAACACAACAACGTATCATCGATACAGATCATCACAGATCATGAGCAACGAGACGAACAAAGGAGGGAAAGAAGAAGAAGAAGAAGTAGAAATCCTTCTGTCACCAGTGCTCGCACCTGCAGCTGCGGACAAAATAGAAGAAGAAGAAGAAGAAGAAGAAGAAGCGGAAACCGGTGAAATCGAAGAACCATCGTCACCCACGCAAGCAGCGTTGGGAAAGATGTTTGAGGACGCACAAGACGCCGCGTACGTGGTAAAGAAAGATGTGGAAGAGCTCGCGTCTTCAGCGGCAGATTTCTTCAGCAAGCTCCAGTTTGATTTGTTTAATCCCGAAACGAGAGAAGATTCTCCCGCGAAGCCAAACATTCAAAGGACCTCATCAAAACAGAATATAACAAATAACAACACGCAAGAGCAAGAAAATAGTAACATGAACGATTCTATCGACATCGTCGATCCGTTTTCGGAGGTGTCTGCGGCTGCAAAATCAGTAACAGAAGAGATAACAAACGCTTTTTCGCAAGTGACGAGTTCGATTAAAGACGAGTTTTTCCGCGAAGGCGGCGTTGGTGGTGATTTCGCAGATCCGTCTTCGTCTTTGTTGAGTACAGAAATTGACGTTTTGTTCCCGGATTTACCCGCAGATGTCGTTCTAGTAGACGCGGTGTCGTGTTACTTGATGCAAACGTACACGTGTAAGAATAATTCGTTGACACCAGATGTCGGAATGAGCTTTGCGGGTGGATTGTTTTTGTGCGATTCGTACATTTGTTTCGCGTTGACCTCTACTCCATCAACAAACTTACAAGGAGCAAAGGTTGTGGCGAAATATTCAGATATTGTTTCGTGCAACGAGGTTGAAGAGTTATCGACATCTGAGTTAGTTCTGACTTTTAAGAAAGGAGTTTTGAATGCTTCGGAGGAATCTAGCGAGATTGTTTTCGGTCGCTTTCACAAGACCAATGGATTAAACGATGCGCTTAGTATTATAGAGTTAAAAAGAGAAGAAGAAGGAGTTGTATAATATCGCATGTTTTTTCTTCTGTATTTGTTTTACAACACTACGCTTAAAATCATGCACACGACCCCGATGAGTGTCAACGCCGGAATCTTCAACTTATCCGCAGAGCTGAGAGCTTGACCCGCTTTCTTCGAACACTTGTCTAAAATCACCGGCGGTAACACGAGCGTCATCGCGCAGCAGCACACGCCGCCGACGTACCCGAGAACGGCGCCAAAGTTCGGAATCAACGTCGCGCACAAAGCGGCGAATAAAACAAACGCCGAGCGAACAATCAACGCCGGCAATTTGGCCAACTCTTTCGCCGGATCGTTGTTTGTGAAGACCGATTCGCACACAACAAGCGCGGATTGCGCCATGATTGGGAACGTGAACAACAAGTTT
>Ga0181598_1003723_pt1 | contig 13021 bp, 9 predicted proteins | sample 041ome_4_FD_153295 | JGI IMG/M metagenome (GOLD analysis project Ga0181598, IMG submission 153295) | Coastal salt marsh microbial communities from the Groves Creek Marsh, Skidaway Island, Georgia - 041404US metaG (spades assembly) | ecosystem: Environmental > Aquatic > Marine > Intertidal zone >...
CCAACGCAAACACCGGTTTCGCCGCGTACGCGCCAAACGTGATCGCATAGTACCGGTTAATTTTCTCCGGCGTAGACGCTAAACCCAAGCTTCGGTTCAGCACGTTATCGATCGCGGTCATCGACGAGGAGACGAACAAAGTCAGCGACAAGAGCGAGAGGAAAAGCACCGGAGCGCTTTTAAATGTTTGCAATTGAGCTCCCATGACACTATGCGCGCATCACATCAACCAACGTGGGTGCGCAGAAGAGAGAGAAAGGAGCAGCGTATTCGCTCACTTACTTTCACACTCTCTGAGGTATTACTCAGAGTCGCGATGTGCGTGAGTGTGTGCGTGTGTGTGTGTTGAAAGAGCGTTTGTTTAACGTCCAAATTCTGGCACCTTTTTTAATTAGTTTTTGTAAAGAGAGAGAGAGAGAGAGAAGAAGAAGAAGAAGAAGAAAAAATCATAAAAATCGAAGCGTTTTTTCCAAAAAAAGAAAAAATATTTTTGAACGACGGCGACGAGCAGACGAGAAGAAGAAGAACGAAGAAGAAAATCTCTCCATTATCGTTTTCTCTCTCTCTCTCTCTCTCTCTCTCTCGCTCGCGCGCGCGAGAGAAGAACAACAGCACGAACGACGGAAGAAGAAAACACAAGAAAACGAAGGACAGTGTTCTATTACAAGAGACGGCAGACAGAGAAGAAAGCGCGTTATTGATTTTTTGTCCCTTCTTCTGTTTCCGGTGGAAGAAGACGGCGAAGAAGAAGAAGAAGCCAAGACAGATAAAAAAGAAAGATGTCCGCCGCGAGCGAGAACACGCTGACGATCAAAGTCCGCTCGCAAGACCCGGTCGGGGAGTACGAGTTTTCCGTGTGCAAGACGGTGCGTTTTCTTTTGGGTTCGTCTCTCTCTCTCTCTCTCTCTCTTCGCGCGAGCGGCTGCGGCTTTTCCCGAAAGCAGCTCGTCGTCGTAACGCTTCGAGAGAGAAGGAGAGAGATTTCCATTTCTTCATCGACCGGAATAAAAACGCGCGCGGTAGCTCTGAGATCGAGACCCGCTTCCACGAGGAAGACGCGGTTTAACCGCGTCGTTCCGCAATTCTGCTCCCTCTCGTTTCTCTTTTTTCGCGCGCGGAGATCGATCCATAATATCGCCGCTCCCCAAGTTCTTCGTCCCACCAACACAAAGGGAGGCGTTTTGGACTTTATTTTCGGTCTTCTTTTCCTCAAAAAAGAAATTGACTTTTTGACTCTGACTCTTTTCGCGATACGAACGCAGACGAAAATCCTCGCTTTGAAGAAACTGGTGGAAACCAAATCCGGGGTGAAACCGTCCGAACAGCGCATTTTGTGCCGAGGACGGTTAGTCGCGGACGATACGAGCTTATCTTCGGCGCCGGTGGAGAATAACGACGTGTTGTTGATGGTGAGGAAAGCGCCGGAGTCGGCGCAGGCGAGGACGCCGGAAGGGTTGAGGAATGACCCGCACGCGCCGCATAATCGAGAGAACGGCGGGAGGAGAGGGGGTATGCCGGCTGGAATGACGTGGGTTTCGAGAGAGGAAGTCATGGGTGCCGCTGCCGGTGCCGGTGCTGGTATGGGCGGATTTCAAAGGTTGAACATTCCGGGTTTACCGCCGGGCGTGGAAGTTGTCGGCGGTATGTCGACGATGATGTTGCCACCAAACGCGAGGATGCTAGGAAGCATGGCGTTTAGCGGGAGCAATCCGGAAGCTTTTGATCCTCAAAGGATTGGAAGCATGATTCTATCGCACATAGTAGGAGCCAATGGCCCGGGCGGGTCAGCTCAACCGCGTGCGGATGCTGTCGGTCAGCCGGCGGAGGAACGCCGAGGGAGACAAAACACCAACACTAGTACGAATCCTCCATCGAACACCAACAACAATAGGGCGCCACCGACGTCGACAGAAAGAAGTAATCGTGAGTCGCGGAGGCCTAGATTCGATGGGGATCGGTTTGGTGCCGACGGACCCGTTCACACGCAAGTCTTCGATACTCCAGACGGTCCTGTGACGGTTGAAATTGAAATGGGCGCGATGATGGCAGATGGTCTTCCGATGATGTTCGGCCCTTCGCCGCCTGGACGAAGAAGAGAAGGCGGAGCAAGAGGAACAGAAAACGGCGCGCAACCATCGCCAGCGACGAGAGAACAGAATACCACCACCAACAATAACAATATCGCCGACAACAACGGTTCTAGAAGAAACGCGCGTACGAATCCCGCGCAAGCGCTTGCAACTTATGCCTTGCGGTTAGATCGACATTTAGCGTCGTCACAGCAGCAGCAACAGCAACAAGAACAACTCGAAGACGAACATCTCGAGAGCGTCGTGCATCACGGCGTCTGCTGTGATTCATGCGACGTGATGCCGATTCGTGGCGCGAGGTACAAGTGCACAAACAGAGACGACTACGATTTGTGCTCGAACTGTCACTTGCAATTGTCTGAACGAAGAGAGGGTAGTGAATTGCGATTCCATCGATTGGCATACCCTTTACCGATTGGTTTGATGGATGGGAGAGAAATTTCCTTGTTTGGTGACGACTCGGAATCCGATTCCGAAGAGTACGTCCCAGAAGCTGCCCCGGTTTTCACGCACGAAACAACTACGAATGCCGCACCCAATGGTGGTGCGAGTGGCAGCGCGAACGTGAATGCCGCAACTGCGAACGGCATCTCAACCGCGCAAGCAGACGTCGACGCTTTGACGACCGCACTCGATGTTGCATCGAGATCCGCGCAGCGTCTTATTCCTCAGCTCACGCAGTTGAGCGAACGCGTGCGCTCCGGTGACATTTTTCAAAGCGTCCCGAACGCGTCCTCATCGCAGGAAAGACGGGATAATAACGCACAGGCCGCGATTAATGGCGAAATTCTCGAAATAGCGAGCCAAATGCACGCGATTGGCGCCCTTTGGACGGAATTGGCGCGCGGCGTATCATCCGTCGCCCCCGCAGCCCTACCGGCTTCAGCGTTTGCTCCATCCTTCGTTCCAGCGAGCACGAGACGTAGCGCTACGATGCAATACATGAATACGATCCGAGCAGCGACCGCGAACGCAACGGGGACACATGCGCGCACCGCGGCATCAACTGAAAACGAGCGAAGAACCGAGGTTGGCAATGGCGTATATACGCAAAACGTGAGCGCATCGCGAAGTTTCCGCTTACCGCGAACGGTGTATTTGGATCGTTCGAGCGCGTTCGCCACGGTCATCCCAGCGATGGTATCGCCAGCAACTCTCGCGCAAATGCAAGGTGCGCATAACCGCACCCCGGCCCGCGATCCCGATTCGGCGGCACAACCGTCTCATCCGAACGAAAGAAACAATGTCGGTTCTTTCGATGGTATTCGCACTCTCGGCTGGGCGCCGCCGCCGCGAAACTTGCCGGAAGGCCATCGCCGCGCACCTCCGGCTCTGATCTCCGCCAACACGGAGATGATCCGCAACGAACTTCGCGAGAGAGGCACGGCTGAGTTTGCTAGCATGTTTGAGAGAGCGATTACTGAGTTTATGAGGGATGGTCAAGTTATAGGCGCGCCCGGCAGCTCACCGCCGTCTCGTGGCGCTTCAACCGCTCCTCGTCAACCGACGACGGCTGCGGCGGCTGCGGCGGCGGCGACGACAACGACGAGGAGATCGGCGCCGAGACGAGCGACCACTAACCGTGCTAACGCGGCTCCTGCCAACACTCAAAATGCGCCGCCGCCGTCGACAACTACTACTACCACCACCACCACCACCACCAGACGCAGAGGCGGCGGCGGCGGCGACAACGACGACGTCCCTGCTCCAAAACGCACGAGAAGAGGAGGATAAAGAAGGAAAAGCAAAAATAGTAACACAGAAATGTAGAAACACGCCGTAGAAAAACAAGAAAACAGCTTTGCGTATTGCTTTTGAAGTAGAGAGATTTGCGATGAAAGATTGTAGAAAACACCTAAAATACAACTCAAATACAAAATCTCTCTCTAAAGTTACACGCTTCTAATATCTACTGCGCATCTAAACTATCTATCGCATCATTCTTCCATTCCTCAACAAGAACGCCAGCGCACCGGTCGCCGCGCCTCCGAGGTGCGCCGAATGTCCAACTCCGTCGTTGGTGCCTAATCCTATGTAGTCTCTCAACAAGAAAATCGCTCCGAACACCCACGATTCCAAAGGAAGTATCCCGTACAGATAAATCTTCCGGTGAGGCATCATCAAAACGCTCATGGCAATAATCGCATTCACCGCTCCAGACGCACCCAGACTCGCCGGCGCGGCTAATCTGGCTATTTTATCCATCCTTTCGTCGAACCACGAGAAAAAACTATCGTGTTCTCTCTTGTCAAAAAATCCAACGTGCGGTCTACGCTTTCGTCTCTCGTATCTTTCGTACCCGACGTGCGCTAAACTCGCCACAACGCCACCAACCAAATATAAATTCAACAAATACGCCCCACCGCACGCCAAGGCTACATCTCTTCCGAAAAAGTACAACGTAAACATGTTCCCGAACAAATGATTGAACGAGTTGTGCGAAAACGCCGCCGTCAACGCCGTGTGCCAATACCCGTTCGCCAAAGCGCTCTCGGAGACTAAAAAGTGCGTCCGCATCGTCCTAAAGTTCTCCGGCTCTTGCCACGCCAGATACACCATCGCGTTCGCTCCAATCAACAGCCAGACGACGGACGTGTCAGACTTCGTCGAGCGATATCGCGAATAATCGTACGTCCCTCTCGGTTCGCCTCTCGTGAAGAACTCTCTCTTTCTGTTGTTGTTTGTAAAAATCACATCTTCTCCGATTCTTTTCGGGCGATTTTGAAGATGATCGCGCGCCATCCGTCGACGCGCCGTCGACGCCATCATCGACCACGATCTCGACGCAGAAAACAACATTCGATCCTTGCCGAACGAAGCCGCCGACGTCCTCGCCTTCGCGACGTTTATATGCAGAGAAGAAGAAGGAGAAGAAGAAGCGGATTGGAAACTGTTTCCAAAATGCGTTTTTCCATAGAAGACGTCTGCTAAAGAAGAAGACGAAGACGAAGACGCTCGCCGCGCCGCGGCACTCGCCGCCGCCGCGCTCAGCGCTCGTCGCATTCGTCTCTCTCTCTTTCTTCACTCTCTCTGAGCAGCGCGTGTGCTTCTTACGGGTTTGCGTGCGTTACGCGACAAAAATAAAGTGAAGATTTGGAAAAATGTATCACACGCACTAGAGTTATATATAAATTACAACGCGAACCCCCCGCTATCTATGTGTTATCTCGGTTTTCTATCGGCTCGTTCATTAATCAACGCGTCGTTCAAAGACGAACGCAAAAAAAGCTGCGTTTCACATGAACTTCTTCCTCTCCCTCTCGTACTTATCGTCCGCGGCGTTGAATTCATTCACGCACCCTTTATACAATAAATACGGAACCCCGACGCCGAAAATCGCGATCACGCCGACCGTTCTCGGGGAAAAGCGAAAGCTTCTCTCCACGACTTCGCGAGCGTGGCCGTGGAGCTCCACGAATTGGTTCGGTTTTACCGACGTTGGGTCCGCGCCTGCCATTATTATTACGCTGCGTATTCTCTCTCTCTCTCTCTCTCTCTGCGTGTGTAAGTGTGTTTTCTTTTTCCATTTATTGTTCTCTCTCTCTCTTGCGAAAGGTTTAGGGTTTAGGGTTTAGGAAAAAACGAGAAAAAGTCGCACTTTTCATATTTGTTCGCAGACATCCCCCCTCGTTAGTTACACTAATACCGCGAGAGACTTTTCGACGACTCTACAAAAAAAGGCAGCTTTGCGGTTTGAAAAAGGATCTTTCGCTCTCGTCCTCTCTCGTCCTCTCTCTCGAGAAAGCGCGCGTCCCCCAAAAGGTCGAGAAGAGCGTTTGTTTTTTTGGGAATTCAGTTACGCGAATTTTATTAGATATGAGCGCGCAGTTCTCTTCCTCTTCTTGTTCTTCTTTCCGAGAACACTTCGCGAGATTATGCCGAGAAAACGAAAAGAGCTTGGAGAAAGAGGAGAGCAGATTGCATCGTCTGACGATTCTCGCGCAACACGCGTACGCGCTGAGTCTCGGGGCGACGGTTTTGGATGCTTCGAGCAGCGGTCCATTAAAGGAAGAGGAAGAAGGAGGAGAAGAACCGTCGCGAACGCGAACGTACGTGGCCATTCCCGAGGAACGAATCACGACGAGGTTCGACGTCATGCTCCAAGCCGTCGATTGGTCGAAAAGAGGTAAACATTGCAGGAAGTTTGTGACTTTTGCGATGTTTCGGGAGGAAACTTTTCACGCGACGAGCGCGTCTTCGAAGATATTCGACGCCAAGACGGCGTTTGCGATTTCAGGGGATACCCGGAACAACGACGACGAGGATTCATCCTACTTGCCGAAATCAGACGGCGAATTACACGAACTTTTTTCCGAGTGCATGTTTGATCCAATGTACCGCGCGTACGGGGAAGCCGTCGCGACGGTGCCGAACAGGAGAGAACCGCCGAGTTTGCGAGCCACCCCGAAGGAGTTGGTGGAAAGGATTTTTGCAAAAGTTCGAGGGGTGGATTTGTGCGCGTTGACGGCGACGTGCAAAACATTCAAGGCTATCATCGATGGGACGAACGAAAAACAACAAGATAAATTGTTTTTAAACGCGATCGATCGAGAGTTTCCTGGGATTATTCGCGAAGTGGAGGCGATGGAGGTTGACGCCGGGAGACTGGTAGCTGGCGCTGTTCGCGCGGCAGACACGAGGACGAGAGGCGATTTTCGACCAAACGGAGGAGAGATTATCCCAAAAGTAGAATACAAACGTTTAAAACAAGATCAAAGAGAACGCGAAGAAGCGCGAATTCGAGAGGAATCCATGAACAGAATGCGCGAAAACATGTCGTTTCGAGGACAAGGACGAGGATACGGTGGCCGCGGAGGTAACAATCATCGCCCGTCGTACCCGCACCACGACATCGTCCCGGGTTTCCCCGGTTTCGTTCCCGGCATTACCGGCGGCGCGTACGATTTGTACCCGAATCCAGATCCAACCGGTGGGTTTAACCCGTTACCACCTCCCGGATCGATTCCAGGCATCGGTGGTCCTCCTCAGCGTCCCGGACGAGGAAGAGGCCATCTCTTCCCGGATCCAGGGGGCGGCTTTGAAGGATTCGAAGGTGTACCCGGTGGAATGCCGGGAGGCTTACCGACCCCGAATGGTCGCGAGCCGCCGGATAGATTCCACACTTTTGGTCCGCCTCCACCGGGTGGAGGACCAGGAGGAAATACCAATCGATTCGGAGGACCGGGAGGAGGACCCGGAGGTTTCGGCGGCGCATCTGGAGGAGGCTTCTTCTAACCGTAAAACTCTGAACGGAGGGAAAAAGAGAAAGAGAGAGAGAGAGAGAAACACACGCGACGACGGGACGACGCACACACACACACACACACACACACACACGCACACCGCACGAAAAAGCGCGCGCAGATTTGTAGACATAATAGAGAGAAAGAGAAAGACTTGTACAAGATGTACCGATAAAATCCTTCATCTCGCGCTCTCGCTTTCGAGACAAAAGTTGAGAATATCTTTTCGTTGTTCCAAAGGTCAGGCAATCGCAAAAAATCGGCACTTAATATTTAATAACAGACACTCGGAACGCGCTCGATAAGCAGATCGCGATGGGTTGCGGTCCGTCGAAACATCCAGACGTGCCGCTGAAAGACGGCAAAGTCGACTACAGAGCGAAAAAAGCCGCCATATCGCGCGCGCAGAAGCACGACGGTCCGTCCGGTCGCTTGCCGGCGTCCATCGACGAACAGAACAAGAAAAAGCAACCTCGCGTGCTCGGGATCATCCCGGCTCGGTACGGCTCCACGCGATTCCCCGGGAAACCGTTGGCAGATTTAGCCGGTAAACCGATGATCTGGCACACGTACACGAACGCGTGCAAATCGAAAGTGCTGGATATGTGCATCGTGGCGACGGACGACGAGAGGATTAAGAAAGTAGTGGAAAGTTTTGGCGGCATCTGCGTGTTGACGAACCCGGATTGCGTGAACGGGACGGAGAGGTGTTTGGAAGTGTACCAAAAATGCGTGCAAAAAGGAGAAGAGTACGATGTGATTGTAAACATTCAAGGAGACGAACCGTTTATTGAACCGGAACATATCGATTTGGTCGCTCAAATCGTCTGCGAGGCGGAGGAGGACGACGTGTGCATGGGAACGTTGTGCCGACCGGCGATTGACAGGAAGGACGTGGAAGGCGTAAATAACGTTAAAGTGGTCGTCGATAGAAACATGAACGCGCTTTACTTTTCCAGAGCAATCATTCCTCACAACAAGAGCGGGACGTACGATCCAAATACCAAGTATTTAAGAAAGTTGGGCATCTACTCGTACCGGGCGGATTTTCTCCCTGAATACGTCCGCATGCCGGAATCGATGTTACAAGTCAGCGAAGATTTGGAGCAAAACAAAGTCATCGAGGCGGGGTATAAAATCAAACTCGGATGGGTCGAAGATGCCGTGCACGGAGTAGACACCGTCGGACAGTTAGAATCGTTAAACTTGGCCATCGACAGAGGAGAGTTGAAGCACCGAGGGAAGAAGATAAAGAAAGGCAGCCGGTCCTTCACGGGCCAATTCTAGAGTTTATATCATCGATCGTTCGGAACGAACGAAACGTATCGCATGCTGTACACAGAACACGGCGAGAAATTTGTATTATCTTAGGAAAGGAAAAGAGAGATTCATCAATCGTTGTCCGCGTATGCGTTCAGACTCCTTTTTTTTTTATTTTAAACAACCCCTTCATCCACCACGCAAGAGAAAGAGCTCCACTTTCCGCAAAACTTCATTCCAAAAGCACGCGCTAAAGTGTACGCACCGCTCCGCGCGCTCGAACCGGAAACGCGGAAAAATAAAGATGGGCGACGAAGCTTCGGACAATTACCGCCACAACCCCGCGCTCGCCGGCTCTTCCTATCGCCGCGAGCAGTTAGAGGGTCTTCGAAACCGTTTGCCTTCGCTGACGGATCAATCCGCAAACCCAAAGAGTAAAGTCGCGAAATACTATTCCCGACAAACGCGCATCGTCGAGCAGTTTCAAGAGCTGGAGAATTTCATCGAGCGGACGACGTATGGCGGCGGCGGAGGACGACATCAACAGCATCAGCACGCGGCTTCTTCTCCGTCTTCTCCGAACAGCGACACCGGGGACGGAGGAGAGAACTTGTTGCAGTCCGACGCGAATTTCAGAGAACAAAAAAGGCAGGAGACTTTGGCGCTGCGGACGAGTTTCTACGTGAACGTGTTGCTGCTGGCGGTGAAGATCTTCGCCTCGGTGCAATCCGGATCGCTTTCCATCATAACGAGCGCGTTGGATTCGTTCTTGGATTTAATCTCCGGGTTAATTTTGTACTTCACGGATAAGCACATGCAAAACATGAATAAGTACCTCTATCCGATTGGGAAGAGTCGGATGCAACCGCTCGGTATTTTAGTCTTCGCGTGCATCATGGGGACGCTCGGGTTTCAGGTGTTCATCGAAGGCGTGCAGCAATTAGTCGGGAAAGAACACACGCACCATTTGGAAGATTTGCAGTTGGTGATTGGGATCATGATTGGAGTCATCGTGGTGAAATTTTTCTTGTTTCTATATTGTCGAGGGAGTAGGAACAGGAGCGTGCAAACGTACGCGCAAGATCACAGGAACGATGTGATTACGAACACTTTCGGTTTGATCGCGGCTATCGTCGGAGATAGGATTTATTATTGGTTCGATCCGTTGGGTGCGATGATCTTAGCCGCGTACATCGTACAAAACTGGTCGGCGACAGCTTTGGAGAATATTAAAGCTATGGTCGGGTTATCGGCTCCGCCTGAGTTTTTGACGAAACTCACGTATTTAGCCTGGAATTCAGATCCAAGAATTTTAGGCGTCGATACCGTTCGCGCGTATACGTTTGGGCCCGCTTTTTTCGTCGAAGTAGACGTGGTATTACCGGAAGATATGAGCGTAAGAGTCGCGCACGATATTGGGGAGGCGTTGCAGGATCGCATCGAAAAGCTACCCGAGGTGGAAAGAGCGTTCGTGCACATCGATTTCGAGACGGATCATCAGCCGGAACACAACACCAGTTGGTTCGAAGAGAAGGAAAGAATGATGAAAGAAGACGAGGACAAGAAAGCGAAAAACAACAAGAAAAATAAACAGGAAGTGGAGTTGGCTAAGATGGTCAAGAAAATCGACCAACAGAGAGAACTGGCCGTTCCGGAATCGCCCCTCGCCAGGAACCAAAACACGATTCGTGCTGCACTCGGTGAGGAGTGAGAAAGACGAGCCAATAGAGAATAAAAAACACTGTATCGATAGTAGAAGTATAAAGCAGAGCGAAAGCGTGCGTTGTAATAACAGTAGCAGATTTTGTGATCGAATCCTACAATACCTTAGTTTATATATACATCAAATGAATTCTTTCTTCTACTAGTACAACAGTATGTGGCTATCTTATTTACTACAAATTCGCGATTGGTAATCGACACGCATACGTCGTGTACGTACCGGTTTCTTTGGAGAACATGACGATGAAGGTCTTCGTCAAACGTCGCAACATCGCCGCCGCGCTTTTATCGTTCGCACCGTCCGTCATTTCCCACGGGGGTAACAACATGGATACGATGGACGAAGACGGATTGTTGTTGTTGTTATCGTTGTTGTTGTCCTCAGACGATGAGGTTGTCGTTTTCGTTCCGGATTGCCCAAAAACCGTTCGCGAAGTCTTCCCTTGAGAATACCCCGAACCGTCGTCTAATGGAATTGCTCCAGACGCTCGTTTTCTAGCGATACGCTGCTCGGGTGTCTCGCGCTCAGTTTTGATTACGCTCGCCGCGGCAGAGATAGTTTGCTCGTTCGCGTCTTCGTCTTCGTCCTGTTGAACTTTGTACTGAAAGACTTCGGCGCAGTCGACTCGAGACATCTTTTGAATGACGTCGTGCATTCTAGCAGCGCGGAATGCGGCAAACCACGGGTCGATCTTATTCGCCTCCTCGTCAGACACCATGGTGAGGGTTCCTTTATCCTCTTTGTCATCTTCCGACCACAAATTCATTACTTTCGTTTTGTCATCTTCGTGTTGGTCAAACGACAGTTTTTTAATCGCTTCCGAGGCAAACGCGAGCGCTTTTGAGTGCTTACTCTTCTCAATTTCAGCTTGATCAGGCATGGTCCAGTTCATCTCGAGAGCTTGTTTGAGGTCTGGAGAGGCAATGATGCCGCGTTCTTCAGAAAAACCTTCAAGCGAATCCGCAAAGGATCCCGGTAACGCCGTTAAATGACGCGTAGCCAAGCGCCCAACATTCGTTGCTATGGAAGCAGCTGTACCACTTCTTGCAACAACCGTCGCGGCTTTGTTCGTGTTATTCAGAACACACGCGGTTGAGAGCGCGAGCGCCGTCGCCGTGGCCACGACTGAAGATTTCTTTGTTCGTTGTCTCTTGGGCGAGTTGGTGTTTGAGTTTTGGCCACCGTTGGCGTTGTTATCATCGTTGTTATTATTGCTAGTATTCGCGTTCGCGGAGGGCGATAAGTCTCCGAGTCGCTCGGACGCTGATCGCTTCGCGTCGACCACTTTCGCGTATGCGTGAGGATTAAACGGCGGGATCATAATCTTTCCTCCCGGTGTTGCCGAAGGAGTTACCGGCGATGGTTTCATCGTAAACTGTTGTTCTTGTTCTTGTTGTTGTTGCACGTGTTGCAAATGCTGCATCGCCAAAGTTGGCGGTGGCAAAGGTGGTAAATTCATTTTCTTCGCCTCCGTCGCTGCCTCTGGTGTGACAAACCTCGCCAAATGTGCCAAGTGCATCCTGAGAACGTGATTCTCGTTTGCCAACTTACCAACGAGTGCGTTCGATTGCAAAAACTGCTCGCGGAATACCTTCGCCGCGTTTGCAAACTCCGCCAACTGCTTCTTCTTTCTCGCGCGAGATAACTGCGCCGCTTCTCTGTTTCTTTTCAATCTATCTTTTCTTTGCGCTTCAGATTCTTTCAAAGCGTTTCCGTTTGAGTCTAAGTTTGCTTGAGGCAGGCCAATCTCCGGCGGCACAAAGTCCGCCATGAAATCGTCCAAATCAAAGGCATCGAATCCGTAATCGTTGCTGTAATTATTTTCGCTATTCGCTGGATGATACTCCCCTCTCGCCGCTTTCATCAACCCGTCTACTCCGCTGCTCCCGCCTCCACCGAAGCAGCTTTTCGTACTCGCGCTCGGTCTCTCTTCCTCTTCGTCCAAGTTCCCGACAACTAATCGTCGCGTCGACCCTCCACCCATCTCGACGTCTTCTTCTCTAATTTTTCCTAAACGACCGTCGTTGCCGTCGTCGTCGTTTTTGCCTCCATCGTTTTCTCTTTCGTTTTCTGAGATTGTCCTCAGCACGACTTCTCGCAACAGCGGTTCCGAAAAATCAGAAGAGTGGGCACCTCCTTCTGAAGGCGACCTTCGATTATCTTCGTCGAAATCCAAGCCATCGCTCTTCCTCTCGTCGCACTCCGACAAAGATCCGTCCGAATTGATCGACTTCGCGGGAACTCGTCTCTGCATCCACCCTTTCTTTTCGACGGTATTCTTTTCGATTCCATCGTTTCCAAGACGCCCTTTCTTCGTGTCGTAAATTTGATCATCTCTTTTCTCAGCAGTCGCCGCTTCTTCTCCTTCTCCGGCGCGAAGCACAAATTGCTCAACCTTCGCCGCGTCGTCCACGATGTCGTCGTCGTCGTTCGCGCCGAAATCTTCCAGTATCCTATCGATGATATCGATGTCCTGTTCTTCCATGATGTGTTTGAATCGCAGAGAGAGATCAAACAGGTTTTAAAGTGTGTGTGAAAGAAAGAGAGAATGGCTTTCTCTGAAACTGCCGCGCGCTCTACTGTTCTCGGGAAGAAGAAAAAAGAAAGTCGAAGAAGAAAAGAAAACTGCCGGCTTCTGAAACCCTAAACTTGAAAATAGAGCGTTTAATTGTCTGTCTGTTTTCTAGGCACCCACAAAAACAAAA
>Ga0181598_1003738_pt1 | contig 12999 bp, 10 predicted proteins | sample 041ome_4_FD_153295 | JGI IMG/M metagenome (GOLD analysis project Ga0181598, IMG submission 153295) | Coastal salt marsh microbial communities from the Groves Creek Marsh, Skidaway Island, Georgia - 041404US metaG (spades assembly) | ecosystem: Environmental > Aquatic > Marine > Intertidal zone >...
GAATACCATTGCAAATCGCAATTTTGAACGGTTGGCAGATACATTCTTTGCAGACGACTTAAACATGCTACGAGGTACTGTACAAAGTAGACTGACCTTGCTGTCAGGATCTTTTGAGGTTCATCCTTTGTAGCTTAAATGTGTTATTTCTTATTCAAAAAGAAATACTCCCCCCCTAAAACAAAAATATCCACTTGTGATATACACACATGCAAACAAAAATCTCCTTTCTTGTTTCATCCCTTCTCTTCACTTTATTCTTCTCTGATTTATTCTCACACGCGGCCGACGTCTTTACGCCTTTCTTGTTTGTTTCGAGACGACGAGAGGTGGAATTTTTCAAAACAAACTCGTGTTTAGTATTCGAAGCAAAGTACACAAAGGCCAAAGGGAAGAAGAAGAATATTTCAGCGAAGGATAAAAGAGAGAGGGGGGTGGATCATTTGTTGTAAAAAGAGAGTGTTTTTATTGTGCGTGTTGTATTTCTACGCTCGTACTGCTTATTTATATTACAGCGCCTTCGACCAATCGAATTTCTCCCACATCGAGAGAAACTCCCTTCTTTCTTTTTCCAATTTGCCAGGCGCCAATTTTTCTTTCTTTGAAGAAGAAGAATTTTTTTTTAAAAGACCACCCAAAATCTCGATTCCAAAATCTCGATTCCAGCGAGACTCTTCGTCGATCGCGTGTAAGTAGCCTCCGCTCATGTTGAACTCAACGACGAAATAAGGGAAGTTTTCTGGGATGCTTGTCTTCAAATTTTTTGGTGGTTTCATCTCCAAGCATTTTTTGGAGTTGTGTTGAGACCACTCTGACTCTGACTCGTCCATAGCTTTTTTGAAATACATGCGAGCTTTCGCCATCAAATTCGACTGCAAGGGAATACATTCCACGACAGCATGAAATCTATTCGAAGGCGAATTGAGATGCATAGCCGTTTCGATAAAGCAGCATTCTTTTCCTTGCGCGACAAACATTTTCACCAAACACTTTCTAAAGTTTCGAATCTCTTCCCAGACGTCTTCGTCAACCTGTCTCGTGCTACGCGCGTGCGCTTTGGGTACAATCACGCAATGACCAGGCACAAGTCTTCCCACCGGTGGTAGCATCAAAAAGGTATGGTAGCCGTGCGCTATCTGCATGTTTCGAGGCATATTCTCAGAGTCTTCGCAGAACAAACATCTCGACTGAACGCGTGTACTCTGCTTGAAGTCTCGAATCGATTCTTGCTTTGCTTTTTGCTGTTGCTTTGCAAGACTCATTTTTGTTCTTCTGTTTTCGTACATTTCAATTCCTATATCGTGATCGTATTCATCGTCGACGTTCATATCTGATTCCTTATACTTCTTTTTCCTAGCAATGTTGTCTGCCGCGTTTGCATCGTAATTCTCGTACAATTTATCGCCGCCATGTTTTTCCTGCGCAACCAGATCTCGAAGCGAAGCATCGTCGTTTCGGTAATATCGCACTTTTTCACCGCTTCGATTTCCATCGTACATTTGCGTCTGCTTTGGCTTTTTAAATTCGCGGCGATTCACATCGTCGTGTTCCATTTCAAGCGATGTAGGCTTACCAAAGACCCCGGGCATTGCTCGGCCGTCTTCAGTCACAAGAGGCAAACTGACGTTTTCTTCCTCCTTTCCCTTCGCAGCTCCTTTTTTGCCGCCGGCTAAACGCATGCGTAGCATTTGAGCTGCAGACAGGTTCTTGGAAGATGGGAGATTTGAACGAACATCGTCCGTGTTGGTATACGCACTCGTGTTTCCCTCTACTTCTCGTGATGGTTTTCGTTCCTCCTGTTGTTGGTTTTGTTTTTGTTCTTTTTGTTGGTGTCGTTTCTGTTCGTCAAAGGAGTCCATAAAGGAACCGTCCGAGGAGAAAGCGTTGAATGATACTGGCATATTCTTGCTCTCATCAGCGGCTCGATTATGATGAGTGCTAGCCTCTCGAAGCGAAGATTTAATGAGCGCATCGTCGTCGTCGTCGTGGATCCTCTTCACTCCTCCTCTTCTGCCATCCGCCCCTTTTCTTTCATACTTTGCGTGCAAGTGTGACCTGCCGTGCGCAGCTTTTCCTCCTATCCCTGATACGAGTTGACGAACGGACCCGAAACGATTTTGTACTTCTTCCTCGAGATTTCGGCCCTCTTTTACCGCCCTCTCTTTCGCTCTTCTCAACGCTTTCAATCGCCAACTAGCGCCGCCGTCGCCGACCCCAACCGGTTCTCCATCGTCTCGCGCACTTTTTCCTGCCAACTCGCGCGAAGCGCACACTTCTCGAACGCGCTCTTCCTCGCGTTCTCGCTCGATTTGAGTCTTGCTCTTGGTGTCTTTTTTAGTCACGTCCGAAGAGAGAAGAGCTTTAGCTAAGAAGCCATCTTTGTCTTCTTCCTTTTCTACTTCTCTGGACGATAAAAGTGCATCCGCTGTTTTGTTTTCAAAAACTCCTTTCGTAGACGACTGCAAATTTCCAGAAACACGTTTTACTTCGCCTTCGTCCGAGTCTTCTGAGTCCGCGCTTTCGTCGTCATCGTCGTCGTCGTCGTCGTCGTCATCCTCCTTCACCTTCTTCCTCTCTTTGTTCCTCTTCTTCTTCTCTTTCTCTTTGTTCTTCTTCTTCTTCTTCTTCTTCTCCTTCTTGGAGATTTTTCTTCTTTCAACGTCTGCGTCTTCTTTCGAGACTATCTGTATAGAAGAAAGCATGGAGAAGACGAAGAAGAATAAGAAGAATTTTGATAACAAAGAATACGAAGAGCGCACGCGGCGGTTTCTCTTTCTCTTTCTCTCTCTCTCTGAAGTGTGTGTGTGTGCGAGAGAGAGAGAGAGAGAGAAAGAGCCTGTCTTGTTTTGATGAGGAATGTGATGAAATAATTTTCTTCTTTTCTCCCTCAAAACCGCACACAAAACTCGTATAAAGAATATCAAATACAATCACTTCAGCGGCGGCGAAGAGAAGAGAAGAGAAGAGAAGAGAAGAGAAGAGAAGAGAAGAGAAGATGAACATCGAGGAACTCGTCGGTTTAGTCCAAAAGGCAGTCAACGAAGACGAGAACGAAAACGAGGAAAGAGCGGTGGACATTTTAACGCAATTGGAGTCGACGCCGATCGAGGCGTTCGATTTCACGAGCGCAAAGTTTGCGGCGTGTGGGAAATCAATCAGCGCTTTACGGAAAAAGGCAAAGAGCGAATTGGTGAAAAGGAAAGCGAAGGAATGCAAAGACGCGTGGACGAAGATTATTGTCTCGAAGAGCAGCAACGGCACTGATTCTAAAACGCCGCCTCAGAAGAAAACTAATAAAACAACGACGGAGACGACGACGACGACGACGACGGCCCCTAAAAGCGACGAAAACATAGAAGAAAAGAAGAAGGAAAAAGGGGAGGAGAAGGTGGAGGAGGGAAGAAACACGACTACAGAAAATGACGAAAAGAGTGCGCTCGAGCAAGTGCAACGCACCATCGCAAGTAAAATAGAGCAAACGAACAACGCGACTCGTGATCGTTCCCGCGACGTCATCGCGTACGGCTTAGCCTTAGCGCATTGCGAAGGGAACTGCGAAGATATCTCCGTAACTTCTCTGGCGCGAATTGTTGAAGAAGTTGAAGACGCCATGAGTGAAAAATGGAAAGACTTAGGAAAAGAGTACAAAGCAAAGTTGCGACAACTGGCGTTCAACATGAAGGATCCCAAAAATCCAGATTTGAGGAGAGCGATTGCAAAGAGAGAGATTGACGCGACAACTTTGATCGATTTATCGAGCGAAGAGTTAGGTTCAGACGAACGACGCGCGGCGAATCAGTCTATTCGAGAGCACGCAGAAGCAGAAGCCGTGAGGGGCCAAAGGAAAGAGGCTTCAACGACGGCGTTCAAGTGCGGCAAATGCGGACAAAGAGCGTGTACTTTCTATCAGTTGCAAACGAGGTCGGCGGATGAACCGATGACCACGTTTGTCACGTGCGTCAATTGCGAGAATAGGTGGAAGTTTTGTTAGTACCCGTAGTGTTAATTTAAAATTTATTTCTAGTACCATGTCACGTTATCACATCATCGGTATCGATATAATCCTCTGGGTGTTGCGGGAGAGGTCGTTATATATTTTTCAGCCGCATCAAAATCGTCCACATCAATCATCCCATAGTCGCGAAGAAGAAGAAGACGTTGACGATGGAGACAGAATCGATGCCATCGACGGCATCAGCGGTGCCGGAAAAACAACGAGAGAAGGAAAAAGAAGATAAAAAAGATGAAAGAGATAAAGAAGGGGAGGCGTTCGCGCTCCTCTCCCATCGGCAACGAAAGAAGATGAAGCGAATGCTTTTTAACAGAGCGGAAAAACTTTCGCGAAAGGAGAAGGAAAAGACGGAACGAAAGTCAAACAGATTAAAAAGAAAAGGAGAGATTAACGAAATGTTATTGAACATGTCCACAGACGAGCGAGAAGCGTGGCGGAAAGAAGCCTTTCGAAAGAAGAACGAAAAGCTAAAAGAAGTACAAAAGAAGGAGAAAGAGATGAAGGAGAAGTTTGCAAAGGCGAAACAGAACATAGTTATCGATTTAGATTTTGACGACATCATGACACCGGCGGAAAAGCAGTCGATGGTGAAGCAGATGCGAATTTGTTACGCGGTGAATAAGAAAGCAAAGATATCGACGCGATTACACTTGACGAGTATGAACGGAAAAGGTACTTCTCGCGATTTGCGAGAGAAGATTGACGGTTTTGAAAACTGGCAAGGAATTTATACGCACGATAACTCTCTTCCGTTTGAAATTGAACGACGAGGGATAACTGACAACGAAGCGAGTATATTCTTCAAACGCAAAAAGGATTTAGTCTATCTTACCGCCGACTCGCCGTTTGAAATTTCAACTCTCAACGAAAACGATATATACATCATAGGCGGGTTCATCGATCGAAATAGACACAAGATGAAAACGTTAAACAAAGCCGAAGCGCTTGGGATTCGACACGCGAGGCTTCCTATAAACGACTTTCCTCAAATGAAGAGTTCCTCTGTGTTAACCGTGAACCAGTGCTTTGAAATTTTAGTCACGCAGCTCGAAATGAACGACTGGAAGCAAACAATCGAACGCAGCGTACCGCGTCGCAAAATTGCAGCAGCGGCAAAGGAAAAATTAGCAGAAGCGCCGAAGACGATGACGGCATCAAAGATACCGATCAATGTAGATAAAGCAGTAGTAGATGGTTTCACCGATTACGGCGAATTATCTGATTAATAGAAATACACTAAAATTTAAAAGTGACATGCCTCCTTCACCAGTCGCTAGCTCTGAGACTCCCCCTCTTCTAAGTAAATATTGGATGAAATTTGCCTTCGACTTTCAAGATGGACAACGCGATGAGAACGATTAGCATGAAAACGAGCGCGGCTAAACAACACCCGAGCGAGAAGTTGCTCTTACCGATGCGTTCAAACAATCGTCGCGCCGAGGATGCTATTCTCTTTAAATTTCCAGCCGTGTGTTCGACGTCGTCGTCAAAGTCATCCAATAAGCGCGTGTGTAAATCTAACTCCTCACCGACTGCTATGGCTATATGTTTCGTTCTCGTGACGTGGTTAGACAAATCCGTCAACTCTTCGTCCTGTTCTCGCAACAATTGGTGCTGAAACTGCAAGAGCGTCGTCGCTTCTTCTTCTTCCTCTTCGTTCGGCTGTAAAACGGACGCTCTGCTCTTTATCGTCGTCGTCGTCGTCGCCGCTCGCGCAATTGAACCTGGCGTAGCTTTTAACTTGAGTAACGTAGCTTCGCCACGCACTCGCAACTGCTCAATCGTCGCACTTCTGCTTCTTATTACCATCGCGGTCGTAACATCTTCGCCACTTGCTGTTGCTATTGTTGATGATGCAGAGGACAACTCGCTCAACTTAGCTGCAAACGTGGTGAGTTTTCGCCGACCTTCGGCCGTTAATCTGTTGTTGTTGTTTTTACCATCGTTACTACTACTAATACTACTGCTGCTACTCCTATTGCTGCTTCTATAACGCCCACTTTCTTGCGCTCTTTTCCTCTCCTCCTTTCTCGTCGTCGTCGTCGTCGTCGTGGGTACTCCTTCTAAAAAAATTGCATCTCGTTCGTTCACTTTCTCTTCCGCTTCTCTTAAAAGCTGTTCCAACTCGTCGATTCGATTTTGCCACGCTGCTTCCCTCATTCTTATTCTTCTTTTCGTTCGTTGACTTCGGTTCGTTCGCGTTCGTTAACTTCGGAAAGACAAAAGAGAGAACGAAAGAGAGAACAAAGAGGCGGGGAGGGAAAGGGGAAGAGTTTTTGTGTGCCTTTTTGGTTTTTGTTGTTTTTGGGTGCCTTTTTCTCTTTTTCGTCTCTCTGTCTGAATTAATATTCCCCGCACTTGTTTCTCTTTCTCACACACACACTCTCTCTCTTTCTCTCTGCGATGGCAACAACAACAACAACAACAACAACAACAACAACGGGGACGAAAAAAAGCGCCACCATCTCCGTCCTTCAATCGCTCCGTCTCGCTCTGTTTCAAATCTTCTATCGCATCTTTCTCGAATACTTGGTCGAGAAGAATTTGGTTCCCGATTTCATTCTTCGGGCCGGCATTCGGTACAACTTGCGAACGAAATGTTTAGGACGCTTTAAATCGAACGAAGATGAGTTGCAGTATGAAATGGATTTCATCCGAGGATTAAAAACCAAAGCCGTGGCGGTAGAGACGAATTTAGCGAACGAGCAACACTACGAAGTCCCGACGGAGTTGTATTTGCACTGTCTCGGCTCAAAGCTCAAATATAGTTGCTGTTTGTACGAGTTGTCGTCGACGTCGAGGAGGACTTTAAACGAAGCCGAGGTGAAGATGATGGAGCTTTATTGCGAACGGGGCGAGTTTAAAGACGGTCAGGAGGTTTTAGAGTTAGGTTGCGGATGGGGTTCTTTATCGCTCTTCTTGGCGGAAAAATATCCAAACTCGCGAATAACCGCCGTGTCAAATAGTAAGACGCAGAAAGAGTTCATCGACTTGCGCGCTCGAGAGAGAAATATTACAAACTTGCAAATCATTACGCAAGATTTGAACGTTTTCAAGCCACCTTTAGGGAAAAATTCGTACGATAGAATCGTATCCATAGAATGTTTTGAGCACATGAAGAATTACGAGGTGTTGTTTGGTCGATGCGAACAGTGGCTGAAATCCGGCGGAGAAGCGAAGATGTTTTTACACATTTTCGCGCACAAAACGTATCCGTTCCACTTTATCGCCGAGAACGAGTCGGATTGGATGAGTAAATATTTCTTTTCCGGCGGAACGATGCCGAGCGAACGCATGTTTGCGTATTTCACGACGAATAAGTTGCATTTGAAAACGCAGTGGCGAGTAAACGGTAAGCACTACAGTAAGACGTGCGAGGACTGGTTGAGAAAATTTGATACGAACAGAAAAGCAGTCGAACCAATTATCGCTCAAACGTACGGTAAAGATCTAACGACGAAATGGTACGTGTATTGGAGACTGTTTTTCCTGTCGTGTTCGGAGTTGTTCAACTATTCAGACGGGAACGAATGGTTCGTCAGCCACTATTTATTTGAAAAGTGTTAATAGCGCTGTGTTAGCGGCGACATTTTAAACTAAACTCTCATAAACAAACTGACTAATCCTTTGAGGTATCCTATGATTTCGCTCGCGCCTAACTTGGAACTTCCGTACACTCTGTCCACGAAAGAAATCGGGACTTCGGCAACTTTAAAGCCTCCTCTTTTCGCTCGAACTATAATTTCCATCTGGAAAACGTACCCCACGGACTGCATCGAGCTCACAAGCGCCTGAAAAGTCGTTTTCCGGTACAATCGGAAAGATCCAGTCAAATCGGACACGCCCGGGTTCAACAACACGTGCGCTAAATAGTTTGCGACTCGGGAAGTCAACTTTCTCCTCGTATCCCAACCGTACACTCCGCACTCCTGCTCTTTGATTTTGCTTTTACGACTTGATTTAGTACTGCTACTGCTATTCGTTATTCTAGATGATATTGATAATGACGACGACGACGACGCTAAATATCTCGTCCCGGTGACGACGTCGTAGTCTCCCTCCTCTTGTTTTCGTATAAATTCAGGAATCGCTTTCGGATTGTGCGACAAATCCGCATCCATGAGAATCACAAACTCACCTCTCGCAAACTGTAAACCGTGAATATATGCCGATCCTAAACCTAATTTCCCTTTCCTCGGTTTCAGACGCAAAACGTCCCGATATTTTTCAATCTTTTGTAACTTTTGAATGGTTTGTTGCGTTTGGTCTTGCGAGTTGTCGTCCACGACGATGACTTCGTACGACGGAGTTGACGACGACGGGGATATTTTTCTTCCTTCCTTCCTTTTTGTTCCCTCCTCCATCGCTTCGACGATGAGGGCGAGAAGCATGGCGATGTTTAGCTGTTCGTTGTACGTCGGAACGATGATTGAATATTTCACAGTATCGCCGCCGCCGTTTGCTTTCCTCGTCGTTGTCCTCGTCATGTTTCTCAAGTTTGTTTGTTTCTCGTTTGTCACCTGCCTGTGAAAAGCAAAATTTTTTTCCCGCCAAAATTTTGAAAAGACGGAAGAGTTTTGAAGAAGATTGAGAGACGAAAAAATCCATCAGCGGTCTTCTCTAGGCCTCTCGTTCGTTCGTCCCTCTCCAAAAACACGCGCACTCCGCACGCGAGAAAATCAAAATGACCACCTGTCCTCGACACATTGCGTGCTCTTCATCTTCTTCTGTCCTCATGAAAACGACGACGACGAGAACGACGACGACGACGACGAGAACGAGGACGTTTTCTCCTTCTTCGAACAAAATTTCTGTGGCTCCCAGTCGTCCTCCTCGTTCAAATCAATCCACCTTTCCGTCGAGAAGAACGAGGAGAGGAGATTTGAAAATCAACGCTTTGACGCAAGACTACGATGACAATAAAGATCAATTCATGAAAATGGTCTCCTCGGAAGGGAAAATGAACGCGTTGAAGTCTATTTCCGCGGCTGATCAAAAGTTAACGTCCTCCTCGAGCGTGAATAACAACGTCATTTCCATCGATCAGAGCATTTTAAAAGTCGACCCGTACTCCAAAGACGCGTTGGATATGATTGGTTCTCGAACAAAATCGACCCCGGTGAACTTTAGCGTTCAATACGAGACGAAATGGGGTGAGAATTTGTTCGTGTTAGGTTCTCACAAGAAGTTAGGCGCTTGGGACGAAGCGAAAGCAATCCCAATGCACTACAAAGAAGGCGGACATTGGAGTTGCGAGGTGGATTTGCAACCGGGTGGAATTTTTTTCTACAAATATCTCGTGCGTTCGATATTTGGGACGAGGTGGCAAGAAGGGGCGAACAACTTGCTCGTGTTGCCAGAAGCGAACGATTTACCGAAAAACGCGACGTATTTAGTCGAGGACTGCTTCAACGGAGGCCCGACGCAGTTGACGAGAACGAACCAAACGTTGTTGGCCGCCAAGTTGATCGAGACGCAAAAGGAGAAGGTTTTGTACGCGAAGGAGTTATCGAAGCAACAACAAATGACAAAGTCCGCGTTGGAAGAGTTATTAATCGCGAGAGAAGAGTTGGCATCGGCGCAGATGCAACTGGCCCGAGCGATCGGGGACGGACGCTCGTACGACGTCGATACGACGACGACCACCACCACCACCACAAACAACGACACTAGCAGCAAGGAAGAGGAGGAGAAAAAGTCAGGCTTCTGGTCTTCGCGATAACAACAACGCATAATATTATACACCATATTCAAAATTTGCATTTACCGGCGCGGTAAATCGAATAATACTATCTTTCCTGACATCAAGCACAGGTATTGAGAAGTTTAGCCTTTCATTGTGTTATATTGAAAAATAAAACGTGACAACTCTTCCTTTGATCGTTGATGGCCCCGCGCGAATAAAGAAAATTTTTTATTCCTCGTTTCATTTCTCGTTTAATTCCTCGTCTATTTCCTCTTCCTCCTCCTCGTTCATTAAAAGCTCGTCTCGCGTGGCCATGCGATGGGTCCTTCTGTTTACCCTTCGATGGCTTTTTGTTTCTAGTTTTGCCTCTACTCTATCTGCCCCTCCGGCAGCTTGTTTCATTCGCACGTGCGTCTCTCTTTTATACGCCGCCTCTTTCTCTTTTACCGCAAGTTTCTTCACTTCTTCTAACAACTCCATGTATAAATCTAATCGTTCTTGAGTCCAATTTGAATCACCAACTACACATCCTGGCTCGTGGACGTGCGTACAATCGGTAAACGCGCATCGTGCATCTCGCTCTTCCTTGGCTCGCTGAATCGCGTCTCGAATCTCCGGGAAGCAGAGCGCCACATCTTTAACAACCATACTCTCTAAAGACGGATACCCAAACCCGGGCGTATCGGCGAGTAAATTACCACCTTTCATGCGAAGTAAACTAACGTGTCGAGTCGTGTGTTTTCCTCTCCCACTTCGAGCCGATACTTGTTTCACCGATTGCAAATCTGCCGATTCTAAAATCTCTCGCGCTTTTTCGTTTTCCACCGATCTCGAGCCTTTCTTTAGTTTCCCGCCGCCGCCGCCTTCTACGTCCAAATCCGTCACAAAAGTAATCTTCCCCTCCTCGCCTTCTTCGGATGAATCCTTCCTATTTCTATCTTCATCGTAATCGTTTTGTTGTCTCTTTTCGACTGAAAGCGCCGATTCCAAAGCGCTCGTCGCGCGAAGGCGATTTATCAAACTCGATTTCCCAACCCCCGAAGGTCCAGCCAAGGCGACGGTCTTCCCGCTTCCTATAACTTTCACGATCTCATCGATACCATCCCCAGTCGCGACGGAGACAAACTTCGGATCGTATCCCCACCTTCGCATCTTCTCTCGCCATTCTTCTACTCTCTCTTCCTCTATCAAATCTTTTTTGTTGAATACCAAATGAAACGGCACGCGCGCGTATTCAAACGCGACTAAAAAACGCGTCAACTGCTTCTCTTCCAACGGCGGCTGCGACAACGAAAACGTCAACAGCGTCACGTCGACGTTCGCGATCGCTAAGTTGTTTCCGCCTTCGTTCTTCCTCTTCTCGATGTCGTAAATCGTTCCAGAACCTTGCACCCAATCGATCCCAGATTTTTCAGCGTCTAAAGTGACGATATCGCCGACTAAAACTTTTTGCTTCATCTTTTTCAAAAGCGCTCGACAGTTACACAACAACTCGACGTTGTCTTCTTTTCCTTCTTCTTCTTCTTCTCCTCCTCCTCCTTCTTCTTCGTTGATATCGATAATTTTCCGGAGTTTCTCGCCCAAAAGTTCCACGTCGTGCATCGCTTTCGCCTCCTCGGCTCTTTTTCGCGCGGCGTCGAACTGTTCGCGCACGCGGTTCAACTCTTTCGAAGGAATCTGTCGTCGGTTCACGACGACTCGGAAGTAGTTGGCTTGCGCAGTCACGACGGTCCCAAACACGCTCTCGGTGTTGTTGTTGTTGTTGTTGTTGTTAGTGCTATTATTTTTATTCTCCCGAGGACGGCCAACAGACGGCTGCTTACCGCGTTGAACTTCGTCTCCTTCTTTGCCTTCACGGTCGGCGTCGAGCGTCGATGACGCCGCAGCTATCGTCGTTCTTCGGTTCATACACCTTTTTTGTTGTCCTCGACAATTTGAGTCGAGAAGAAGCAAAAGCGCCGACGTTGCAGAATTTTTAGGTACAACACTATGAACGTTTTCTCCTCTTCCACTGAAACAACCACCGACGCGATATCCGCGACGTAGCGAACGAAGGAGCGATGAAGGCATTTTGTACCGATTCGTTGTCGTTGTCGTCGCAATGAGCGACGCTTCGACGCAGAACATGCAAATTAGAAAAGGAGAGGGAGACGGAAGAGAGAGAGAGAGCAGGAAATGAAGCAAATTTCCAAGCACAACGAGTTTTATTACAACTCAACTATCGACTTGCCAGCACAAAAAAACGAGCGTAAGGTTTGCTGGTACCGTGGTATGGAGGTAGTGAGAGCATTCTTTTCTTCTTATTCATCGTTATTATTATTCAGCGTCCTCTCGACGTACTCCATCGCTCTCGCCTTCACGTACGTCATTCGTTCCGTGTTCCCATGAGACCTCTCGTACTCTAAGTACCTCTTGAACAAAAATTTCATGCTTCGCGCGTTCAGCTCCAAGTGCGTGGCGCGTTCAAACAAAGCTCGAATCCTTTCCGGGATGTTTTGCTTAATCTCTTGATCGATATATACGGACCAAATGTCCGTTCTCTTCGGATAATTGCGCAGAATACCTTCGAACATTGTGCGTCCGCGCTCGGGGTCTCCTTCTTTCATCTCCAACAAAGCAACTTTGACTAAAAGTTTGATGTGTTTGCGTTTTGGTAAAGAAGTCGTCGCGCGGTCGAGCAGTTTTCTAGAACCTTCCGCATCGCCTTTGAGCGTAACGTGACGAATGTACGTCAGCCATACTTTACAACTCGAGCGAAACTTCTTCACGATCAATTTAAGCGTTTCTTCAAGAATTTCTATTTGTTCCGCGCGCGTGTACATGTCTACCAAGACGAGGTACAGTTTCTTTGGATCGGCTAAATTCACGGCGCGCTTGAATAGTCTCGAGACAGCCTCTTTTGGATTCGGCAACCCGTGCGAGTTCTCTAAATTCAAATAAGCGATCCAAATGTTCATTCGCTCGTCTTCTTCTTGCGCCGGAATTGCCTCTAATGCGCGTTCAGCGACTGCTCGCGCGTCCTCGTACGCACCGACGCTCACTTGGAACGCGACGTATTGAATCCAAAGAAAGGAGGAAAGCGGTGACGCTAAGATCAACTTTTCGTACTCGGACGCACTTTCAGGAAGACGACCTTCGTCGCGCAACTGTTGCTCTTGTCTCAAGATTTCCATCTCAACCTCACGAGCTTTGCGACGCTTCGCGCGTTTCGAAAGTTTATTGGCATTTTCTCCCTCCTCGAGATGAGTGGATTCCTCTCGACTTCGTTTCATCGCGTTGAGTTTTTGTTTTTGTTCCTTCT
>Ga0181598_1003739_pt1 | contig 12997 bp, 9 predicted proteins | sample 041ome_4_FD_153295 | JGI IMG/M metagenome (GOLD analysis project Ga0181598, IMG submission 153295) | Coastal salt marsh microbial communities from the Groves Creek Marsh, Skidaway Island, Georgia - 041404US metaG (spades assembly) | ecosystem: Environmental > Aquatic > Marine > Intertidal zone >...
TAAATTTTAATCTACCCTAAAACTAAACACATCAGAGGTTACAGAAATGCTTCCATCTGAGGTGGTCACCGACCAGTAGTAGATGGTGCCTGATTCGACCGCTACTTCTTTGGTGTTGGTAGTGATGTTTTGGTTCTCCTCTGTGGCTTCTTGTCTTCCATCAACGGTATCGATAAGTAAGGTATAGGTGAGGGTGTCATTGTCAGGGTCTGCAGCTTCCCATTCAAGGGTTACGGTATTGTTCTCAGATTGTGTTACTGATGATCCCGGTTGTGGATAGACCGCCTCTGCAGAGAACGGTGCTGCATTCTCTTCTCCATCCCCTGCGAGATAGAACTTATAGGTATCTGAAGCTGTGGTCTCTGTTCCTTTGTTCTTAGAGGTAATCTTCCAAGCATAGCGGTGTCCTCTAGTTAGTGGTACGGTTGCTGTAGTTGTGGTAAGACCTGCTCTATTAGTTACCTGATTGGTATCTGAGTTGGTAATCGATAGATCGAAGGTCTCTGTATCGCTTCCTTGTGACCAAGTAAAGATCACTGAGGCAGTGGATCCACTTACCTCTCCGGTCTCACAAGGCTTGTTGTTCTCAGGCAGGGTTAGACTAGCCTTACCAGGAGCTGCAATCGGAGTAGGTGTGGGTGTAGGCGTTGGAGTTCCACCTCCTGAGTCAGAACCACAGGCGGTAAGTAGGGTTACTCCAAGAATCATTAGGGTTGTTTGGTATCTTTTCATAACGCTTATTCTTTAATGACTTTATGAGTGGTCTTAACGGTAGTTCCATTAAGGGTAATGAGGTAGAGTCCTTCAGCCACATTACCTAGGGTGGTTTCAATGATGCGGTTAGCAGGAACACTTAGGGTCTCTTTCTTAATAATACTTCCTGATAGAGAAGTTATCGATAGGGTTACTTCCTTATCACTACCGGCTACAAAGAGTTGTAGTGGTCCTGGTGTTGGGTTAGGATAGACCTTCACTTCTTCAGAGACAAAGATCTCTTCAAAGTAGACGCCTTGACAGTCAAGAGCCGTAGCTACTTCAACTCTATTCATACCAGGTTGTAAGTTCAGGCTAAGCTTGTCTTCACTAGTTAAGAAGGTCTTACCGTTAAGGGTTACTTGATACTCTTCTGAACCAGATAGATCGAGCTGTAGATTACGAGTACTTACATCGATTCTAGAACTCGCAACTAGAGGAACTGGTTCTGAGATCTCAATGGTATAACAACGCTGGTAATCTGATACGCCATCTACTGTTACACAGATCGTGTAAATCCCTGCGGATAGATCAGAAATCGTCTGGGTGTTATCAGTCAATGCTACTGGAGCCTGGTCATCGATCGCATAACGATAGCTGTAATCCGTATTCGATGAACTAATTGTTATCGAACCATTCGATGAGTCAGGACAAGTAGCCGAAGTAACCGCAACTGAGAAGGTATTCGCAGGTAAAGCAAAAACCTCGCAGCCTTTAGTGTCTACCGTTACTCCAAGTTGTGAATTAGGACACTCGTCATTAACATCTTTAATTAAATCATTATCGTCGTCATCATCTGCATTATCTCCGATACCATCTCCATCAGCATCATAAGCTTCGGTTGGGTCTAGAGGGAAGAGATCTTCGGTATCTGGAACTTCATCACCGTCATCATCGGTATCCGCATTATTTCCTATTCCATCTCCGTCAGTGTCTACTGACTCTGTAGAGTTGTATGGGAAGGTGTCTTGTTCATTCACCACACCGTCCTCATCAAAATCAATATCGTTGTCTCGATACTTTTTGATTCTTTCAATACTAGATTCATCGATCGTAATTACAAAATAGTCTGTAACTTCCTGTTCTCCTTTATTACCATTGGGGTCGGTAACAGTCAACTTACCGTATAGTAATCCTAAATTGGCATCAGAGAGGTCGAAGTCATCTATGAAAACATCCCCAACAAGTTCCCCAGTATAATTTTTGAGCACAGTTGAAGGAGCAATAGAAAGATTTATATTCGGATAGCCATTACTTCTTTGTCTAGGGTTTCTAAAATTAGAGGTAGTTGCTTGTCCGGTTTCATACTTATAGCTTCCACCTTCGTCTTCAGAATTATACTCGATATCTATAACTAAATCATCTAGATTGCTTTGCCCCTCATCTTGAAGATTCGATCTCGTGTAGTATGCTGATGGGTATACAACATCCTTGGTGTATGCGGTTGTCTTGGTGGCTATTAAATTTGATTCACTATCGACCAGCTGAACAGTAAGATTTACTTCGCCATCTAGAATTCCTGTTGTATTCAAATTAGTTAGAACAACCTCATTTGCATTTAGTGTCCCCTCATCACGAATCACTGCACCTCCACCGAATCGGGAGTAAATGGTTGCTACATAACCTAGCCCCGCACAAGGCATACATGATAGTTTTACACTTACTGAATCTACATTATTGGTATTGATAACTTTATCAACGATTTCAATTTCTAATGGTTCATCAAGAACAATATCAGATTTTATGACATCGAAGCGAACGTATTCAACAAAATTATAGTTCCTAGTATTCCCTACCTTATCTAAAATTGTTATATCTGAAATACCCCATAATCCAGGGGCTGATCCAGCAGGTAGCACTAAATCAAATCGATAATTTTTCCAATCAGAATTAAAAGCAGGACTGGTATTCCAATGATCCAGATCGGGATGATTCATGGTAGAATTACCTGTTTGATAACCATATCTATTACCTTGCGGATCTTGTAAGGTTAAACTAACTTTATATACACCAGACTCATGCCCGGGAAAGTCAGATAAATCGCGGGCATTAAAGTTAATATCTACTCTAGTCTCTCCATTTGGAGCATTTGGGTTTGTTGGCGCTGCCGAAACCTCTATATTATTTAGATCAATTTCAGGCTTAATAATATCCGGAAATTCGGTTTCTATGTATACACTGTCTCTAGCAATAGCTTGATTACCAGGTGTTTCATTAAAATCCTCTGGATTATTCTGAAAATTAAGGTAAGCAAAATTTTGTGCCACATCTGCTGTGTACATTTGAATAAAGTTATAGTAACCTGTCGGGTAATATTCCTCAATCAGGAAATAGCCTTCAAGTTCCTTTTCAATTATATCAGGTGTTTGAGTCTCAAGGTATACTGATTTAAAATAGGTTTCAGATTGTTCGGGGTTTGGGAAATCAATTCTTAAAATAGATCCGTTATAGCGTAATGGATCATTTTCTTCTTCAATAGTTGTGCTAAGTTTTATTGCTTGATGCAAATCACCCTCTGGATCTATTCTCCCATTGGTGGTATTAAATTTTGTGAAACGATCTTCTACTATTTCATATTCGAAATCCAAAAATTTGGGAGGGATGATGTCCTCAGAAGGGTTTTCAACGTAGAGCTTCATGCCAATAGTAGAGGTATTTTCATATCTCTGATTATTTGCTTGATCCCAAATCCTCGCACTCACTAAATTCCAATATCCACTCTTCGCGAATTTAGATAAAGTACCTTGACCGGTGAGTACAGAATCAATAGTCCCGTTAACTGGTGAAACACCAATATCAAAAATCGTTCCTATTGAAGAGGCAAACCTAAAATAACCTCCAATACCTCCATCGATTTGGGGATCATCAGAATCTAAGGTTACTTTCAGTTGCACTATCTTGTCCTCATCTGATTTTCCGTTAACTTCCAGTTCAATTCCGATGATTTTACCAGGATAGACGTAATCCGGAAAAAGATTATAAACAGTAAAAGTGAGATCCTCACGAATCTGTGCAACGTAGCGAGTGCCATGCATAATTCGATCCCTAATAAATTCATATTTCTTAATAGAAACATTTATGAGTTTATCTGGATTTGTTAGATAAATTGCTATAGACTCTGCCATATCCTCATTTGGATTTTTAGCATGAGCGTAAGCTGAAACAAACTCAGTAGTGTTATAAGTTGACCATCCTGTACCAGAAGTAGGATCCTCAAACCATCCACCAATTTCTATCCAATCATCCTTTGTAGTATCATCAAAAGAATATGCCCAAAGAAAGTGAGCTTTTTCGTGGAGAATAAGCCTTCTAACATCACTTAATATATTCCTCGATTCACCGTTTATTGAAGCAAAAGCTTTGTAAATAAACTCAATAGTGTTCAGACCTGTCCAGGCAATAGCGGCGGCAGGACGATAGGTGGGATCTGGGTGCTCTTGTCCGTCTATTCTACGAACCAAATATTTCAGGCCATCTTGCTGGTGAAATCCTTCAGGCAATTCTTCAAAAGTGGCAAGAATCTCTAGTTTTTCAGAGTTATAAAATTCTTGGAAATTAGATCGGTCTTCTGACATCAAATCTTCCAAAAAGTCTCCTGGCTTCAAAAATTCAATACCAAATCGCTCCCTTGCAATCCAATCAACCATTTGTTGATCGCGAGCGAAATCAGTGATAAAGTTGATAACAGTATGATATAATCTTTTTGAAAAGAATTTACCTCGTATACCATCCAATTTGACAATTTGAGGTTCAGCATAGGTAAAAGCACTTTGGCTAACTGTTGCGTGTTTGATACCATCAACGGTTTCGATAGCTATATCCTCAAATATTTCATCATTCGAAAGATAGAAAACACCACGCACATTATCCCCTTGAGTATAATCCACCTCACTGCCCTCTCCGTAAGGATGATACGGTAGATTGGTAAACATTTTGTATAATCGATAGGCATCTTCATTTGACCAAGGTTCGACATCATCTGAAAGAAGAATTCCATATTCATTCCTCAGTTTTATAGCAGAAAACCCTGTGGGAACTGAAACCGTATCATTCAAAACAATTATTTCAGTAGGCTCGGCAATATATGACTGTGTAGAATGCCCTGCAGCAGAACCATCATCACGCCAATTGTAGGTATAGTTATCATTTAATACTGGTGTTAGTACTACAGAAGCTGAAGTAGTTTCTGGAAAATCGAACACCGAGGTACTCGGAAAAGTATAACCCGTAGCATCGATACTTAATGCCCATTGCCCTTCAACCAGGTCGCTAAAAGTTGCGGTGGAGGGGCCATCTGTATTGTAGTGGACCCATTCTTTAAAAAAATATTCAGAACTTTTCTGAACAACTAATCGAATTGAATCTCCTTCCTTTATTCCTGAAACAGAGACCTCAAAACTCTGAGATAGCCCTATTTGCCAACAAAAGAAAAGCGCTAATAGAAATTTAAATCTAATGATATGGCTTGAATTGTAATTCAATTTCCTCCTATAAATAATTCATTATGAAGCAATTGGATGCTTAAAAATTATTTAATAGACAATGGAATGAATAATGAGAAAATAAATTGATTGCCTGTATTAGAAATTCTAGCATCAGAAGCCTCAGTTATCCCTTGTAGGAAATTAAATTCTTTTTCTTTAAGACCTCGCTCATATCGAAGCTCTACCTTTACATTTCCTAATGAAACCCCCGCTCCAAAATTTGCCAAGACTCTCATTTTCTTAGAACCCTCTTCGAGTACTTGGTCCGCGTATTCTGAATTTAATAAATTTTGAAGTACAGGCCCTGCTGTTAGGTAAAGGGGACCCAAGACCTTCATTCCTAAGTTTAAAGGTATGTCTAAGGACTGTGATTCTAAATCTCCTTCATCAAATTTGGTAATAGTAGTCGTATAAATTACTTCTGGTCTAAAGAAGAACGAATTTGTGCCATATTGCTTATAAAAACCAACATGAAATCCAGTAGATGATAATGGGTTTGTTTTAAACTGAGCCAAATCTGCGTCGAATGATTCATTGGATGCGTTATTCAAGCCAGCTTTAATACCAAATATATTACTAGCTGATTGCGAATAGCTCATTGAATAAGCGCCGATAAGTAATGCCAATGTTAAACTAAAATGTTTGAAAGTTTTCATCTTTATATACTTTTGAGTTTGCGTATTGAAGATACAAAACTTTAAAACACAAAAACTTAGAAAATTAAATTCCTAGATTTCTGAATTCCTTTGAAGTCCAAAGGTAATCGGAATACTGAAAGGAACTTTTACAGGACGCCCACGTTGTCTACCCGGTGTCATGTTTGGAAGCAGACTGATAATACGCAATGCTTCAGCCTCTAGGTTTTTGTCTGGACCTCTCATTCGAATTCCTCCAATGGACCCATCCTCTTGAATCACGAACATCACATTCACACGACCCTGAATACCCATCTCTTGAGCAATTTCAGGATATCTAAAGTGCTTACGGATGTGTTTTTGCATTTGCTCTTGAAAACAAGCTTTTTTATCGTTAGCACCTTCACAACCTGGGAAAACAGGCACAACTTCAATATCCGCAAATGGAATTGAAATATCTTCTTCTACCTCTTCAACCTCTATTTTATCTTCAGGATCTGATTTCTTTAGCAAGCTAATGTCAGGGGCTTGCTCTTGACTAGTTTCATCAGTAACAATAACTAACTTAGGCTGGGTATTATAAACCTTATTGTCATGGGTGAATGATGCGCTTTCAATAACTAGTGTCCCACTACTTCGGGCTTTTAGAGTATAATTATAAGACTTGATGAAATCTCTTCCCTCTAAATCGGTTGAGGAAATAGATCTTGATGGCCCATATAATACCTCAAAATCTTTGAACAATGGAGGTTCAAAAGAAGTAAAGTCTTTATTCATTTCAAATGAAACACTGATCGGTTCATCTAAAAGGTATCTGTCCTTATTTAGTACAGACTCATAATACAGCTTTTCAGGTTCTTTCTTGTTCGATACTATTTCACTGTTTTCAATATCAATATGTTTTTCAGGCTGAATCGGGCTAATAAAATCAGATGCACCTTTTATTTCATCTACAAAGGAGCTACTTGAAAGCACCTTTACCCGACTACTATCTGTTGAAAATTCAAAGTCTACTTTCCCTTTCCATAGCTCAAATTTATCATCATAACCGCTATAATAACTAGACAGTTGATCCAAAGAACTCATAATTGCTGCCTTGTAGCGAATGTGATCATATTCAAATAAGAGAAGTTCATCAATTTTAAAGGGAATTTCTTCAGCATATCGATCTTGTTTTCGTTTCTTATATGAATTAGAAGGTACCGCTTCTATTGAACCGTAATCAATGGTTAAAGTCCCATCACTAAAAATGATTAGGTCTACTTCATATTTCCTAAAATTATAAAAGGGTAGAGACGTCTCATCGCTCATATGAGCGTTTAAAAAAATTTCAAGATTTTCTTCAAAACAAGGTTTGAAGGATTCAGTATGAATAATACAACTGTTAAAAAAATTTTCAGTTTTTTGTGCCTGAAGAGCTCCGAAAAAAAACAAAATTAAAAGATACTTCATTATAAAAATTCTAAACAATCTTCAACTAATTTTATGTTTAATTCTTGCAGAAGTTTAAAAGAATTTTCTGCTTGTTCAGACTCCAGTAAAGATTTAAATCCGAAAATCATTTCAGAATCATTCTGGATATCATAATACTGACTATATAAGGTGATGCATTTTGCTAATATTTCCATCTGGCCAGGTTCACTGCGCAAACAACTTTTTAAAAGAATAAGATTATCATCATTTGATAACGTAGAAAAATACTTCTGAATAAAAGTCATTACCTCAATATAGGTGGTTAACCTTCTTCCTAAAATTCTATAACTGGACAGTGTTTGCTGAAAATAGTTATTGGTTAAATATTCGCCATCTTCATAATCAATAAAATTATCTTTTGGGAGGAATTGGTTGAATAAGAAAACTTCTCGATGCAAAACATCCATAAAATTCTGTTTATTTCTGATATAACGGATTTTATTTTCGTTTTCTATAACCGATAAATTTTTATCTATAATTCGTTGATTTTGAATTAAATTATTTCTTGCATCCTTATCAAAGGAAAACTTAATTAGGTCCACATCTGTCTTCAGTGAAAGTTGTAAAAATTTACGAAGAAGACCTGAATTTGAGTTGAGCCAAGGATCATCTACTGGAAATGTATTAGATGGATTTTCCTCGGTATTTTTAGATAAATAAAAATCTAATCTCGTTTTTAATGAGGCTAAGAATTGACTAGTACCTTTAAGATATAATTGACCTAATTGTTGAGTAAGCTTTGTTTGTTCGGGATTTAATTTAACGATAATATTCAGGACACGATTAAGCTCTAGAAGCTCTTCATTAGTATTTGTCTGATCGATGTATTGTGTCATGTAGCTTCCATTTGGCAACCTAATCTTTCGATCCATAATATCAAATGTGTGATTACCCGGCATAGTTCTTAAATAAGATATTAGATTTAGTGTATCTAATTCAAATTGAGGAATTCTATAGATAAGGTTTGAATTACTCTGATTTATGAATGCAGGATAGCTTTCAACTAGCTGAGAAAAATACTTCTCCAGTGTACTTTGAAATTGTTTTCGAGATTCTATCTGAAGTGCGTAGTAATAGTATAAACTGTCCAGATTTTTATTGATTGTTGAATAGTTTTCTTTAACCATTTTTGAGTTTATCTCAATAAACTCTTTTCGTCGAGAGGTTGTTATTGAATCAATTTTTCTCTTTTGAGAAGATATTTGGTCTTTGGCACTCTGATATAAGGAATCAATTTGAAAACGCTTTTTAAATAATATTAATGTCGTGTCCTTAATGAAGCTTGTGCGGTAATCTTGAGTTTTACTAGATTCATGGTTTTCTATTAAAAACTCAAATGTTTGTGGATTAAATAATCCAACTTCATAACTCCCAGGCAATTCCTTTTTGTTTAAAAATTTAATTTCTAGGTTCTTATATTTCTCAGCAATAAGCGAACTATCCCTTGAAAATATATAATCATCCAAGGACCGTTGTTTCACGGCTAAAATCTCATTTTCAAGAACCTTTATTAATGAATCATATTGAGCAAACAGATTGCTAGTAATGAACAACAGAATAAAGAGTAGCAATTTGGAAGTCCTAAAGACTGAAATCATATGATTGAATTATTCAGGGCCGTACAAAAGTTCATCTTTAAAAATAGTTAAAGATTTTAACTAAATTGCTTCTTATATTATCTAGAATACCTTTCTATTATGAAATTTTATATTTCTTTCATTGCCTTTTTATTTTTTTCCTTTTCGAATCAAGTGCTACTCGGACAAACCTATCTAGAAGTTCAATCAGATACTATCTATGGTTCAAAACAGGAATTTGATGGCATTAACTCTGAATTATTTTTAAAAACAATTTTGGATTCTCAAGGATCCGCTGAAGATCTTTATTCCAAGTCTTACAATTTCATTTTAACTCGCTACAATTATGACAAATCCAAAATATTAAACTCGAAAAAAGGAGAATTCTTAATATTTGAACATGTTGAAGAGAACCTAATTTCTTATAAAACTTTCATCTCAACTAAGGAAATGAAATTACGCTTTCAAATCAGGTTAGATTTTAGAGATAATAGATTCAAATGGGAAGTAATTGCCTTAGAGGGTTTTTTTGAAAATGATCTTTTTGATCAATCGGTTCAAGAAGTTTTAGGTGGAACTGGTTCATGGGTCAGTATTTCTAAAACATGGAAAACAACAAATCAAAACGGAAAATCTAATATCTGGACAAACGAAAACTTTGAAAATTTAAAAGTCTATTTCGAAAGCTTGATAAAGGATCATTTATCTTTCCTTAAAAATGCGGTAAACACAAAAATAGATGAGTCAAATGATGATTGGTAAGGATCTTCAATAGTGTTAGTTAAAAATGTTGAAAATTATTGTACGGCTACTCCAATCTTAGAATCTGCGGTGCCATAATATAAGAAATAGCTCCCCTTGAAATACACCAAACCTTCAACGAAAACGACTTGATCCACCTCTCCTACTTTTTCGAATTCTGATTCAGGGGCTATAAAATGGGTGGTGGTACGATCAATAAGCTTCCATGGCTTTCGAGCGTCAAATAAGGCTTGCCCAGCAGCATAGGTAAATTCAGGAAGCGAGGATTCATTGAAACCCCGAGCATTAGAAGCATTGTAGATGAGAACAATACCCTCCTCTCTAAGAACTGCAAATGGTCCTGGTTCTACAAGCCTTGAATCAAAATAGCCCGGCCGAGGGTTCAACACCTTGAGTGGTGTTTGTTTCTCACCATCCTCTAATACCTCCCAAGACTCTAGGTCAGTTGATCTAGCAATAAAAAGAGAAGTGTCCCCAAAATACATATAATAGTATCCGTCAATCTTGGTTGCAACAAATTGATCATCAACTTGAGTAGTTATTAATGCTCCAGATTTAGACCACTTATCAGCATATTTAGGATTTTCAAATACAGAACCCAACTTTTGCCAATGAATGAGATCAGAAGAACGAGCAGCAAAAAGCCTAGCGGTTTTTCCATCATAAGCAGTATAAGTAAGGTAATACTCTCCATTATCTAAGCTGACTACTCGTGGGTCTTCGATGCCTCCTGGCCATTCAAACGCCAATTGCGCATCATTGTCTGGGAATAGAATAGGCTCAGTCTGTTTTTCAAAATGAATTCCATCAACACTCGTGGCTAGGGCTAATCTCGAGGTCATTAAAGAGTCTTGTGCACGATAGATTAGATGAACCAAACCGTCCTTAACCACTGCAGAAGGATTCAGTACATTCTTTTCTTCAAAGTATCTTGTTTCTGAGGTAATGGGATCTAAGAAACTATAGTTACTAGAGGGTCTTAGGATAGGATTAGCTTCTGACACCTTTTCAAAAGGACCAAGTTCCCATTCTGTTGCCGTCTGGCAGCTAATAAACAATACAAACAGTAATAAATATCTCATAAGCGTTCTATAAATCCTTTAACCCCATCTCGCACTGGGTCGTATGCTGGCACTCCACTCTCTTCAGAAACTCGCTTTTTTATTGCTATAGCTTCTGCTTCAGATAGCATCGAAGTATTCACAGCAACAGCAATCACTTTAGCTTCTGGATAGGTGCCGCAGACTGAGGCTACCGATTCGTTTAATTGTATAAACTCCCGGAGGTTAGGGATTTTAATCTGAGTATTGGATCGTAGGGTTGTCTTATCACCACGCATGCATAGAATCAAATCGGTCGGGCAGCTTCCTCGCATCAATGGTAAGGTCGCGGTACTACTGGGGTTGAGAAGTGATCCTTGTCCCTCAATGATAATATAATCCTTATCTGAATGCTCTAAAACAGCAGTCTCTACAGCACCGGTAGCATAATCAACTTTAAACGCATCAAGCGGAATTCCACTACCCGTTACCGTAATTCCAATTTGTCCAGTAGCTACAAAACCAGCCGAACGATTTTCTTTTAGAAGCCCTCTATATAGTTCTAATCCTGCGGTCATCTTACCGACGGCATTGTCAGTACCCACGCATAGAATTCGCTTACCCTTATGCTCTAAGGCTCGTGCAGAACCAATCGCAGGAATAAACTGCGGAACACGTACATCCCACACCCAGTTTTGATTGAAACGACCCTCATATCTAGGAGCCAATAAATCGTGGAGACCATTGATCAACGAAACTCCTGAATCAATTGCTTTGTCAAGGGTTTCGTACCAAAAATCAGGGATTTTTCCGCCCACAGGGGCAATTCCTAAAAGCAATACCTCAGCACCAAGGGCAATCGACTCCTCTAAACTTGCGACAATCGGAATCGATCTAGAAGTCTTCATAAAATCACTCATCACTCGACCTGCTTGAGCACTATCGATTACAGCTACGATATCATTAGCTAAATATCTCACAGCGCCGAAGCCCATCTTTCCAAAATCACTTTCGAGATGACCCTCCATGTAAATGACTACTTTATCTTTCGAGTGCAACATTATTGTTCAGGTTTTAATCGTGCTCCATGTCCAAATCCATCGGTAGGCATGGTTATTCCCCCCACAAGAGGTGCCCCTTCAGCTACATCAGGAGCTAAATTATAATGCGAATCTAAATCGACATGATCGATGATTCCCGTAAGTGATGCCGCTGCTGCAATAGAAATTGAAGATTCAGACATGCACCCAATCATGGTTTTTAATCCGTACGATCTTGCTACTTGAATAATCTCTAAAGCACCCGTAATACCTCCGCATTTCATGAGTTTCATATTTACACCATCCACGCAGTCAGCGTAACGGTGAATTTGGTTGGCAGATCGGCAAGATTCATCCACAAAAATCGGCATCGGACGATTCTTAAATAGCTCTGGCAATTGATTTTCAGCACCTTCAACCAAAGGTTGTTCAATATATTCAACCCCTCGTTTTGCTAACCAATCAAGCATGTGTTTAGCGTTTTCAAGAGACCATCCACCATTCGCATCTACTCTCAGTTTCAGATGGTATGGAGACGCAGAACGAACCACCTCTTCAAACATCACCTTGTCCGCATCGATACCTTCAGGAGATCCTAACTTTATTTTCAGCCCTTTTAAACTGGGCATATCATTCATAAGTAACGGAATACGTTCTCGAACCACCTCAGGAGTATTAATACCAATGGTCATCGAAGTGGCTGCGGTCGGAAGCGAAAGCCCCAACATCTTGTAAAGAGGCATTTGCGCTTTCTTTGCCAACAAATCCCACCGAGCAATATCATAAGCAGCATAGGCACTCGGAGCAATTATCATCTCCTTAGCACGATCAAATGCTTGATAAACAGACAAACTCTCTGGATTTGTTTCTAAAAACCGATTCAATTCTTGTCTCACTTCTTCGGGAGTACCTGCCCCTTCAGAAGTGCCAGGAGCAGCCTCCCCGATACCTGAAAAAGAACCCTCGGTGATCTGAATAAAAACATTGGTAGAATCGTATCTCACTCCCCTTGAAATAGCCAAAGGAAAACGCTTTTTTAATACCCGATCAAATAGACTTACATAGTGATGCATCGATTTTTGTTAAGTACAACTAAATGTAGTGAATCCGAATTATTTTGTGGTATATCCGCAAATAAACGTCTAAACACACACCTATTCTTTTAATAAAGGTTCATTGGTAGTACTTTCGCATGTTAAAGGTTTTAATGGCCAAAGTATTTATCATGGATCA
>Ga0181598_1003767_pt1 | contig 12939 bp, 8 predicted proteins | sample 041ome_4_FD_153295 | JGI IMG/M metagenome (GOLD analysis project Ga0181598, IMG submission 153295) | Coastal salt marsh microbial communities from the Groves Creek Marsh, Skidaway Island, Georgia - 041404US metaG (spades assembly) | ecosystem: Environmental > Aquatic > Marine > Intertidal zone >...
CTCGGTCCCGGGTCTTTTTCAAAAAGATTTGCGTTTGGCGGTACGCCGAGGATGATGCCATGATATACTACCAGTATCTCTCTGCTTCGTCTTTCTGTCGTCTCGAGTCACAAAAAGTTTCCCGTGAGGGGAAGTTTTCTCTTGACAACAGTTTAGGGTGTATTTAGGGTGTATTTAGGGTTTAGGGTTTAGCTGCATTGGAGCGTTCCATTTTCTTTCTCCCGAGCGGCATAAGAATAAGACAAAAAGCTTCTCTTTTCTGTACCACATTCTATCGATGAGAGCGTGCGCTTCTTCGAAAGCGACTTCCTCTTCGTGTAAACCTCCTCGTAATAATACGTGTTCTTCTTTCTCTCGTCTTTCTCGGCGATGTCATCGGACGACGACTCCTCGTCATCGAATTGGAATTTCATCATCGGGAGGAGGTGAGAGACGACAACGAATGCGAAGAACACCAAACCTCCTCCTGTGTCGCGCGGTATCCTCGTCCTCGGAGGAGATCGGGGAAGAAGAAAATAACGACGATCCGGACGAGTACTCGTTATCAGACGATATGAAAAGTTCAGAGGAAGAAGACATCAACGAAGTTTTAAAAGGCGTCGCGGAGAAGGAAATCATGCTCAAAAAGCTGACGGATACCATGGTGAAACAGTTCTTAAAAACCGGCGATCGAGGAGACGAAGACGATGAAGACCAAGAAGAAAGAGAAGAGAAAAGAGGAAAAGAAACGAACGAGGACGAGAACGACGGTGCGTTCGAAGTTGGTGTTGGAGAAGAAGGAGAGATGATGCGAGCGAAAAACTTTGAGATGGGAGACGGTACCGACGAGTCGTCGTCTTCGGCTTCGTCGTCGGGGTCGACGATTGTTTTCGACTCCATCGACGAGGAGAAGCGAGACGAGTTATTGAAAGATATTCATTCACTCCCGAAGAGAACGTCCATGCGAGGGTCGGTGAAACTGTTTTTGGATAGCGCGGACGAGAGCGAGTGGCGAAAATGGTTACCCACCGGGTTGTTCTTTGGCGTGACGACGAACGTGCAGCTGTTGGAAAAGTCAGAGACGTTAGCGACGGCGAACGACGAGGACTTTTCGTTTCAAACTTTGCTCGATTTAGTCGACGCCGCGCTGGAGTACGAAAGCGTGAACGAGGTGCACGTGCCGTCGTGGGGTTTAGATTCCGACGAGATTTGGAAAAATGGAATCGTGTTGGCGAAGAATGATCCGCAGAGAATCGTCGTCGCGGTACCGTGCACGTTCGAAGGCGTCAAAGCGGCCAACGCGCTCGTCGCCGACGGCGCGAGGGTGCAAATATCCGGCGTATTTGCGCCACATCAGGCGTTAATGGCGGCGGCGATCGGTGCGAGTTACGTCGCCCCGACGTTCGGAAAAATGTACGACGCCGGTCGAGACGGCTTTAAAGCCACGGAGGAGATGATGAAAACAATCACCAAGTGCGGTTCGGAATCGAAAATCTTGGTGAAAAACGTTCGATCGGCGGTGGATTTAGCGAATTTAGGGAGCATCGGCTGCGATACGTTTGCCATCTCCGCCGAAGTTTGCGAAGATATGTTCTCGGATTCCTTGACCGCGCAATACAACAAAGAGTTGAACTTGACCGTCGCTCGAATAGGCGAGAAACAAAGAGATTTAAAACTCGAAGCGCAAAAACAAAAGCTTCTCGAGATGGAGAAACAATCGATGCCGGTGCAAGACGACCCGGAATCCGAAAACGATTCCGTTGGGGCGACGAAAACGACGACAAAAGTAGTCGCGGCTGGAACAACGACAACGTCTGGCGGCGAAAACAACAACAACAACAACAACATCGTTTCTTTAGAAGAGATGCCGAAAGAAGTCTTCGTGGAAAGCGACGCCGCCGACAAAAGCGGCGGCGACAACGACGGCTCTTCAAAAGGCTCCGTCGACTCGAACGATTCAAACGTCATCGACTCGGACGATTTTACCAGGAAGGAGTTTGATCCGTAAAAGTAGTAAAAACAAAGAGAGAGAAGTAGTAGCACATAGTGCGATGATTTTATAATCGACGCGACATACTCGCACGTACACGGCCGTAGTAAAGAGAGGAACAACACTAATCATTCGTCACAACACATGGCTTTCATAAACGCAAGCCCCGGCGGGGTGGTACGCGTCGCTTTCGCGGCGAAGAAGCGCACGAACAGAAGTACTTATTTTCGCGATGATGCTTCTTTTCTTTCCACGAAAAACGCCACGACGACGACCAAAAATATTCGTCGCACTCGTCGCGCGGCGTTCGCGATGATGAATTCGTCGTCGTCATCCGTCGGGAGAACGACGGACGCACCAAACGTCGTCATCCTCGCAAACAGGCGAAAGATTCGCGACACCGCGAAAAACTTTCGCCTTTTCGTCGACGAGTGCAAACAAGAGTTGATTAAAGTGGACACGAAAGAGGTACTTTCCGGCGGAAGCGACCAGGTGTTCGGTGGTAAACACGAAAGTGGGAAAAGAACGATTGTTTTATTCCTGACGCAACTGGCGGATTTTGACTCGTGGGAACAGGCGAAATTTATGGTGGACGATTTACCGCGATTGGAAGCCGCGAACGTAAACGTGATCGCGTTTGGTTTAGGTTCAGTTCAAGCCGGGGAACAGTTTTGCGAACGGACGAAGTTTCCCAAGGAGAAGTTAATCGTGACGACAAGTTCTAAGTTATATCGGAAGATGGAGTATTCGCCCGGGTTCGGCGACGCGCTTCCGGTGAAGCTTCCCGGGATGGTGAAGTTGTTGGTAATGTGCGCCGGTATCGGGTCTCCGGGGACTTTGAAGACGGTGATATCGGGGTATTTTGGATCGAAGAATAAGCCGCCCGTGTTAGTGGAAGGCTCGAACGCGGACGTACCGGAAGTGAGGAAATTGATGGACGCGACTTTAGGCGCCGAGTATTTGAGACCGTTTGAGATGGCGACCTTGAGATTGGCAAACATGACGGAAATTTTAAACAACTGGGACGATTTAGTGTGCGAAGACGATCAGCTCTTGGTGCAAAGAGGCGGGTCGATGGTCTTGGACGAAGAAGGAGAGATTGTCTTTGACCACGTGGATCCGGGGATTTTGGGCTACTGCGAGACGAAACGATTGACGCAATTCGCGTTGCTGGAGGGCGACCCGAAAGCGCCGTTTGACGCCATCTCGGTGATGCACGAAGCGTGCGAAACGAAAAACGTAAACGTCGAAGACGTCTGCGACGCCATCGCGGCGTGCGAAAAGAGTAAATTCAACGTCACCGGCGACATGCTCAACGGCGAATGGGAACTCGTGTATACCACCGGGACGAACAAAAACAAAGCCAACGTCAACCGGAACGGCGACGGGACTTACTTCCCAATCAAAGCCGTCCAATCGTTCGACATAAAAAACGAACGCATACGCAACGGCGTGTACGTAGGCCCAATCAAATTCTTTTTCGACGGCCCTTTCATTTGGAGGCAAAACTTAAAAATGCTCGAGTTCACCTTCACGAAGTGCTCCGTAGGCGTCTTCTCTTTCGTCAAAGGCTTCGACATCGACGACGGCAAATGGGACGCGGTCAAAGCGACCGAGGAGAAAACCACCGAAGGTCAAGGCAAAATCACAAAATCCAACGATAAATCCAAGCCCGGCGCGAACCCGTTCTTCAAATTCGTCTACGCGGATGAAAAGTGCGTCGCCGCTCGAGGAAGAGGCGGTGGTTTGGCCATGTGGAAAGCCGTCGGCCCGCCCCAAACCGACGCTGAAACTTAAAAAGAATAATAATCTAATCAGCAGCATCAATGGTAGAATCACAATGTACGCATAACAAAAGTAAAGTAAGAAGAGCGCTCACCACATTTTTTGTACGTCGTAAAATCCCTCAAAATTCAAAATCCAAACGTTACAAATTCAGCGCAAAACGATACAAAATCACACAATAATGAGCGCGACAGCAGCACACTCGTCTCGACGGAGCAGTCGACATAAAGCTAAAGAAGAAGCATCTGTCAAGGAGGAAGAATCGAACGATCTCACGGAAATTTCCAACGTCCAACTCGTTCGCGAGGCGATAGAAGAAGACCAAGACGACATCAATTCGCCGCTCCGGTCGATGCGAAATTTAGAGGACGTGACGATGACGTTTAACACGAATAATATCATCAAAGAGACAGACAACGCGAAGAAGACGAGAATGAAAACACCAAAAACGCGATCGACGAAGAAAAAGACAAAGAAACGAGAAGAGAAAGTGTTCACAGAGCCTCCGTTTTCTCCGCTGATGACATTGGAAAATGATGATTTTGATGTCAAAGGGGAAGGAAGGAAGGAAGAATTTAACATGCCGCCGTCGACGCATAAGCGATGGACGGACGACGATAATAAGTCTCCGAGTGTTGTCGTTAAACATCAAAACGAGACTCCTGCGCGTGGCATGAGTAACACAGGTGAAGATGCGGGTGGGTTCAAGTTGGATTTTTTGGATGATGATCACGCGGTTTTGAACGGCGAGGAAGAGGAAGAAGTGGTCGAAGACGAGGACGGGACGCCGAAGGAAACGCACGAGAACGTGGACGCGACGGAGGAGATTTTGGCGAGAGTGAATGCGAGAAATCTGACGTGGCATAAACAGCCGGAACAGGCGAAGTTTTACGGCGGCGTCGTGGAGTTTGGGCAGCAACAGCCGCAGATGATGGGGACGTTGATGAGCACGCCTGGATTTCACTCGCACGCTCAGCAGCGCTCCGCGGTTTTAGGCATACCGCCGACGCCGTTGGCGAATACGGCGGTGCCGTGGCCAAACGAGCACACGAACGAAGGCATGAACACGGAGGCGTTTTTGAACGGCATCGCATCGTTTCAAGGCGGGTTTAACGAAGACGATGCGAACTTTGCGAGAGGGGAAGGACCGTTACCTAGGACGCCGATTTTTCAACACCAACGAACGCCCGCGAGCGGAAATGGAGGAAGCGTTGGCAATATTCGCACGAATTTGTATACTCTTCATAATCAACACAGAGACGCGATGATGATGAAAACGAACAACAACGAACGAGAGAAACATCATCTTCCGCCATCTTCGGACGAAAAGCTCTCCGCGGAGCTTCGTCGAACCAAAACGGAAATTTTGGATTGTCAAGATCGACGAAAACGGTTGCGAGATACGCTGATCGCGCTTCGCGAGAAGGAGGAGAAATTGTACGCAAAAGCCGCGGAAATGCAAAGAGAATTGCTGCGAAGAGACCCGTCGAAAGCAATAGAGCTCGGTGGGGCGAGCATTTTCGAAGCGCTTCCTCCGTTAGGCGACGACTTCGACGTTTTGAGGGAAGAGAAAGCGGAGGAGAAGACGAAGGAGGAGCGCGGCGTCGCCGCGGAAGCCAAAGAAGAAGAAGAAGAAGAGCTAACGATGACGACGGCGACAAAAAACTCCGAAAAAGAAGAACAAGAGACAAAACAAAACCAAATGGAGGAGGACAGACGAAACGCGTCGAGAGCGTCGGCGAGCACGTCCACTCGCAAATTCACCTCCAAAATCTCACAAACGTACGACGTCCATCGAAGCGTCCTTTCGATGCAGTTTCTCGACCCATCTTCTTGGTTAGACGGCCAAACCTCGTTACTCGCGGCGTCCGCGGACGACGTTATCCGCCTTTACGCTTCGGACAGTCGAAAACCGTTCGCGTTAATGCGCACCGAGAAAGGTTTGAGCTGCGTAGGTACAACTTTGAAGGATCGCGTTGCGTTTTGCGCGACGAAGTTTGGCGGCGTCTCGCAAATCGATTTGGCGACTGGAGAGAAAATAGGCACAGTGGTGCAAAACTATGAACAGCTCAGAGTGAATAAAAGCATCGAGTGCATGGCAACGTCGACGACGACGGGTACGGACGATAATATCTTGGTCTGCGCCGGCGAAGGAAGCGCCATTCGCGTGTGGGATGCGAGATGTGCCAATTTTGGCGCCGCGCCGTTGACGTTTCACGCGCCCGGCGCTCGGAACGTGAGTTCAGTTGCACTCGGCGGCGGTGAAAGTGGGCACACGACCTTACTCGCTTCCGCGCCAACCAGTGGTCTCTTCGCGTTCGATTTGCGGGTCAATTCGAGCAGCTCGAGTCCGGGAGAACGCGGCGGCGGCGGCCAAATCTCGCGTTTGTCCGTGCCAAACTTTGAGAAACAACCGAGATGGGTAAACGCAAAGTTTTGCGCCGCGAATGAAATCTTTGCCATCGCGTGCGACGGTGATGCGGCAACGTTTGAAGCGTCCGGTGAATTTAAAGCCACTTCGGCGTTTGCCGGCGTTTCGGCTCCGTTCCAAATGGCTTCTCCTTCGTCCTCCTCCCCGTTCTCTTCCGCCGCTTCAAAGTCGTTCGTCAAAACCGGCGGCATCTTAGAAACCTCCGCGGATGGTGCACACGTCCTCGTTTCCACCGGCGATATCGGTAACGGCGTCCAGTGTTTCAACACGTCCACCGGTGCAGTCGTTGCCTCGTGGGACGTTGGATCCACATCGACTTCTTCGCCAATCTCGTGCGCCTGTTGGGGCCACTTTAACGCCTCCGCGAAAGAACCGTTCGGCAAAGACGCGTTCGCCATCGCGGACACGAAAGGGAGCATCAAAGTCTTCGGGGTTTAAATATAAATCGTTTAAATATACGTAAATATATAGAGTATACTATACACGCGTATGACGCGTTTATCCTACATATTAGTCGCATTTTTCTCTGTCGTTTGTTTGTTCTTCAATTTTTTTGAAACTTTTCCTTCACTTAAAAAACAGACACACACAACAACCACTTTTATACACGACTAAAGAGGAGTAAATCTCACCATGTCCCTCGCATTCGACGAGTACGGGCGACCGTTTTTGATCATCAAGGTACGAATTATACTCGTCTCCCTTTTCGTATTTCTTTCTCTTTTTCGTTCGCGCGCTTTTATTCTTTGCCGAGTGGTGCTTTTGCGGCGGCGGAAAGAATCGCATCGAGATCGGAAAACAAACGTCTCATCGCATCGCTTTTCTCTCTTTATTATTGAACAGGAACAAAGCTCTAAACAAAGACTCCGGGGGATCGAGGCGCAAAAGGCGAACATACTCGCCGCGAAGAGCGTGGCGAGGACGCTGAGATCAAGTCTCGGACCAAAGGTATGATTATTCGTTTTTTATTATAATAAAAGCGCGGAGGATGATGATTTTTTTTCTCCTCTTTTCCTCTTCCGTTGACTCTCGTTTGTTGTTGACTTTTTCGATCGACGAGCGACTTTGTCGAAGACGCCCCATTTAAAGCGGTGCTCTCTGCGACTCTTCTACTTTCGAATACGAACACACTAATGATACTGATACTAACAATGGTGATGATAATAATAACAACATATTAACATGAACAGGGCATGGACAAAATTCTCCAATCCGGCGACGGCGATATTACCATCACCAACGACGGCGCGACGATTTTAGAACGCATGGAAGTGGAACATCAAATCGGGAAGCTTTTGGTCGAACTTTCGAGATCACAAGATTACGAAATCGGGGATGGGACGACGGGTGTGGTTGTTTTAGCCGGCGCGCTTTTAGAGCAAGCGGAGACGTTGTTAGATCGCGGGATTCACCCGTTGAGAATCGCGGAAGGCTACGAGATGGCGTCCAAAGTCGCCATCACGGAGTTGGAGCGCATCTCGGAAGAGTTTGAGTTTAGTCGCGAAAATATCGAGCCGTTGGTGCAAACGTGTTGCACGACGTTGAGTTCGAAAATTGTGAACAGATGTAAGCGAGAGATGGCGGAGATTTGCGTCAAAGCTGTCATGGGCGTCGCGGATTTGGAGAGGAAAGACGTGAATCTAGATTTGATAAAGTTGGAAGGTAAAGTCGGAGGGAAGTTGGAAGATACGTGCTTAGTGAACGGGATCGTGTTGGATAAAGACATCTCGCACCCGCAAATGCGCAAGGAAATTGAAGACGCGAAGATTGCCATTTTAACGTGTCCGTTTGAACCGCCTAAACCGAAAACGAAACATAAAATCGACATCGATACTCCCGAGAAGTACGAAGAGTTGCGCGCGCAAGAAGCGAAATATTTTACGGATATGGTGCAACAGTGTAAAGACTCTGGGGCAACTTTAGTCGTTTGCCAGTGGGGTTTTGACGACGAGGCGAACCACTTGTTGATGCAAGCTGATTTACCAGCTATTCGATGGGTCGGCGGCGTCGAGTTGGAGTTATTAGCCATCGCGACGGGCGGGAGAATCGTCCCTAGATTTCAAGAGCTCACCGCGGACAAGTTAGGTAAAGCTGGGTCGGTAAAAGAAGTCGCGTTCGGTACCATTAAAGAACGCATGATTTTAGTCGAAGATTGCAAAGCGAGTAAAGCGGTGACCATCTTTGTCCGAGGAGGGAACAAAATGATGGTTGACGAGACGAAAAGATCGCTGCACGATGCCATCTGCGTGGCGAGAAATTTAGTCAGAAGTAACCACATCGTCTACGGTGGTGGGAGCGCGGAAATTGCCTGTGGTATCGCGGTCGAAGCGGCTGCCGATTCCATTCCAGGCGTCGAACAATACGCCATGCGTGCGTTCTCAGAGGCGTTGGAATCCGTCCCGAACGCGTTGGCCGAAAACTCTGGTTTACCTCCCATCGAAACCGTGGCGACGATTAAAGCGAGACAGTTGAAAGAGAAGAACTTTTGCTTAGGCATCGATTGCAAAGAAACCGGCACGTGCGACATGAAAGAACAAGGCGTGTTTGAAACTATGGTTGGTAAGATTCAGCAAGTATCGCTCGCGACGCAAGTGGTGAAGATGATTTTGAAAATCGACGACGTCATCACCGCCGAGGCTGCGTATTAACTAAGAGAGAAGGAAAAGGCGAGCGAGAGAATGTGTGAGAAAAAGAAAGAGAGCATAATGAGTAGTATTCGTGTTGTGTGTATATATCTTCATGCCACGTTAGGAGAACAGAACAAAAAGCAAGAAAAGCCAACTATCGATTTTTTACCACAAGTTGGTCCACATTTTCGTATCTTTTTGTGACTTCTTCTCATCATCATCGTCACAACTAACTCGAGACGCGCGAGAGAGAAAGAGAGAACATTTTCAACGTCAATCGCCGCATTCTATCGTCGCACAAATAATGTTAACCAAGAAAATATCCCAATCTCTCTCCTTAATCGTCCTCAACCCGTTCAACGACGGCAGCGGGAACACCATTCGCAAATTTTCCCGAGACGTGAAAGAGATACACGCGCAGTGTTTCCCCGAGGAACATCGATTCGCGACGAGAGAAGAAGGATCGAGACGACGACAAAAAAGAGACGGCGACGAACGAGACTATCGAGGAGAAGAAGTAGATGACGATCAGTTTTTCGACAGGTTGTGCGCGCTGCACGAAGAATCGGATCAGCTTTGGATTTTGTTGGTCAAGGAAGAACCGAAGAAGAAGAACAAAAAGAAGAAGAGAAAACGGAACGAGACGAACGCGGAGACGAGCGAGAAAAATCGAGTACTCACCGAGAAGTTTTCGCCGTCAAAGTTGAAAAAACAAGTCGAGTCTGCGGTGATTGGGTTCGCGCAAGGGTGCAAATATACGGACTCGTGGTACGGCGTGAATATTGCAATCTCGAGAAAGTACCGCGGATTGAAATACGGGTCCTTGCTCATGTATTACGGACAGTTGCACGCGGCCAAGGATAATGTTTTCAAAGTGAGCGCGACTGCGGATGGGGAGAGGAAAAAGTTGGTTCGGTTTTATGAGAAACACGGCGCGGAAAGTGTCGTGGTGACGAACGAAACGAACGCGAGTGTGGGGTCAAAGAAGACGAGTTTGGTGAAAATTCAAAAGACGTTCGATGTAGAGGTTGCGGAGAGAGAGTACGAGGCGGCGGTGAGGGAGGTGCAAGACGATCGAGTCGAGGAGAGGTTGCGAAAGAGGAAAGACATGCGGATGATAGTTCTAGCCGGGGGTGTCGCGTTAGTCGCGTTGGTTCGCTTCGTTGTGTGCAGTAGTCGGAAGAAGAAAGAAACGAGTAATCATAAATCCTTGCCATCCCGGTAGGGGATGATAATTTAATCTACCTATGTACAATACGTAGACACTCTATTAAAGCTCGGCGACTTTCCAATTCTTTGGAATCTGAAACTCTTCTTCTTCTGCTCTTACTTCTTTCCTGTCATCTTCATTCTTTTGCGTTTCCACGTGGCGAACTTTTTTTGTCCTTCGCGTCGCCATCGGACCTCCTCCAAGCGCGCTCACCGTTTCCATCTCGACTTTACTCGATTTCTCTATCGAAACCACTCTCGGCTTCCCAGTTTCCGGATTCAACTCGGCTCTTAACCCTCGCTTCATCAACTCTTCAGCCTCTAGGATCTTTTCCGGCGCTAAAACTTCGATTTCTTTCCGTATCACATCGTCTGCCTCGCACAAATTTCGCGTACCCCACAACGCCCACTCGCGCAAGAAAGGTTCCTCTTCGCATCCGTCCATGGCGCCGTCGTCACCTTCCTCGCCTCGAGTGTGCGATAACACGACGGCAACGCCGCCAAGTTTTCGAACGTCTTCACACACTCTCGGACGTCTGTGGGAGGCGTTCGCTAACGTGGCTATGATGTCGACGCGATATCCGTTGTACGGTTTCACCGTCGGAAAGTTGTCGCGTACGAAATTTTGACCTCCAAACGCTTGGTCGTCGATTGGGAATTTAGGTATCTCTTCAGCCTTGGCTGGTCCTTTCGCCTTCATCGATTGGCGGCTTCCCGAGGGCGGATCTAACGCAATAATCATCCCAACGAGAAGACGAGCGAGTCCAGTTCCAGCTAAGAACCCAACCGTATCCGGAACATGCGGTGTAGACTCAATCTCGGAAATCGAACGCAAGGTAAACAAACACTCGCGCAAGACGTTTCGCTCGGCGAACCCCGCATCGTCGTTTTTTGCATACTTTTTGCACGCTTTCGCAGCTTCCCTCGTCGTATCCAAAAGGAACGCCATCACGGATTCTGGCAACACGTACGGGTGTTTGTCGTTTACCGTTTTACCATCAAAGCGGCGTGCTTTAACCGAAAGTCTCCCCAAGAAGTGCAACAGAGTCGATTGCGCGTCGCAAAACAACACCGGTACCATCTTTTCGACTTTGGCAAAACAAGCCGTCGCATCCCCCCCGAAGTCTTTAAACAAGTATTCTCGCAATAACACTTCCTTCCTTCGAGCGTTTGCCTCCTGTTTTTCGTGCAGGTTCCGAAACATTGTCGGGAAGTATTCCGCATCAACCACGCGCTCGAAAATACACTCAACGTCCGCGCGCGCCTCGTCCTCTTCTTCCAAAGTCCATTCGCGCGTCCATAGAAGTAAAGCGCCGAAGAAGTGTTGAACAAAGTCATAGCTGTTCACTAAATGTAAGCATCTACCCTCAGCTTCGTAATCGCGTTGCTTATTTACAAATTCTGCGCTACGCATACTCAGTGCGATGAGTTTTGCCAACACCGGGCGCACCGCCGGCACAGTCCTCGGCAAATCCTTAAAATGCGGGTCCATCACAATTACCTCAACGATATGCGTTTTCACAAACTTCGTCGCGCATTGCATCGCGTTGATCATCACGTACAAGGTATTTTTACATCTCACCACATCCTCTCTCTCGCGTAATCCTTGCCTTAAATACTCGCAAATCTCGTCCGATTCAAACACCTCGCTCGCGCACGCTTCGTCCTTCACGCACAAACGCATCAAGCATCTGCACGCGTTTAAATGATCAAAAGACGCAAAAGTCGCGTCTGTTCCTTTTAGATAATCGTGCACAGCGCGTGCGTAAGAACAACTCGGTCCATTATCCTTGATCTCGATCAACAACTCCTCAAAAAAATGAGGACGACGATCCGTCATCGCGTTTACCTTCCTCTCTCTTTCTCGGCGTCTAATCAATTAACACCGTTCTCTCGCTTTCTTCGTACTCGTTTTCGTACTGAAGAAATAACTACTCTTCGTCGTCTTCTTTTTCTTCGTAGTATTCGTGTTGTTCTTATCACGCGTATTCTCGTCCTCCTCGTCTTCCTCGTCCTCGAAAGCTCCTCCTCCTCTCGAACTCCCGCCGCACCCCGCACGCGCGGCGTACAACTCCTGCCACCCTCTCCCTAACGAAAACAATCCGCACGAATCTCTCGACCCAGCCGCTTGGTACCGAGGTTTCAATCGTTCCTGGAACACGGAATCGTCCGTTCGTTTCTCGTTGAAGCCTAAATACGAGAGAAGAGAGGATCCTCCCGCTTCTCTTTTATCCTCTGCCTCTGCCTTTTCCTTTTCCTCCTCCTCTGAAGTGGTTCGTTTAAAGCGTTGTTCTCGTTTTTGTATTTTCGCGTCCGAGAGCGAGTGAATCCCGCCGCGTTCCCACGCGCCTCCTTTCTTCGCGTCGTTGGTGTTGTTCTCGTTCTCGTGATTTCTTTCCATGTAAAACGAAAGGTCCACTCGCTGCGCACTAATTCAGAAGGAGTTGTGTACTAAGTTTACGACAACACACGCGACAACAACGAGATCGAGGAAACGCTGTTGTTGAAACAAAAATTGATCTCGAAATCTTGCGGGCAGCAGCGGTGCTCCCGAGATGTCGCACTCTGCTTGGTCTTTCAGAGCTGCCAACGAACGATGATCCTCTCTCTCTCTCTCTGAATCTCTCTCTCTTACTCTCTTTTTTACAGTCAGGAGAGAGTCAAGTGTTGTGTCGTTTTCTCAAAAAGGCTGAAGAAAAAGAGAGAAAAAAAAATCGCAGAGTGCAAAAAACTTTCGTTTAAAAAACAACACAACAAAAAAAAGCGAGAGAGTTTTTAACAACAACAACAACAAAAAAAAAATTCTCTTCAGAATTTTTCATCGTTCTTCTCTTGTGAGAAAGAAAGAAAGAAAGATGCATTTTCAAGTGGTGAACTGCCCGAGTCAGGTATGTACTCTTCGTATATTACTACTCACA
>Ga0181598_1003768_pt1 | contig 12935 bp, 7 predicted proteins | sample 041ome_4_FD_153295 | JGI IMG/M metagenome (GOLD analysis project Ga0181598, IMG submission 153295) | Coastal salt marsh microbial communities from the Groves Creek Marsh, Skidaway Island, Georgia - 041404US metaG (spades assembly) | ecosystem: Environmental > Aquatic > Marine > Intertidal zone >...
CCAGGTGTTGATGATGATGATATGAACGACGACGTGGAAATGATGACGATGAAAGAGACGGAAGAAACGGAGCAAAAGGAGGAAAAGAAGAGGAGAGAGGGAGAGGCAGTGACGTCGTCGTCGTCGAAATTTGGTCATCGGCATCATCATCCTCAGGAAAAAGCAGCAGAGAACAACGACGACGATTCCAACGAAAACGTTCAAATCCACGCGCGGTTGATGGAAATGTTAAAACATTACGTGAAAATAGGCCAAGCATCGGGCGTTCCGGGGAAAGACGTTCCGGTGGATTTAATCGCCAAAGCGTTCGTGAGTTTAGGGAAAGCGATTGGTAACGAGGAGAGCGACGACGTCGTCCTCGACCGTCGGAAAATTTTAGACCGAGAGATGGCGAAGTACGAGCAAGACGTGGTGCGGAAGTTGAAACACGCGGAACGAGCGGCGGAGAGAGAAATCACGACGTACGAAAAAGAGTTGGCGCGTTTAGAGAAGAAGTTCATGGAGACGGAAGAGGAGGTGAAAAGGTTGAAATCAGAGGTGAAAGCGTTGAGAGAGGATGGGAAATCGGAAGTTCGCAGAGAAAAATTGAGAGCGGAGATTGGCGAATTGCCGGAGAAGAAAGTCTCGGAGCGGACGTTGAAAGCGCTGGAAGAGGAAATCGCGCGGTTAGAAAAAGAAAACCTAGACGAGGAAAAAGAAACGAACGAAGCGCTGGCGGCTTTAGAAACCGCGCTCGCGAGCATCACGAAACTCCCGGGAGAAATCGAAGACGTCGTCGTCGTCGAAGCCGTCGTCGAGAATACGAATAAAAACGCCAACAATACTCACCAAAGCGGCGCCGGGACGACGACGATTCAGACGACGAGAGAAGAGCGAGAACAAAAAGAAGACGCGCCGATGCTCATCCAAGACGCCGCCGAGGACGGCGAGATTGTATAACATAAGGGCAACAAAGAGAGAGAAAGAGAGAGTTTCTATAGGAATAGCAGCACGTGTAGACGTATTAGAACTCTGTACTTTAAAAAAGGAAAAATTCTTTCGCTCGTTTTCTCAATCTCACTCGCTTTTTTCGCTTCAAGGATTGAACGCGAGGAGGAAGGAAATTGATGGCTGTCATTCACTCCTGAGTACGGTGAGATGGTTTTTTAGCTCCTCGAGAAATTAAGATTAAAAACGAAAAGAATATCCAATCGTCACTCACGCGTGCTTTGTTTCTTCCCTATACACGCACGCACGCGCACACACACACGCGCGAGAAACGAGAGACGAGAGAGCACTCACTCCTCGGTCGCGTGACAAAAGTCGTCGTTCTCTTCTTTGAAATTTGATTTTTTTAAAAGAAGAACCTCTCTTGTTGGTGGGTTTTGATGCCATTGCAAGGAGGCGCAAACTCTTCTTCTTCTGTAGTTCTGGAAGAAATCATGGGGTCTTTACTCATCATCACTCCGGCGATTTTCGGCTTAATCTTTGCGTTTTTTATGTACAAGAAGATCAACAGGATACAGTTGTACCGAGCCACGCGAGGGCAGGACGACGATGACTTGTTGATGCGACGAATGGAATCAGTCGGGGATGAACTCGAATCCGGTGCCAATGGCGGGGATCAATATCGCAAGTTGAGGCAGATTTACCGGGATATTCAAGAAGGGGCGAAAGCGTTTTTGGCCGCTGAATATCGCATGTGCGTGTACTTCTTGGCCGCTATGGGCGTGTTCATTTCCATTTTTGTCTCCAGAACGGACGATGGATGGGACTTCAAAGTTGGCTCCCTCACGGCGTTCGCGTTTGTGGTCGGCGGCGTCACGAGTATGGTTTCCGGCTACATCGGCATGATGATCGCGGTCTTTTCCAACGCTCGATGCACGATGAGTGCGGCGAAAGATAACAACAGCGAAGCGTGGAAAGAATCGTTCAATTGCGCCTTTAGAGGTGGGGCAGTTATGGGTTTCGCGTTATCCGGTTTGGGATTGTTGGTGATGTACTTCATCATGATTTGCTACTCCGGCGCGTTTAGCATTCAAGGCGGCGAAGCGGTCAAACTCTTCGAGTGCATCGCCGGTTTCGGTTTGGGTGGATCATCCATTGCCATGTTCGGAAGAGTTGGCGGTGGGATTTACACCAAAGCTGCGGATGTTGGCGCGGATTTAGCCGGGAAAGTTGTCGCGGGTATCCCGGAGGACGATCCCAGAAATCCGGCGACGATTGCCGATAACGTTGGCGATAACGTCGGTGACGTTGCCGGTATGGGTTCTGATTTGTTTGGTTCTTTCGCGGAAGCGACGTGCGCTGCTTTAGTCATCGGTGCGGAATCTGTGGATTTAGTTTCCGCTGGTTGGGATACGTTGATGTTTCCGTTGTACATCTCGTCCATCGGCATCTTGGCGTGCGCCGCGGTGTCTTTTATCGCTACGGATTTAGACCCGGTCAGAAACGAAGCGAGCGTGGAACAAGTGTTGAAGAAACAGTTGACATTTTCCACGCTTGCGATGACGATTTGCGTGTACCCGTTGTGCCGCATCTTCATGCCGCAAGAATTTTACTTGGGCGGTAGAACCTTTGCCGTGGCGTGCGTGGATGGCGTCGTCTCCTCCAAGTGCGTCACGAATGGTCCGCACGCCGCGTTTGCGTGCATCGCCGCTGGTCTTTGGGGTGGTTTGATAATTGGCTTTGTCACTGAATACTACACGTCGCACTCGTACGCTCCGGTGAGAGAAGTCGCGAGATCGACGGAAACCGGCGCCGCGACGAACATCATCTACGGCTTAGCGTTGGGTTATAAATCGTGCGTGATTCCAATCACCATGCTTGCGCTCTGCGTGTTCATCGCCTTTTCTATGGCAGACATGTTTGGCGTCGCTTTGTGCGCGTTGGGTATGTTAGGTACGTTGCCAACCTGCTTGGCGATTGACGTGTACGGTCCGATTTGTGACAACGCCGGTGGCATCGCCGAAATGGCGGAACTTCCGGAATCGGTCAGGGACAAGACAGACGCGTTAGATGCGGCCGGTAACACGACCGCAGCGATCGGTAAGGGGTTCGCAATTGGCTCCGCGGCGTTGGTATCGTTGGCTTTGACGGCGGCGTTCGTCACGCGATCGAAAGTTCTCGAAAACGGCGTCAACATGCTCAACCCGGTGGTCTTTGCGTTCTTGCTCATCGGAAGTATGCTTCCGTATTGGTTCTCTGCGATGACCATGAAGTCGGTCGGTATTGCTGCCATGGAGATGGTGAAGGAAGTCAAGAGACAGTTCGATACCATCCCGGGTTTACTCGAAGGTGCCCCAGGTCACGCGCCGCCGGATCACGCCAGATGCATCAAAATCTCCACGGACGCGAGTTTAAGAGAAATGATTCCGCCGGCATGCCTCGTCATGGCCGCGCCGATCATCACGGGCACCTTGTTTGGCGTCGAAGCCGTCGTCGGTTTACTCGCCGGTGGGTTAGCATCCGGCGTGCAGCTCGCCATCTCCGCCTCGAACACGGGCGGTGCCTGGGATAACGCCAAGAAGTACGTCGAAAAGGGTGGCTTGTACATTGACGTGCCGAAGCGTTCGCGCGCGAGAGACGATCCAGAGGACGGACCGTTTACGGGAGAGATTTTAAGAAACATGGACGGGTCCATGATTATGATTTCGGAGAGACAGAAGAAAGGGTCGGAGTGCCATAAAGCCGCGGTTGTTGGTGATACCGTCGGCGATCCGTTGAAGGATACCAGCGGACCGGCGTTGAATATTTTGATGAAATTGATGGCGATTTTGAGTCTCGTGTTTTGCGACTTTTTCATGTCCATCAACAACGGCACTGGATGGTTTGCGATCCCGAGAGCGACGATTGGAGCCGCCTCGAGTTTCTAATTGAAAAAGAACGAGAATAATAAGAAAGAGGATATTAATAATTAAAGTGAACTACAGAATATATATTCAACAACAACGCATTGATCGCTCTATTTCAATTCGATATCTTCTCCTGAAATTTTAAACTCATCCGGTCGCATTTTCACAAAGTCCTTGAACTTCATCGCTATCGACTGCGGCTTTTTCACCTTCCCAGCCAAGGCGGCCATCTTTGTCTTCCCGTGCGCTTTCAAGTACTTGATCAAATCGATGGTGTATTGTTCGGCGTTTTTCTTCGTCGCAGTTTCTGGCGTTTTCTCTTCTTTCTTCTCTTCCTCCTCTTCCAAAGATGAAGAAGACGAGCTGCCGCTGCTGCTGCTACTGCTACTACTAGAAGACTCATCTTTTTCTTCTTCTTCTTCTGATGATGATGATGATGATGATGACTCGTCCGAAGACGCTTCTTTCTTTGGTTTTTCTAAGATTTCCTTTCGCGTAGAAGCCGGCGATTTCACTTTTTTCTGGCTGGTGCCCTTGACTGGCTCTTCTGATTCCGACTCAGATGATTCGTCTTCACTGTCGGATTCAGATTCTGGTTCGCTCTTCTCATCTGCTTTTCTCTTTTTTGTTGCCGTGCTTCCTGGACTCGCCGCCGCAGGTTTCTTCGCCGTGCCTTGAATATCTTCTTCTTCCGATTCCGATTCCGATTCCGATTCCGACGAAACCGGATCAGCAAACTCTTTCTTGAGCTGCGTCTGGATTTTCTTCTTGAGCTCCTCGTCTCCTTCCTCCTCGTCGTCGGATTCAGATTTAGATTCTGATGATGAGGAAGAAGAAGAAGAAGAAGAAGAAGAAGAAGAAGAATCTTCATCTTCATCTTCATTGTCATCACTAGATTCTGAAGCGGATTCTCGAAGCATTTCTTCCTCCGTAACTTTCGCCAACGCCTCGTCGAACATTCTTTCTTCCTCCGAATCGCTTTGAAAGAGCTCGGCGTCTTTAGGCAAATTCTTCGGATCGAAGCGCTTGTCGTATTCGTACTCTCCTTCTGATGATTCCGATGATGATTCTTCTTCTCTTTCTTCTTCGCTTTCATCGGACGACGACGACTCCTCGTCTTCGTCGTCGTCATCGTCTTCCTCGGCATCATCATCATCATCATCACTTCCTTTGTCTCCGTGCTCCAAAACGGCTTCCTCCGTTAACTTTTCAATCTCATCGTCGCTCATTTCTACGAAATCCTCCTCTCCGTCGCTTAAATCTTCGTCCGTCTCTTCGTCTTCGCTCGCGAAATCCGCGTCCTCTTCCTCGCTATCGCTCGACGACGTATCCATCATCGCTCTCTCCGCCGCCATATCTTCAAACAGCTCGTCCTCCATCTCCTCGTCTTCGTACTCCTCCATCTCTTTCTCGAGATTGTTCCCTCTCACTCGTCCGTCCATTCTCCACCCGGTCACGTGCGCGTCCACGTTCCCGCTGTTCTTCATTATGAACGTATCCGAGAGCACGACGTCCAACGAAAACTGTTCCGTTTTCCCTCGTCGTAACGTCGCCAGGAAAATCTCCTTCGCGCCGTTCACGCCGACGTCTTCCACGACCGAAAGAATCGCGTGATGATTTTTTTTTGTCTCCTCCTCGGAAGTACTGCTCCCTAACGCGACTAAGGATAAACTCACGTGTTCCTCGTCGTCCTCGTCGATATCCACCCGGACTGATTTTCCAGCCTCGATGATGGTGCCCCAGAATTCGAGCTGCTCCGATGTCGCCATTTTAGATTTAGAGTTGTTGTTGTTTCTCTCGGCAGATTATAGGAGTAGTATTGGTGGCAGAGAAAACACAAAGAAAGCGCTTTATTCTTCGTTTCTTTCTTTCTCTCCTTCTCTCTCCGCTCTGTTTGTTTTAAAGTCGCTTCTTCTTTCGATGAAGACACTACTCTTTATAAAGATTATATAAAGAATGCGATGATTTTTTATGACGGCGGAAAGAGGCAGAGAGGGACACTCGTACAAAAAATTTTCAACCTTCTCGAGCGGAGACAAGGCAGAGGAGGACCCTCCTCAAATTATCCTTCATCGAAACACAAACAAAAAAACAAAAAATTTATCACCAGTACAAAAAAAAGCGAGAGAGAGAGAGCCACCAAAAAAAAACAAAAAAAAACAAAAAAAAACAAAAAAAGCTGCTTGATGAGAACAAAAATCTCTTTTCCTCCTCCTCAAAAAATTCTCTCTCTCTTCTTTCCTTGCGCGGCCCTTATAGAAACTACTAATGGGCCCCCGCTTCTTCTTCGGGGGGCGAAACAACGCGGGAGAGAAGATGATGAACAAAAACAATAAAAACAAAGAAGTGATCAACGAACACTCCGGATTACTCTTAAACCGAGACCAGAGACCCGTGGGAGGGAGATTAGAGTACGTGGATTTGAATACGACGAAGAACGATGGGAAAATCAAGCCCCCGCGGTATACCAAAGTTGGGAATTTCGTGTTGCATCATCACGTTGCAAAAGAAGACCTCCTCGGGGCGAAGAAATCCGAAAGGAGCGCGAGTCAAAGCGAAATGAATAATGCTACTCGCAGGAGTGGTTATCCCGCGATGATGAAAGCATCCGCGGTCGTGGTTATGAGTTTGTGCTTCTTTTTGGTCGTCGCTGCCGGTGGGACGAAATACGTGCTCAGGAGCAGCAGTAACAACGCTTTGAACGCGAACACAAACGGTGAAAGTTCTTGGACGAGAAGTGCGTCCGTGCCTTCTTCTTCTTCTCGCTCTGCGTCGTCGTTTTCACCCTCGTATTCGTCGTCGAAAAACAACAAAAACATGAACGCGTTGATTGGTTTGCGCGAAGAGCCTTTCATCGACGCCAACGAGAAGTCGATCGCGAGCGAAGGCGTGTCTTTGGACGGATGGTTTCATATTTCCGCGTCTTTGTTCGTGCCTTCATCGATGGAGAGTAGTGGTGGTAGTGGGAGTAGTAGTAGTAGTAGTAGTAGTAGTAGTAGTAACACGAACGATAAAAAAGCGTACGTGTTTCCACCGGCGTTGTCGAAACCGGACAAGAACTTTGGATGGAGCTCGGAGGGCGAATTGGGCGCCAAACTCGTCTCGCAAAAAGGCGAGAGCGTCGCCAGAGCGGCGTTTACCGCGCACAGACGAACGTTCATTACCGATAGCGACTTGACTGCGATCAAACGGTCCGGATTAACGCACGTTCGAGTTCCGATAACCTGGGCCATGTTTGCCGAGGATGAAGAGTTTGAAAGAGGAGAAGAGCTCGTCGTCGTGGATCCGATGTATCGAGATCGGATGTTCATTCAAGCCTCGAGAGAAGATTTACGGGAAATGGTGAAAAAAGTGAAGACGAATGATTTACGAGTCGTGTTGGCGCTGAAAGGTATGCCGGGTGGCGCGAGTAACGACGAAGGCGACGGCGCGTGGCCACACGAAGCGTCGTTTTTTAGAGAGTTTTCGAAGGTTTTAAGCGCCGAGGAGACACAAGAAGAAGAAGAAGAAGAGAGGAGGAAGAGCAGCAACGAAAACACCAACAGAAAGTTGTTGTTCGGTGGTGCGTCCTCCGGCTCGTCGTCGTCGTCAAATATGGGTAGCACTGACGGCGGGAACAAGAAACTCGTCAAGGCAAAAACAGTCGCGAAAACTGGCGAGACGGCGACGGCGAATTTCTTAAACTGGCTCGCCAATCTCGACGACGATTTGAAATCAACCGTCGTCGGCGTATCCTTAATCGACGCACCAACCGCAAAGGATCCGAAGCAAAGAGCAGCGGCGCTGACGTGGCTCGAACGAACGTCGCAGATGTACCGTGACATTATCGTCGACCCAATCGTAGAAGCGCGGGGCGCGGTCAACAAAAGCGGCAAGAACAACAAAAAGCAAGAGAAAGGCGAAGAAGCCTCCTTGCCGTTCTTACACGTGACCATGTCGCCGACGATGGGCATCGACGTCGACGAGATGGCAAAATGGATGCGAAAAACTTTCACGACGGACGAACGATCCACGTGGGCGGCTTTGGACGTGCAACACGCGTTCCCGAGAGGCGTCGGCGCGTGCGTCGGCGGCCCGTCGCGAGGGTGCGCGTTTAGTTGCAGCGATTCCGTGGAGCAGGTCGCTCGATCTATCGGCGACGCGAGTGATAGTTTCGCGAGAGAGTTGAGATCTGCGGCAAGCGAGCACGGCGTCCCGCACGTCGCCGTGAGTGAGTGGTCGTTGAGCGCGGACGAGGAAGGTCAATGTCCAAACGCCGGTCAGTTTTTGGACGCGGCGTTTTCGCAGCAAGTGCGAGCGCACAGAGCGTCGAACGTTCGCGGATACTTTTGGCGATGGAAGAGCGCGTTCGACAACATCGAAAACGAAAACGAGTCCATGTCCAACCAAATGAGTCGAAAGAAACAACCGAGTTCGAACTCTTTGAGAGAATATCTATCCAATCGAGGAGGTAAGTCTGGAATCGTCGGCGATACCGCGAACGACGGCAAAAATGGCGGCAAAGTGTCCACCGCGGGTTGGATGGACGAAGGCGGCGTCGCGCGCGACGATAAGTTCGACCGATTCAAACCAAAAGATAAATCGATTCCCTACGATTACAAAACGCCGGAAGAGTTCGACGACGAGATGCAAATGAACACCATCGCGGACGATTGGTCGAGTCGAATGACCAACGCCATCGCCGAAGCGAAAGGCACCGGGAACTCGAACATAATGGATTTACTCGCCGAGGAAGACGAAGGATTAGGCACGAGCGAACAAGACATAGAGATGGCGTTGTTGAACCCAGATGCGGACGTGTCCGTGAAAACTCTCAAAGGATTCGAGTCTGAGTCCGAAAAACGGAAGGAGCTCATTGACTCTATGAAAGCGTTTGGCGAATCCGCCTCTCGATTCGATAGTTTGACGAGTAAAAAAGGCGGGTCGTCCGTGGTAGATGACAACGATGAGATTTTCAATGAAAACGGCGACGCGTTAAAGCGATCCATGAATCCGTTTGCAAAACCGTCCAAGCTTATCGAAAAACAGTTTTCCTCGAATAGCTATTCCGGCGATGAGGATTTGATCAACCCAGACTTTCGCGCGAAGAAAGACTTGGGTTTGAACGAACTCATCGACGGCGACGACGGGTTACAAAAATTGGACGAAGAACTTCAAGAATCCATCGTCGACGGGTTAGCGCAAGATGCAAACTACCAACTTCGCAACGCCGCTGCAAAACTCGTCAACTCCGACTCGGAGACTTTCGCGACCGACGACGACGAGTTTAACCGTTTGTTGACTGAATCCGAAACGCCGGTCATGTCCATGCCGAAATCTCAAGAAGAACGCGAGGCTGAGTTGTTGTCCAAGAAGTGGGATTCGTTTCCCGAGAAAGACGGCAAAAAGCCCGCGTTGACGATTTTAGAGGACGGTTTTGATCCGTTATCGATGAGTAACGATAAGAAACTGGACCAAGTCATCGGGGACGAGGCGAAAGATCGAGACGTTGAGGAGGTGACGAAAAAAGTCGAAGACCGCGCCGCCGCCTCGGTCGAAGGCGCGGAATTGGAAAAGACCATCGAGAAGAATTTGGCCAACATGAGCAAAGAAGATTTGTTGAAACTCGCGGAGCAGGCAAAGCTTGGAAAGATTACTCTCGCAACAAACTTAGCGCGACGATGAAAGAAATACTATTTATTAGCAGACGTTTGACTACCGCAGAATGTAAAACAAGATTGTACTACCAAATCTAATATCTCGCACCATTCAACACTTCCACGTTCGCGTTTACCCTTTCCATAACGCTCGGTGGCATGTTCACAAACATTTCCACTCCGTTCTCTCCGGCTGGCATTCCCGGTTCAGTCGGTCTCGACGTGTTGATTTGCACGATATCGTTCAACTCCGGCGGCAAGGCCAACTCCGGCGTCCCGGATCCGAAATCTAACTCGTACAACTTCTTATAGATCTCCACCAAATTGTTACACCAGCACATCTCACCGCTCATAAACGCTAAGCAGTCCCAATCGTACGCGTTTACGCCGGCTCGAAACGCGCTTTCCGTCAACATCAAATATTTCGATCGATCTTTCAACATTTTACGCAAACCGGGTTTGATCAAATCGCGGGCTTTCGCGATATCGTCGCCGCAATCGCCGATTTTCAAAGCACCCGTTTTCACACCAACGCACGCGTTCCCGAAATACATCGGCGGTAAGCCTTTGGACCCACCTCTGGCGGATACCACCGTCACGTGTTGGAAATCGCTCCCAGTTGGTAAACCTGAGAGTTTAGAGAGCTGTAACCACGCGTGCGCGCTCAACGCTTCGTTCTCGTTGCTCGCGTTCGACGCGGATTTAATCTTGTCGATGTTCTCTTTCGATATCTTAATCATGGATCGATTCCCGGCTGGAAACCTCAAGAAATCTGGTGCTAACGCTCTCCCGGCTTTGACTGCGTTCACCAACGTATCCACCGACCCGGCGCCGACGAATTGTTCTTCCTCCAACATCCGTTCAATCTCCTCTTTCTTTTCAAATTCACTCGTCGGTAACAAACTCCTATCGAATATGGGATCTCCGAGTGGATTCCCGTTTAAATTCCCTTTCGCAATCTCCGCCCACGTGATTAAAAACTCCACGAATCCTTGACCGTCGCTCACGGCGTGCGACATGCACACGCCCAACACCGATCCGCCATTATTCGGCAAATTCGTAATCTTCACCGTAAACGCCGGCGCGTCGCCGAGCATCAATTCAATCCAAGGCGCGAAATCTAAAAACCTCCGACTTTCGCTCGCGAAATCCTGCGGTAAATCGTCGATCGTCCTCGCGCCTCCATCTTCGAAAGGTTCGTTCACCACTCGAAACGGCACTCCGGAGTTGGTCAATCGTACGCCTTTATTCCTAAACCCCGGCGTTTGTAAATCCAACCGTCCGGCTAACATCGGATACTTCTCCAACGCCTTCTCCAGCGCTCGCTTCATCATCCCACAATCGAGCGGATTTCGGTAATAACTCACCACTTGCATGACAAACGGTACTTCGCCGACGTCGTACCCGCTCAAAGGGATCAACTTTGCTACTTTTAGAGGCACATTTTGGTCTTCGTTTGGCACGCGCGCCATCTCGTTTACGAGCACTGATTCTTTCCTTCGTTTCCCGTCGACGAAATATCTCGCCGGGAGGAGTACCCCTCGGGCGACCGCTCGCGCCTGAGGGATTTCGATTAATGTCGTGAACGCGCCCGCGTTTTGTATCAGGACGACTCGTGACTTCTCACTCCGTCCTCGTCTGCGTCTGTTTTTGTGTCCTCCTCGTTCTCCTCCTCCTCCTCCTCCTCGTCGTTTGCATCGTTCGGTTGACGATATCCGCGGCGAAGATATCGTCGTTGCAAAACCGGACGAGGACGAGGACGTACACGACGACGAGACAACTCTTCTCGCGTTCTCGTCTTCGGCAAGAAAACTGCGACGACCACCAAAACCTCCGCTCGAACGACCAGACGACACCGTGGTCAAAGCTCCGCCACGAAGAGCGCGCATCGCGTTACCCCGCCGCGCGAAAGAGAGACTTTGTACTTGTGATGAGATTTCCAAATCCTTTGTCCAATTTCATCACAATTCAACGCGAGAGAGTTGTTCGATTGTTCGACCACCAAAAAGACAGACGGGAGGAAAAAGAAGAGAGAAGACAACTTTTTGTTCCTCCGTCTCTCTTTCTACTCGTCGCTTTTGAGGATGAGTGTAAAGACAGAACTCGCGTACTTACGAGATACGTACGCGTTTAAAACATCATCATCATCATCCGACGACGACGTCGACAGTTTTGGATGTCTTAAAGACGACAAAGATAAACGAAGACGACGACGACGAGAGGTGGTATTCCTACGGTTACGAAATTGTTCTGGATAGAACGATCGCGTACCCAGCCGGTGGCGGCCAACCCTCGGATGTGGGGACGATTTCGATCGATACGAATACGCGTCGTTGGATGTTTGATTTCGAGGAGGTACGAATGGACAAAGAGACCAAACAGGTGCTGCACCGCGGAACGTTTCGAAGAAGAAGGAACGAAGAAGAAGAAAATGATGACGACGTTTTTGACGTGGACGAAATGAAAGGGAAACCGTGTTCGATTGAAATAGACGAAAATGTTCGCATGGCGCACGCGAAAATGCACACCGCGGGGCACTTGTTAGACGTCGCGGTGGCGCTTATTCCCGGATTGGAGAAACTCGTCGCGACGAAAGGGAGTCACGGCGTCGCCGACGCGTACGTGGAGTATAAAGGCAACGCGAGGACGTTTTCCGGCATCGAAGACGACGACGAGAAGCTGATACGACTGATAAACGAACATCTGGAGAAGTTAATCGAACAGAACGACGTCGTCAAAGCGGAATACTTAGCGTACGAGGACGCGAAACGAGCGTGCGGAGGGTCTTTGCCGAGTTACGTCTCGCCGGATGCGGAAGAGTCTCCGCGCGTCGTCACCGTGGCCGGGTGTGGATGTCCGTGCGGAGGGACGCACGTGAAAAGCTCGAAAGAGTTGAAGCGAGTCACCGCGGTTGGGTTTAGAGTGAAAAAAGGCCAGACCAGGATTCGTTACGAAGTAGATATTTGACATAGTGGTACTTGAGTAGATATAATAGTACCTAGGTAGTTTAGTATATACTAGTAGTACGTACTCGTAGAGTAGTAGGGTACCTGGTACAATATAGTACGGTAGGGTACCCAGGTACATTGCGTAGGTATGCGGTATTTTATATATCTGCTCATAGAGAATTTAATAACACGGCCCCAAAGGGTGATCAAAAATTTGAGGTCCTTTTTTAGAGAGAAAAAGAAGAAAAAAAAAAACATCGTCCACATTCGCGCGCTCTCGTTACTCTCTACTCTCAAAATCACTTTACTAAAAGAGAATACCATACTAAGAGTCACAGGAATAACAACAGAACAAAAACAAAAACAACAACTGGAGGAAAGAGTCGCTCTCCGATAAGAGCCTTTCTTCCATTTGTTGTCTTTTTCTTCTCTCTAATCTTACCTCTCACTAATAATACACGTTATTAAGAAGAAGAAGAAGAAGAAACGAATCATTAATAACATTTTAGAATCAATGG
>Ga0181598_1003770_pt1 | contig 12927 bp, 10 predicted proteins | sample 041ome_4_FD_153295 | JGI IMG/M metagenome (GOLD analysis project Ga0181598, IMG submission 153295) | Coastal salt marsh microbial communities from the Groves Creek Marsh, Skidaway Island, Georgia - 041404US metaG (spades assembly) | ecosystem: Environmental > Aquatic > Marine > Intertidal zone >...
TTCAAATTGAATTAACTCAAAGCCAAATGGAATATAAGTCTTATTTTGATTTTCTAGGAAATGTTGAAAAACTTGAATATAAAGTTAAAGATCAATCTGATAATACATTTATAAACGATTATCCAAAATTAAGTATTTTTATAAGAGATATGAAAAACAACCGTATCATTACATTATAGTATAAATTTTATACTCTTATTAACTTGACTGAAAATAAATTTATATTTACTAACAAGAAATAATTTTGGCGGAGTAGCTCAGCTGGTTAGAGCATCGGAATCATAATCCGGGTGTCGGGGGTTCAAGTCCCTCCTCCGCTACCAACACACCTTTGAATAATAAGCCACACCTCACTTGTTATAATTATAGAATCTCAGGATTTTTCATAAAAGTCAAAGTAATTGTGACGGAGATGTGACCGGTTTTAATTAATTTTTATCTCCTTTTTAGTAAATCCAATAACTTAAAAAAAAATTAAAAAAAAATCTAAATAGGGCCTTTTCGAGTGATTCTGCACCTGATATAATATAGATGCTCGGTGAGGGCACCTCGCTGCCATACTAGCGTAATCAGTATGCAACAACTTCAGTTAACATCGTAGAAGTTGAATCTCATCTTAAAAAATCGATGCCTGTTTTTTTTAATCTAATTAAAAGGAGGCCACGATGGCACTATTTGAAAATAAAACATATGTGAATGGAAAAGAAATCCTTAAATTTTTTGGGGTTACTTCAGAAACAATTAAAGATTGGATGAAGAATAAAGATTTTCCAAAACCTATTAAACCCTCATCTAAAACAAGATTATGGAGGTGTTCTGAAATAGATGATTGGCTTATGGAAATGGAAATAAGACGTGATGATGGAGATTTATAATGCTATCTTTACAGTCTTACGGCAATGCAGCTTTAAAGTTGCATGAAAATGGCTATATTCCAATCCCAATCATTCCAGCAACAAAAAGGCCAAGCATTAAAAATTGGTCAAGTTTCAAAAATGATTATGCCCAAATTGAGAAACTATCCTTAGAATACCCACATGCAGGTGTGGGTATTCTATTAAATGATTTAATCGTATTTGATATAGATATTCTAGATGACAAACAAAGCCTTCTTATCAGAGACATAATTATTCGTGAACTCGGTGATACGATAGAAAGAATTGGAAAATTTCCAAAGAGAGCATTGTTTTATAGAAGAAGTGGAGATGAATTTAGAAAAAAATCTACTCAAATTTTTACTCTTGAAAAAGGAAAGGCTCAATTAGAAGTATTAGCTAGTGGCACACAATGTATAATTTTTGGAACTCACCCAGAAACAAAACAATCTTATCAATGGATTGATGAAAGTCCCTTAGAGGTGCACAGTGAGGATCTTCCATGTGTAACCCTGAAACAAGTGAAAAATATTATTACTCAATCTGAAACGCTATTACAAAACCATGTTGTACAAAAAGAAGTTAAAATATCAACAATAAAGACATCTATAAATGAACACAAAAGGGAAGAGGGTATTAAGGATATTCCTTTAGTAAGGAGTGCCTTAAGCTATATAGATCCTGAAGATTATAATATATGGGTAAATATAGGCCATGCTCTTAAAAAAACTTTTAAAGGAGATGGGTTTGAAATCTTTGATGATTGGTCAAAATATAAAATAGATGGTTCTCCATGCCCTAATTATCAAAATAAAGAGTTTAACAAAGAAAAATGGAATTCATTCAATCCAAAAAAAATTGACAAAAGATATATATTTAAACTTGCAACCCAAAATGGTTGGCAAGGAGGTGGTATTTTTGAAATTGAGAGTAATACACACACTTCAATAGCAAAATATCTAAAAAAGCAATTTGAATTAGAAGGTCCAATACCAGTCTACGATGAGGGGGAACTTTGGAAATATAATGGTTTGTGTTGGAAGATTATCCCTGATAGCGAATTAAGACAGTTAGTCCACGAATTAGATCAAAAGAAAACCAAATCTGGCAAATTGATTCAAGTAAGTAAACAGTTCATAGATGGCTGCCTTCACGAATTAATGTCAATGTGTTCTGAGCCAGGATTCTTTGAAGATCAACCAATGGGAGTGAACTGTAAGAATGGTTTTTTAGAGATGTCTTACGATAAAAAAACTAAACTGTTGCATCATGATCCAAATCATAAACAAAGATTTGTATTTGATGCCAAATGGGATGATGAAGATTTTATACTTTCTGGTTATCTCAGGAAACTAATCAACGGTTGTTTTATGAGTTTAGATGAAATCATCAAAACCCAACTGATAAGACTCATTCAACAAATATTAGGGGTAAGTATAACTGGGATTGCAACAAAATTGTCAACTCCAATATGTTTTGTTTTATATGGCCCCTCTGCATCTAATGGTAAGTCACAGATCTTAGAATTAATACGGTCTCTTCTACCCAAAAATGCTTGTTCATCCATACCCCCAGCTGATTTAGGCAAAGAACAGTATTTAATAGAATTAGTTGGTAAAATGGCAAATTTATCTGACGAATTATCGGGAGCTAATGCAATAAGATCAGACAAACTTAAAGCAGTTGTAACTGGTGATACCGTGTCAGGTAAAAAGGTTTATAAACCAGTATGTTCATTTAAACCAAATGCGATCCATATATTTGCAACCAATGTTCTCCCTAATTTCAAGGGAGGAGTAGATGAAGGAATTAATAGAAGGGTAAAAGTAATACCATTCGATCGATCTATTCCTATGAAAGAGAGAGTGCCAAGAATTGCTGAAAAAATAGTTTTATATGAAAAAGATCAATTGTTTAAGTTCGCTATAAAAGGGGCATTGGATGTTATTGAAAATGATGGCTTCATCATCCCAAGTGTAGTTGAACAGTCTACAACTCAATGGTTTGAAGATTCAGACTCAATATTATATTGGTTTAAGGAAAATTATCTTCATGAATTGTTAGATTCTCGTAAAAATAAAAAAGTAGGAATTACTGATGCATATTCAAAATTTAAAACACACATGGAAGATATAGGAGATGGTCAATATGTCCCAACTAGAAATCGATTTGCACAAAGAATTAGGCAATTAGTTAGGGATGATGTAGAGCTTGAAATGGGTAGGGACAAACATTCTAACTATATCAGATACAAGCAGTTGGTGTAGGGGTGCAGATATAATCTTAAAAATTTTTTTTAAAAACTAACATTGAACAAAATTTTAAGGAAAATAATCTACACCTCTACACCTCTATTGCATTTTACTATGCCCAATCTTTACGCCAATTCTTTTTCAAATATCCATGGTCAATGAACCATGTTTCAAGTTCTTTTAGCTCACGTCGAATTATTCGACCTTGCTCTGCTCTGGCTTTAGCTTTTTCTCTTTCAATCTTTGTAAAGCGTCCATGTATAGTTTTTGAATCTGCTAATCTTCTCAAACCTTCCTTGGTCCTTGGGCCTGTACTAGCACCTCCGTGAAGCCTACATCGACCGACAGGTAGTTTAGCTGGACGTTGACAAGGTGTGCCTTTTCTAGTTTTTGCTTCACATCTTTTACCTGGCCAGTTAGGACCAAATCGCCAAGGCTTGCCTTTTAAAAGGTTTCTTTTTGTTGTCTTTTGAATATCACCTAACATGGGTTTTATTATAACAAAAATAATTTAAGCCTAAAAGAGATGGTAAACATAGTTTAATATATTTAAATTGCTTAAAACAAAACCAGGAACCATGTACAAATATCCATCTACAAACTTTTTAGGGTTGTGAAAAGTTGTCTTTTATTAGTTTTAATTGTTTCCTTTTGTTTCTGTTTTATGATTTCATTATTAAATTTGTTTTTATTAACTTTTAGAGTGGTTGCCTCATGAAATTATCTTTAATTATATTTTTTCTTTTAACACTTGTAGGTTGCCAGACAACTATGACGCGCCAAAACAATCCTGGCGGCAAGGCAGTCAATTATGGAAAATCTATAAACATACCCGAAAAAGCAAGACCAAATGATGCAACTATTTCATCTTATCAAATTAGAAGAAATAATTGGCTACGCGGGAAGAGCATTTGGGGTAAACTTTATGTTGTAGAGCCTAAAGGTAATGCAGTTGATTTTAGATATGAGCCTAACAAAAAGAGCTTAATTTTGGAAAAAGAATTATCTGAGGGATATATTCTTAGCTATCTATTTTATGAAAATGGAATGATTAAATACAATGGTAAAGCTAAGGATGGTCGTTTTGATGATAATATTAATGATGAAACACGTTTTTTTACACATTCAACAGGCAAGAGTATTGTTTCATATATTGTAGGTCATGCTATTTGCGAAGGTTATATCAGCTCTATTGATGAAATAATAGATTGGCCAATGATGAGTAAAACACTTTACCAAGGTCAGCGTCTTCGTGATCTCTTAAACATGAGAGCTGGTGATCAGCATATTGTTTACAAAAATAGCAGTTATATAAAAGGCTCTAACTCTCATCATAGAAATATGGATTTAGAACAAATTGCAGTTTTTCTTAAGGGTACCAAGAAAAGGGGCAATGAAGTTTTTTATAATAATTTTCTTTCTGATGTAATTGCTAACTACATTGCTTTCAAATCTGGTGATAATTACGATGAATTGATGCGAAGTATTTTCCAAGATAAAGTAAAGATTAAGTATTCTATCTCTTATGAAAAGCACCCTACGTTAATAGATAAACCCCACTCTACACAAGCTTCATATTCATATCACATGACTAGAACTGATTTTTTAAGGCTTGCGGTAGCAATGATGAAAGACTATCAAAATCAAACTTGCGTTGGTAAATATCTAAAAAAAATACAGGAACAAGCACTGAGTTGGTATAAATATGGTCCATATAAAAAAAATGGTAGAATATATTTTAGCCGTAGTTCAAAAAAATATGGTGGTCAGTTTTATTTTGATTTTAATGGTATGAGTAATCGTAATGTTTTTGGTACAAATGGCTATAATAATCAAAACATGCTAATAGACATGGATAATTCACGGATAATTGTAACAAATAGTGCTGCCACTGGTTCGGACCTTCATGTTTTCATGTTCAACCCTATTAGGGATGGCGTACTACCTAAATAATAGTAACTAATATTTGAAGTTATTGACAAATACATTATCAAATAAAATTACAATTAACAAAACCTACCAACCCCTCCTTGAACCCTGGTCCGTGTTCCATGGACTACGGTCAATGGGCAGACCACCCCCTGACCATTGACCCTGGGGGGTTGTTTTTTGTTGTATCTTTTTTACTTGTAATTATTTAATATCTTACAACTTTTCCCCAAAGAAATTGTGAGGGACCATAACCAATTCTCGCGTCTTCTATTTTCAAGAGACGTGAAAAATCGATCATCATATTAACATTTGGACCATAAATTTCTATATATTTACAAAAGACATCTTGATCATCTGCTTCAACCATAAATTGAGATAATTTTAGAGGGCTAATAATTCTGTCAATAATATTCCATCTATAATTTTCTTTATTCATATTTTCTGTTAATCCCTCAGACTCTAACAAGATCTTCCACGAGCCAGCATTGAGAAACTTTTTTGATTGATTGATTAATCTTTGTACAAAGATAGATTCTTCATTTACTTCAGAGTGAGCAAAAGCCACCCCGATTTCATTAAGGACTTTAATACCTTTCTTAGAAACTTTTTCAATTAATGTACAAACATCGTCATCATCAATTGATCTCGCAATACTTGATATTTCAATTATATCAACACCTAAATCTGCGCATTTATTTATATAATCATCAACAGCTTTTCTACCACCTATTAAAGCAACGTCCATGACAGGATTACCTATAGAAACCATGACATTGAATTTTTTACATGTAGAAATAAAATTAATTAATGATTTTTCATTAATTTGAGCCGCTTGTTTTCCTGAAAGCTTTAATATGTCAACCATGTCCCCATATGCCTCAAGATAGTCTTCTATGGTTCTACCTACCAACACAGGTGATCTTACATAGTTAATACCTGTTTCTCTGGGTTTTTTATCTCTTTTAATAAATGGAAGATAAGGAAATGGTTTTTTGGACATAATATTCCTTTAAATTTTAGTTTAATTCGCCACCTAACCACCATGGCATATCTATCAACAATCCAATTAGACCATTCGGAAATTGGAGTGTCAACATGTACGACAGAAACCAAAGTATAACTAATAATACAAAAGAAATTATAATTGAGATTTTATAATCTCGCTTATCATGAAAAATAATAAATGCATTTATAAAAATGACGGAAGCAATTGGAAACCCTACAATATAATTCATTATTAAGTAACCTATAAAGCTTAAGTAATAGAAAAATTGATTATTAAAGCCACTATTTTGTTCATAAATATTCATATTCACAAATTTAACAAACGAATATTTTAATAAATGATGATTATTATAATTAATAATTTTTACAAAAAATATAATCGTCAAAAGTAATATTGAAACAACACATAGGCTAATAGGATATAAACTTGCCCTATAGTCCAAAGACGATATCAAAGAAATCATTAATATCGGTAAAACAAGTAAAATTAATACATAGTAAATTTGATTTTTTTTATTTTTTAATGAACTTGAAGTATAACTTTGTTTAAATTTTTGTCTTAAAAGCAATAAAATTGTTCCAAAACATAAAACTATAAGAATAATTGATACTGGTCTTGTAAGAAAAGTTAGTCCGTAAACAGCTTGTGTCTGATAACTTAGTAATTCAACTTTAGTGGAAAGAAAAAAACCTATCAATAAAGCAGGTCTAGACCATCCAAATGCCTTAAAAGTTATTCCAATTAGCCCAAAACCAAGTAATCCAATAAAATCATACCAATCTCTATTGATATTAAAAGTAGCAAAAAAAATTAAAACGATCATTACAGGTGCAAGTATATAATATCTCACCAGTGTTAATTTAGAAATATGTGAAGCAAATCCGATACACAATCCAGCACCAAGTATATTAGCAATTGCCAAAGACCAAATCATGAGGTAAGTAAGATCCAAGTGAGTGGTTACCATTTCTAAACCTGGTTCAATACCAATTAAAATAAAGCCACCAAGGAGTAAAACCTTATTTCCAGAACCAGGTATACCAAATAGCAATGTAGGGATTAAAGCACCTCCTTCTTTAGCATTGTTTGCAGATTCTGGTGCTATCACACCTCTTATATCTCCTTTTCCTATGTTCGAAGTATCCTTTGATGTTTGTTTTAAATGACTGTATGCAATCCAATCAACAACTGTTCCACCTAACCCTGGAAGTGCTCCAACCATACAGCCAATTGAAGAACAACGAAGTACAAGAAACCAATTTTTAAAAACATCTTTGATACCTCTAAACCAACCTTCTTCATTTTTTAATGCTTTTGCTATTGCTCCTTTAGAATCAAGAAGCCCAACAATTTCCGGCAAAGCAAATAAACCTAATCCCACAATTACGATTGGAACTCCCTCAACTAAATAAAGAGTACCAAATGTAAATCTTAGATCACCTGTAATGGGAGCTGAACCAATAGAACCAATAATTAAACCTAAAATACACGCAGTAACACCTTTAATAAAATTTTCGCCAGTTAATGCACCAACCATTAGTAGGGCAAGAATAATAAGTAAAAACTGTTCTCCAAATCCAAAAGCCATTATAATTGGTATGGCATAATAAATAGAAATAGATAATATTAATGCTCCAAAAACACCTCCCATTAGAGAGGAACAAAAGGCAGCACTTAAAGCTCTTGCAGCCATTCCTTTTTTGGATAAAGGAAAACCATCCATTATAGTTGCTTGAGAACCAGCAGTACCTGGTATCCCCATTAAAACTGCTGGAAATGTGTCTGAAGTAGTAGTAGGTGCTAAAACACCTATCATCATTGCTAATGCATAAGATGGTTCTAGACTATATACAAAGGGCAATACAAGCGCTAATCCAGAGGTTCCTCCTAAACCTGGTAATATGCCAACTATAAGGCCAAGTAAAGTGCCACCAAATAAAAATAAAAGGTGTGTTAATTCAAATAATTGAAAAAAAGCAGAGACAAACTGTTCCATATTAAAACATTCAATAACCGCCGTTTATAAACGGCGGTTATTTTTAAAACTTACTTAACTCTATAAGTAAATTTATGTTTCTTTAAAACTTTGTTAAGCTGTTTTTTTGTATTTTCAGAAAAAATAGTAGCCTTTTTTATGATAGCACCAGCTTCCTCACCAACAGTCAAAGGATATGGTCCTAATACCTTTTTTGCTTTTGCTTTGAAGTCAGGGTCATTCACCATTTTTTTTGCTGCATCTCTATACACTTTAACAATATCGTTTGGTGTATTTTCAGGTAATAACATTGATTTTGATGCTTGAGACCATGCAGCAGCAATTGAATAGAAAGTTTCCAAATCATCTCCAGATAATTTTTTACCATTAACTTTTTCGTACATCTCAGCAAATGTAGGTGCATTTGGAGCTAATGGATTCCTTGAAATATTGCCATTTGCGTCAACAAGTCCAAGTGTCATAATATCTAAAATTTTGCCTTTTTCAATTTGGGGCTTAACATTTTTTATATATTTAGCTGCACCCTGAGAATTAAGATGTATTTCTCCTCTTTGGAATGCTTGCCATGCACCTGATGAGGATAATCCCGGTATAGGCTTAGCTCCTTTGATACCAATTTTATCAAAAACCCAAATATGAAACAGATCAGCGGAAGCAGGAGTTTTTAAACCATATAAAACAAGTTTTCTCTTTTGTAATTTACTAATGTCGTGGGCTTCATCTATCAAATCGCTTCTAGTAAACCAATGTGTATTTTGAGGTAACAAAAGTACTGGTTTGTAGGAACTTAGGTTATATTTTACTAGAGGGTTACCTGTTGCCACATTAACAATTACGGATGTTGAGCAGCCAAAAATATATGTACCATCTGGTTTAGCATTTTTTTGAAAATAATTTGACCCTTTGATAGCGCCACCACCTGGAATATGCATAATCTTAATTGTAGGATTACCTGGTAGATATTTTGTTAAAAATGGCTCAATAAACCTAGAAAATCTACTTGTACCACCACCTTCTTTAAAAGGGACAACCCAAGTAATAGTTTTACCCGAGAAATCCACTTCCGCACTGACAACTGATGTTAGTGAGAAAAAGGACACGACAAATAGTATCAAAAATTTACGCATAGTTTAACCTCCTAATAATAACTATTTAAAATTCTGGTTTTAGTTTTGTTATATTTAAAATAATATGATAACGTTATCATTTTATGTCAATATTTTTTTACTATAATTTTATTTATAATGCCTTAAATATATTTTTAGCTTCTGGGTTGACTTTAACGATTTTCCAACTCACAATTTTAATAAAGGAGGTCCGTTTAAATGAGCAGTAAAGCAACAATTGTGGATGTTGCCAGAGAGTGTAATTTATCCCAAGCCACTGTTGCTAGGGTTTTAAATGGGCAAAAAGAAATTCAAGTAAAAGAAAAGACTCGAAAAAAAGTTTTGTCGGCCGCAAGGAAGATAGGTTATGAGCGAAATATTTTAGCCGCAAACTTTCGACGCCAGAAGACAAAAAGCATAGCTATTTCTATTGCAGATTTAACCAATCCTTTCTTTCCAGAATTAATAAAGGGAGTTCAAAACAAGATCAGAGAATATGGGTACAGCATTGTTCAACTTAACAATGAATGGAATCCAAAAATTGAGCAAGATAACTTTAAATACATGATTCAATCCCGAGTAGAAGGAGCTATAATATCTCCATCTCATCCGAAAGTTGATTTAAAAGTTTTAGAAAGTTTACCGATTATCTTACTTACAAACTCTGACGAGTTTTTAGGCTACGACACAATTGCAAATGATAGTAAGGGCGGCATGCTTTTAGCACTTGAACGGCTCTTTGAACTTGGGCATCGCAATATCGCACTATTTATGGGCGGTTCCATGATGAGCGCCGATTCATCGTGGCGTTTGCAAATAATGAAAGATTTTTGCTCTAACCGGAATATGTTTTTCTCGGAAGACTTGTGTATAAAATGCGATATGAGTGTAAGCTCTTTGGACTCATTTTCTCAGGCCAGAACTGCTATGAGAAAGTTCTTAAGCAAGGATACGCACGCAACAGCCATTTTTGCATCAAATGATATTCTTGCTTTGGCAGCCTTACATGTTGCAAATGAAAAAGGGATAAAAGTTCCAGATGAACTTTCCATCATTGGTATGGATGGCATTCTATCTGGTGAAATAAGCTATCCAACGCTCACAACGGTAGAAAAAAACCGGTTACAAATTGGAAGTCTTGCGGCCAAGTCATTAATAGAAAAGATCGAAGCCCCCGTTGAGTGGCAAACAAAAAAAATAATACTGCCTTGTAAACTAATTGAACGCGGCTCTTCAGGACCAGTTAGGAAAAAAAAATAATAAGCCATCATTTGAACTTGATTTTGATAACGTTATCATTTAATTATTGTTTCGTGTAACTCAAAGTTTAATGAAAGTACCAGGATAATTTCTAGGTATGATAAGCGGCGAGTAAGCTTTATATTTATTAACTTAAGGCTTTGGCACTCATAAATTATAAGAAAGAGACCCATGTCTATCAAAAAACTATTCGATCTAAGTCACACTGAGCCCAAACCTAGATCCAAAAACCAAATTTGGATCAAAGATGTCGGTTTTGATGAAGCGCCATGGTATCATGAACGGATGGGCTTGATTGAACTGGAGGACTTTCTTGAAGTAGCGGGAGAAAAAATTGACTATGTCAAAATAACGACTCCCCAAATTCTTGGGCACCCCGAGGCTTGGCTAAAACGCAAGATTGCTCTGTATAAACGTTATTCAATTCAACCCTATTTAGATCATGGTTTTTTCTTAAGAGCTTATAAAAAAAGTGTTGTTGATGAAGCTATAGAGGCTGCGGCTAATATAGGCTTCTCAGTAATGGAATTCATGAACACGTTTGATGACGTTCCTAGCTGGCAATTAAAAGCCTGGCGACAACGCGCCATCAATTGCGGAATGAGTTTGATATATGAACATCACCCTGAAAGCGGTTGGAGAAAGGTAGAAAAAGTCAAAGCATCCAACGCCAAACAAATTATTAGCTCAGCAGAACCTTTTTTAGAACATGGTGCATTTACAGTACTAATTGATCATGAAGAAATTGAACTCCAAGGTGAAGTAGTAAAAGATGTTCTGAGTGAAGTTATAGAGTACTTTGGTAAGGAGCGCGTAGCATTTGAAGTCACTTCTACGAAGGAGGCCGAGATGACTTGGTACTCGAATATTATCGATTATTTCCAACTCTTTGGAACAGATTGCAATATAACTAATATTATGCCAAGCCAAGTTATGCTTATTGACCCACTTCGATCAGGTGATCGGCCTGCTGATATATTGTTTGACCGATACCCTGAACTAAAATCATTAAAATACAAATAAAAGTGTCAATATTATCTTCTAACAGACTTTTTCCTATTGATCCTTCAACACGTAATATTGCAAAGAAGCTATACAAAGAAATATGTAAAATGCCTATAATAAGTCCTCATGGGCATACTGAGGCACGTTGGTTCGCTGAGAATAAACCTTTTAAAAATCCAACAGAATTGTTTGTAACACCTGATCATTATGTTTTTAGAATGTTATTTTCTCAAGGTATAGATTTATCTGAATTAGGTTTATCAAGCATTGAAAATAATGTTTCTGTTAAAAGACCCAGAGATGTATGGCGTACTTTTGCTAAAAACTACTTTCTATTTCGAGGAACCCCTACAAGAATTTGGCTGGATTATGTTTTTGAAAAATTATTTGATTTAAAAGAAACTCTTAATAAAAATAATTCAGACCTATACTACGATGTTATAGATGACAAATTAAAACAAAAAAACTTTTTACCTAGAAATTTATTTGATCAATTTAATATTGAGATTTTATGTACCACAGAAAGTCCATTAGATGATTTAAAATGGCATAAACAAATAATTGAATCTGACTGGAACGGTAGGGTTATCTCTGCATATAGGCCGGATAATGTAATAGATCCTGAAAGTATAGAATTTGCTAATAATGTTGAAAAATTTGGAGAGATTAATTCTGAAAATTCAACAAGCTATTCGGGTTATTTGTCTGCACATTTTAAGAGTAGAGAATATTTCAAATCTTTGGGAGCCACAAGTACTGATCACGGGCATCCTACCGCTAATACATTTAATTTATCTAAAAAAGAAATAAATAGTTTGTTTGATAAGTCCCTTTTAGGGAAGTTAGATAAAAACCAGTGCGAAGTTTTTAGGGGACATATGTTATTAGAAATGGCTAGAATGAGCGTTGAGGATGGATTAGTTATGCAACTACATCCTGGTTCTTTTAGAGGTCACTCTCCTGAAATTTTAAAAATTTATGGAAAAGATAAAGGTTTTGATATTCCTCAGCCTACTAATTATGTTCATGCTCTAAAACCGTTATTAGATGAATTAGGATTAAATAAAAAATTTAAAATGATTTTATTTACCTTAGATGAAACGACTTTAACAAGAGAAATCGCACCTCTTTGTGGTGTTTATCCTTGTTTAAATATTGGTCCACCTTGGTGGTTTTTTGATAGTGTAGAGGGAATGACTAGATTTAGAAAATCCGTTACTGAAACTGCAGGATTTTATAATACTGTTGGATTTAATGATGATACAAGAGCTTTTTGTTCTATCCCAGCTAGACACGACATGTCTAGAAGGGTTGATTGTGCATATTTGTCAGAATTAATATCTGCTGGTCAGATTAAGGAAGAAGAAGGTCATGAGTTGGCATATGAATTATCTTATGGCTTGGCTAAAAAAGCTTATAATTTATAGTATATGACAAAAGTACTTTTAATAAGCGTACGACGTCGGACAGTTGACTAAAACATCATCAATAAAAA
>Ga0181598_1003780_pt1 | contig 12904 bp, 10 predicted proteins | sample 041ome_4_FD_153295 | JGI IMG/M metagenome (GOLD analysis project Ga0181598, IMG submission 153295) | Coastal salt marsh microbial communities from the Groves Creek Marsh, Skidaway Island, Georgia - 041404US metaG (spades assembly) | ecosystem: Environmental > Aquatic > Marine > Intertidal zone >...
AGAACTTCTACACTTGCATTAAATAATGCTACATTGCCATTCTTAGTAAAACTTGCAAACAAAGGTTATCAAAAAGCTTTAGGTGAAGATAAAAACTTTTTAGCAGGTTTAAATGTTCACAAAGGTCAAGTTACTTATAAAGCAGTTGCTGATGTTTTTGGACATGAATATGTTGCACCAGAAATAGCAATCCAAAGCTAAATATAATTTAAACTTTATATTTTTTAATTTATCCTAATAAAATATTTTATTCTAGGTAGATATATCAGAAATGAATGGTATGTTATTAAATTTTATTTTATGTTTATTGTAACTGGTTCAACTGGCTTAATAGGATCCTCAGTTTGTGATTATTTTTTAAAAAACAATAACAAAGTTATTGGAATAGATAATGATTTGAGAAAGTATTTTTTTGGTTTATCTGGATCAAACAAATGGAAAGAGAAACTTCTAAAAAAAGATAAAAATTACATCCATTATTCAATTGATATAAGAAATAAGATAAAAATATTTGATATCTTTAAACAATATAAAAAACAAATAAAAGCAATAATACATACAGCAGCTCAACCATCACATGATTGGGCCGCTAAGGAACCATTTACTGATTTTGAGGTAAATGCTAACGGAACGCTCCATTTACTTGAGGCAACTAGAAATTTTTGTCCATATGCACCATTTCTATTTACTTCTACCAACAAGGTTTATGGTGATACGCCAAATTTTTTACCACTAGAAGAAAAAAAATTAAGATATGAAATAAAAAAAAATCATAAATATTTTAGAAATGGAATTGATGAATCTATGTCTATTGATAATAGTACTCATTCAATTTTTGGAGCCTCAAAAACATCTGCAGATCTTTTAGTTCAGGAATATGGAAGATATTTTAATATGAAAACTGCCACATTTAGAGGCGGTTGTTTAACAGGTGAAAATCATTCAGGAGCACAGTTGCATGGTTTCTTATCATTTTTAGTAAAATCAATTTTAAGAGAAGAAAAATATTTTGTTTTTGGTTACAAAGGAAAACAAGTTCGAGATAACATTCATAGTGTTGATGTAGTCAGTGCTTTTAATGAATTTATCAAAAAACCAAAAATTGGAGGCAAAGTTTATAATCTTGGAGGAGGAAGAAAAAATAGCTGTTCCATACTTGAAGCAATAAAAATTATTGAAAATTTAAGTGGTAAAAAAAGTAATTATAAAATTTTAAATAAAAATAGAATAGGCGATCATATTTGGTGGATATCTGATAATTCAAAATTTAAAAAAGATTACCCCAAATGGGAAATTAAAAACAATCTAGATTTACTATTAGAAAAAATGATTTCTCATGAATATAATAATTTAAAATAATTTAATTAAAGATTAAAATTTAAAATCAACAAATGAGTAATAAAATTTTGCCTAAGTCATGTAAAGTGGTAGTAATTGTTGATGTTGCAATTGACCAAGGTGGATGTACTGAAACAAGTAAACCAACTACTCACGGGGATCCAACTTACATTATAGATGATGTTATACACTATTGTGTAGCTAATATGCCGGGTGGAGTTCCAAGAACTTCTACTCTTGCATTAAATAATGCAACGTTACCTTTTTTAGTAAAACTTGCAAACAAAGGTTATCAAAAAGCCTTAGGAGATGATAAAAACTTTTTAGCAGGTTTAAATATTTATAAAGGAGAAGATACTTATAAAGCAGTTGCTGATGTTTTTGGATACGAATATAAAGATCCAAAAGTATTATTTAATTAGCATTTAAACTTAAATATTATCTTCTATAAAATTTGTTAAGTTAAAGATGAATTTATTTAAGATTCTAATCAATAATAGAATAATTGTTTTTTTATTATATTTTAAATTATTTAAGTATATTTTTAAAAAATTAAAGTTTGATTATTTAGTTAAATCTAAAATTTTTGGTAATTTCTTTATTTATCTTCCAAGACATTTAAATTATCTTTTTAAACAAAAATATGAAAATAACACAATTAATTTTATAAAAACTAAATTAGATAATTATAATACCAAAAGTTATTTTATTGATGTTGGAGCCAATATTGGAATTTATAGTTTATATTTTAAAAAGAAATATTCTTCTAAAGTAGAATTGTTTGAACCTGACATCAATAATATTAATTTATTAAAAAAAACAAAATCTATAAATAAATTTAAGTTTTTTAAAATTAATTCTTTTTGTTTGTCAGACTCTAATTCTAATAAAGAATTTCTTTTAGATGATATTAGGGGAATGACTGGAACATTGTCTAATGATAGAAATTTTATACAAAAACATCAAAAGTTAAAAAAAAAAATTTCAGTAAAAACAAAAAAATTTGACAGCATTTATTCTTTTAAAAATAAAATTTTTTTAATTAAAATTGATGTAGAGGGCCATGAAATTGAAGTTTTTAAAGGTATGTTAAAAGCTATAAAGCATAATAAACCAATGCTAATTATAGAGTCTAATAAAAATAACATTAAATATATTAAAAAAAAATTAGTTACTATTGGCTATAAATATAAATTTATTTCAAAAGATTTAAATTATATATTTTACCAATAAAACTAAAAATTAAATAGAATAACTTTTTTAAAATTTTTGTAGAGAATTTAATATTTTTTTTCTAATTTTTTTTAATTCATAATATATTAAATAATCTTCAGCTAAAAATCTCTTTAATTTATTTTTTGTTTTTTTTTTTAAAATTGATTTTTTTGTTATTTTTTTTTTTATTATCTACCACATTTAAATTAATATTTTTTATATTTAGAAAGTAAGAAAAAAATATTTTTAAATCTTTTTTTAAATACTGGTTATCTATGATAAATATCGGTTTATTTTTATTTATTACATCTATAGAAAAAAAGGTATTTAAGTTTTCATTTAAATGATGAGATAACCTAATATAATTTTTTGTTCGTTTTAAAGTAATTTTGTCAGCTAAAGCATCTATGGTTGGATACTTTTCAAAAAAGTCTTTATAATAAGTAATAAATTGACTATTTTTTAAATGATAATACGCACTAACGAACCTTTCAACAGGATCTCTAAGAGTTACAAAATAATTATCTAAAAAACAGTATTTAGGTTTTAAATAATGATTAGGTGTATAAATTTTTTTAGAATTTTTGATATTTTTTTTAATTAATTCATTTATTAAAGTAGTTGTAGTTCTTGGAATTTGTACAAATGTTATTTTTTGTTTTGATAAGAAAAAACCTTTAATGTTAGCTAAGAATAAATTATTTAAGTCATTTAAATAATAAAAAAATTTAATTTTTTTAATTATTTTTTTTATCATTAAAAATTATCCCTTCAAGTTACCTAAAAAAATCTTTTTTAAATTTATAAACAGCATAAATGCTCAAAGTAATTGATATAAGTAAATTAAAATAAAAAATATAAACATAATTAGAATTTTTACGGAACATAATTAAAATTAGAAATATAAGGATAAAATTTAATAAAAACTCAAGTTTACTAAAATCTAAAAAATTATTTATAGATTTATGGATATGATTAAAAGAATTAGACAAAATATAGAAAGAAAGATCCAAAGATAAAAGTAAAATAATATAATTATTAAAATTAAATTTTTTGTTTAACCAAAAAGTATAAATAATTTCACCAAATAAAAATGTTGCAAGTAAATAAAACCCCAGAAATATAAAACAAATTTTTATAAATATATTGAAATTATTTTTTAAATTTAGATAGTTTTTTGCGGCAAATAGTTTTGCAAATTCATACATAAATGTTCTTTGAAAAATTGACCAAACTCTTATTGGAAAGAAATAAAATAAAGTTTTTATAGTGCTTATAAATCCCACAATATATGGTCCAAAAAAAACACCTATAATTAAGATTTGATAGCTATGTTTAAGAAGGCTCGAAAGAGATTTTAAATAATAGGGTATTGATAATTTAAAAAGTTGAATAATTTTATTAAAGTTCAAATTTTTGATTTTGAATAATTTTAATTCTTTGCTTAATTTTTTAAAATAAAAATAAAATAAAATTAATCTTAAAATATTTGCAGTCAAATAGGCGTAAGCAGCAAATAATAAATTATTGGAGATTAGTCCAAAAATTAATATTAAAATTTTTGAAAAAATTTCAAATGAAGTATTTATATTTTCACAAATGTAGTTTTTGCCTTTGTAAGATATCCCACAATCAAATATGCCTATAAGAAATTTTAAAAAAAAACAGAAAAAAATTATATAAAATATTAATCTTAAATCATCTTTTTCAGTTGTTGAAAATATATCTAAATTCAAATCTATATAACTTGAGGCAATTAAAATTAACGGCAGACTTACAAAAAATATTAAATAATTTAAGAATGCAAAATTGTTAAAATATAATTTAATTTTAAAATATTTTTTTTGATTATATAAAATTGACAATTCAGTCCTAGCCGCAGAGTTAAAATCGAGATTAAGTAAATAAAATATATCTGGTATAGCTAGTAAAAAAATCCATAACCCAAAATTTTCAATCCCATAGATTGTTATCATTAATACTGGGAAAAAAAATTGAGTTAAAATATTTATAAAATTATTTACTAAATTTGACGTAAAATTTTTAGTGATTCTTTTTTTATCATTTCTAGAAAAATATCTAAGTATATAATTTGATATATTCATTTAAAATTTGTTTTCTAAAATAAATCCAATTAAATTAATATTTTAGACTAAATATAATCTATTTATATTCTCTATATTATATATACAAATAATTTGATGATTAATTTGTACTTAGATCAAAATTTAAAAAAAATTAAATTTTTATTCTTTTTTTTATTATTAATATCTACTTTCCTTCAACTTTTTTTACTTAGTAATTACGAAAATATTTATAGTATTTTATGGCTTTTATTATCAAATTTAATTATTTATTTTTATTGTTTCTATAAAAAGAATATTCTCGAATTTCCTCTTTCTACTTTCTCGTTAATATTCGTTAATTTTTATAGTAATTCTGGTGCAATATTTTTTAAAAGTTTTCTATTAGATAGTATAGATAAAAATTTATACAGTCCTAACTTTACTTTTGCTTATTTATTTTTGTTTAACTTCCTTTTAATAATTGTTCATTTTATTTATAAAAATTTATTTTTTCTCAACATTTTAAAGAAAAATTTAAGAAAAGTTTTTTTTTTAATAAAACTGGATAAATATAATAGTAAAGAGTATTTGTATTTTATTGGATATATAACAATTTTTTTTGGCGCGTTTTCTATCACTTATTTAAATGAATTTATTTGGAGAACATCTAGTCTTGGACCAAATCTTTTAGGTGATTTATTAAATGGTTTAAAAATTTTAAATATAAGCCCATTTATAGTTTTATATACATTTAAGATTTATGAATACGATCTCAAAAAAGAAGATTATTTAAAATTATTAATTTTTTTCTTAGCAGCTCTCTATTTATCTTTAGGTTTAAATTCTCGCTCTGTTTTTTTTGATATTTTTTTTACAGGACTTTTAATTTACTGTTATTTTGTTTTTACAGGTATAATTGAAATTAAAGTATTACGATTTAACAAGATCTTTTTTGTTTTATTGATTTCGATATTATTAAGCAATTACATTGATAGATTTTCTAATTCTTATCTTCAGGTTAGAGACTATAGAAACAATATTAATCCAATTCAAAATATTAAAAATCATTTTAATTTTTTTAATGTAAAGAAGAATGATTATTTAAAAACAAGAAACGCAGAGATATCATCACAAATTTTTAGAGAGGACTATTATGAAATAAATTTTTTAAATAGAATTAACGTAGTAAAGGCTACTGATAATATTATTTATGCAAAAAAATATTTGACTAGTGATCAAATTGAAAAAATTATTGACTATGAATTTAATAAGATTATTTCAATATTACCTGGTCCACTAATAGCTATTTTTAATCCTCAATTTAATAAAACTTTATATTTTAATACGATCACCTCAACAATTTATAAGGAGGTAGATAGATTGTACGTAGGTGGCAAAAGTAATGGAATAGTATTTGGAATATTATATTTATACGAGGATTTTTGGATGTTTTTATTGTTTATATTTGCCCTTTTAATTTCTTTCACATTAATAGACTCTTTTTTTATAAGTAATAAATCGTACTTCATAATAATTTTTATTTTATTATATTTAACCTCAGGTGGATTAATTAATGTTATTTCCTCAGGTAGTGTAGCAGATATGTTGGGAGTCCTTATAAGAGGAATTCCACAAAGTATTATTCTTTATGTGTTAATTTGTAAATTTTATCAAAAAATATTAAACTTCAAGTAAAGAATTGATTATTTTTTTTATATTATATTCAAAAGATAATTTTGTTTTTAATTTTTTTAATTTTTCATAACCATTTCTTGAAATTTTAACAATTTTTTTTTCATCAGATAAAAGTTTTTTAACTTTTATTAAACAATCATCAAAGTTTTTAAACAAAACTGCATCTACATTATTTTTAAATATTGATCTGTGTGTAAAAGAATCTTTAGCCAAAAGTAAAGAACCAATATATGGAATTTCTAATGATTTATTAGTGATATCATCATCATTCTCAAAGGATGGTAGGCATATAGCTATTTTTGAAGACTGTATTTTTTTCACATATAAATCATCATTATTAATCGCGTCGTTAATAAAATTTTTATAGTTTTTATAATACTCAAAGTTTTTCCATCTATTTCCATAAACTAATACATTAATGCCATTTTGTTTAAGTTTTAAAAATAATTTACCACGTTCAGGAAACCAAGTACCAATCATCAGTACATCTATTTTAAAATTTTCTTTTTTTTTTAAAATGAATTTTCTTTTAAATTCATTTACTTTAAAAGTTGGAGGTATCCAAATAGTTTTATCAAGTTTATATTTTGTTGTATATTTGAGTCTATTTTTTTGCATAAAAATTATCAGATCAAATAATTTCAAATTAGGTTTTAGTAAATCCCACCGCTTTTTATCTCTTTTAACGAATGGATTATCTGGACAATAAAAAATTAATTTTTTAGATATTTTTTTAAGAAAAATGATTGATTTATATCCAATTAAATTTTCATTATGCAAATAAACAATTTCATATTTCTTTTTAATTTTTTTTTTCAGATAAAATAAGATTATCCAGTCATATATATTTAAATTAATATGCCAGCTATATTTGTAAATAATTTTGATTAAAAAATTAATTGTTTTGATTTCAAAAAAATCCACATTTGAATAATTATTTTTTAGGACTTTATACTGATAAAAAGAATATCCATTTTTATTTTGATCACCAATGAATAAAATACTCATTAATTTAAAATATTCTTATTTGAATTTATGATTTTTTTTAAAAAATCACTGAAATTATGATTAATCTTAATATTAAAGTTTTTATTAAAGCAAGTAATGCTATTTTTTGATAATTTTTCTTTCTGTTTTTGTGAAAGGTTAATAAATTTCATTATTCCTTGATATAAAGATAGTTTATTATTTTTAACTATTATTCCTGCGTTAGACTCTTTTATTTGTTTGCTAGTTCCAACTTTGTTTGAACATATTACAGGCGTACCAGCTAATAGACTCTCAGCAATAGAAACACCAAAGTTTTCTCCATGAGATGGCAATATGGTTGATGCAGCATTTGAAATTGCACCCCATTTAATTTCTCCTTTTAGAAAATTTGCAAATATTATTTTTTTACTATTATTTTTATTCTTAACCTTCTGAATTAATGCCTTAGCGTATTTATTATTAATATCTCCTGCAATTAGTAGAATATATCTTTTATTATCAATCTTTTCAAAAGCATCTATTAATATATCGAGACCTTTTTTTGGATGAATCCTTCCAATATAAACTATTAATTTATAATTCTTTAAAAATTTAAATTTAGAATAAAATTTTAATTTACTTTTTTTAAAGTTAATATCTTTTGGATAAATACCGTAATTAATTAATTTAAATTTAATTCCATTTGTTTTAACAAATGTATTATTAATTTGTTTTTTTTCTTTTATTGAATTTAAAAGAACAAATTTTGCTTTTAGTAGATTTTTTTTTTCAAAAATATTCCAATAAATTTTTTTCTTAAAACTTTTAAATTTCTCACTTTTAAAATATGGATCCAACATGCCATGTGTAAAAACTAGATATTTATTTGGTATAATTATTCTAGATAATAAAGTTATGAACTGCCATAAACCATGAATAATAAATAAATTATAATTATTTTTATTTTGATAAAGCCAGAAGATTAATCTTAGACTGATCCCATATTTAAAAATACTATCATTAAGTGCAATTATTTTTATTCCAGATAAGTCATTAATTTTTTGTTTTTTTCCAATATAAAGAATATCGTGTTGTATATTATTTTGTTTATTTGATAGCGCAATATCGAATAAACTATGACTTGGACCTCCATCTTTAGGATTAAGACTATCGATTATGCTCAAAACTTTATAGTGCATATTTTAAATCAATTTTATTAATTAGAGCTAAAATATTATTATTTGTTAAATGTTTTCTTTTTAAATAATAAATATTTTTATCTACTGTTAACCTAAACCATAAAGTTTGCCATAAGCAAAACTTAAAGCCAATATGTCCATCTAAAAATCCTAATTTAAAAACAAAGTTGTATAAAAATAAAATAAACGGTCTTAAAAAAATTGGAATTGAGTAGTAATATTTATATTTTTTAATGTGGTTTTTGTTTTTTTTTAATTTTTTAAAATTTTTAAAATAATTAATTGCTTCCCATAAAGCATATTTCTCATGCTTTTTTTTCCACTCATTAAATCCTTTGTTATTTTTATCTATAACTGCTATATCAAGATATTCTACTTTTGGTTTGGTAATTATTTTTTCATCCATAAAAACATTGTCACATTTTCCAGAATTATTTCTCCATATTCTTAATGTTTTATGTGGAAATCTTCCTCCATATTTGATTTCTTTATTTAAAAAAAAGTACCTTCTTTTTATTGCGATGCCGTTAGTTTTATCAGAAATTTTTTTGATAAATAATTTTAGTTTTTTAAAAAAATCTTGATTTACAATTTCATCAGCATCTATTCTCATTAACCACTCAGTTTTTGCTTTTGAAAGAGTAATAGCAGCATTGTATTGATTAGAATAATTTTTAAATTTATTAATTTTATATCTAATCTTATTTTGTTTTAAAATTTTTAATGTTTTGTCTTTAGAACCACTATCCAGTACAAATATATCTTTGACGAATCTCTTAATTGACTTAATGCAATTTCCAATATTTTTCTCTTCATTGTAAGTAATTATTATTGCTGTTAAATCTAATTTCTCTTCCATAGTATTAAATTAAAACAATTTTAACATGCTTTGAATATCAATTACCATATTAGTTAATTGCAAAACACATAAAAACCAATAAAAATCATTTGTATTATAATGGAAAAAAACTTTTTTAGCACAATTACCAAAATTGCAGAAAATTTAGAGCTCAAATATTATTGGGTTGTTTTTTTAAAATATATAAAACCAATATTTTTTATTTCCTTTTTATTTACACTTTTTATTCTTTTGATTTCTCTAAATCTTGAAAAAAAATACAAAAGTACAGCAACAATAGTTATTGAAGCAGATGAAAGTAAAAAAATCGTTAACATTGAGGAGGTTTATTCGTTGGATGATCAGGCCAGCAGAATTAACAATCAGATTGCAATTTTAAACAGTGATGATGTTTTTGATTATATAATAAATGATCAAGAAAAATTTGTTGAATTTAAAGAATTATTTAGAGGGCTAAAGCCTAGTTTTATCAAAAGATTATTTATCAAAAAAGAGGATATTTCAAAAGAAGGCTTAAAAAGGTATTTAAAGTCAAATTTTGGAATTATGAATATTCCTAGAAGTGACGTTTTAGAATTGTCGTTTATTTCCTCAAGCCCAAAAATAGCTCAATTAGCCCTTAAAAATCTCATAAGTTCATATCAAAGATATGAAATAGATTCAAAAATTGTAATTACGTCATATGCTAATGAAAAAATTTCAGATCGACTTCAGGAATTAACCAAAGTAATGGAGATTGCTGAAAAAAATTTAGCGAAATATAAAGAAGAAAATGGTTTAATTGATACTGGTAATGTCAAAGAGCTTAAAATTAAACAAATAGAGTCTATTTCTCAAAATATTTTAAACTTAGAACAAACAATTAATGAATATCAATCAGATCTACTTGCAATAAAGTTAGCTAAGGGTGATGTAAATCAACTTACTTCTATAAAAGATTTAATGAACCGCTCAGAAATAAAAAATATATACGATAGTTTGTCAGGATCAAAAAATAATCTTGAATCCTTAAGATTACTGTACACTGATGAACATCCTAAAGTTAAAAAAGCATTAGAAACTATCAAATCATATGAAGATCAATTGGTATCAATAATTAATGACAATATTGAAAAAAAAACCTTTGAATTAACAAATTTAAAGAATTCAATAGATATAAATAAAAACTCTATTGTAATTGCTACAAAGGAACTTAGAGAGTTAGAAGAGAAAGAATCGGGTATGTTAAGATATTCTCGTGAAGTAGATAGTAGTAGAAAGTTGTACGAAACATTTCTTCAAAGAGTAAAAGAAACCAATGAAGCTCAGAATTTACAAGTTTCTAATGTTAAAATTATTGAAGAACCAATAGCCTCAAGTAATCCTGTTTCTCCCAATATTAAAAAGAATTGCATTTTAGCATTTCTTATCTCTTCGATTGGAGTTTATTTTTATTTATTTTATAGAGATCTTAATAGTTCAACAGTTAAGGATCCTACTTCACTTGAAATGTTTAATACCTTGGTTTTAACAAGTCTTCCAAAAGTCAATATTTCTAGAAAAGGTTTTCATATGATGCAGATGTATATAGAAGATAATGAGTCTGCTTTTTCAGAGTCCATTAGAAATGGTAGAACAATAATGGAGTCTAAGTTTAAAACTAATAAAACATATTTAATTACTTCTAGTAGTCCATCAGAAGGAAAAACTACTGTTGCATTTAATTTAGCTTTATCGTTACAAAAAAATTATAAAGTGCTATTAATAGAAGCAGATATAAGAAGACCGTCTGTTGCAAATAGTTATTATGAATTTGAAAGTAATAAAAAAGGACTAAGTGAAATTTTAATTAATGAAGCTAATTTTTCAGAAACAATTCAGTCCGTACCGGGTACCAAACTTGAATTCATTAGTTCAGGTAAAAGAAGATCAGATTTATCTGACATAGTAAATGTACCAAAACTTAAAAAATTTTTTGAATTGCTTAATAAAAAATATGATTACATTATAGTAGATAGCCCTCCAATTCTACCTGTGTCAGATACTTTAGTAATAGCTCAAGCTGCGGATTATGTATTTTATGTAACAAGATCAAATATAACGGGATTATTATCCTTAATGTCAGGAGTTAAAAAATTGAAAAATATTAATAAAAAAATTGACGGTTTTATTCTAAATGATTTAGATACTTCAAAACATAGCTATTATGGATACTATTATCAGCAAAATTATTATTATTCGGGTGAGGATAAAACCTATTAATTTAATTCATTTTACAAGTGATTAACTTAGAAAAATTATTTCAAAAAGATGATGAAATTTACGTAGCATTTTCACATTTTTCTCAATCAATAATAATATTTATTTCATTATACGTAGCTTCAATAGTTAAGGAAAATGTTATCTTAGAATTATTTATATTTAATTTATTTTTAACTTCAGATTTTTTTTATTTTACTTTAGCTGTATTTTTTTTACATATTTTTTCTTTTTATTTTTTTAAAAAACATAAAAATTATATCAAAACGTTTTATTATTTTTGTTTTTATGAGCTAAAAACATTTATTTTAAGCTATGTTTTGAATATACTAATATTTTTGATCTTTTTTAATTTAAAAATAGATAATTGGTTATGGTTATTTAATAGTTTAGTCTTTTGTATAATAAATTTATTTCTATTAAAGATTATTAATAACCAAATATACAAATATTTAATAATTAATAATATTATTCAAAGAAATGTAATATTGATTGCTAATTTTAGTACAATAAAAAATTTCATAGAATTATATAAAAATAAAAATAAAAAATCGTTAATTAAATGTTGTATTATAAAAGATAAAATCAACTCCGATTATTTTAATGAACTTAAAATACCCAGTTTTAATTTTAATGATAATTTTTTTGATATCTTAAACTATCATTACATAGGTCAAATCTGGTATGAATTAGATGATCAATCAACAGATAATAGCAAAATCAAAGTAGAGGAATTATTAAAATTTCCATTTGATATTAAAGTTTTTATTAAAGAGGGTAATGAAAATTTAATTAGAAATTTTTCTGATAAAATTAATATTGCTTCAACATTTGAAAGAAGAAAAAATTATTTATTCTATTCATTAAATAATTCAAGATTTACAGGTTTACCATTATTGATAAAGTTTTTTTTAGATAAGATATTTTCTATTATTATAATAATAATCACCTTACCAATTATGATTCCTTCTATAATATTAATTATAATTGAAGATGGCTTTCCATTTATTTTTACACAACAGAGAACAGGCTGGGATGGTAGAAAATTTAAAATTTATAAATTACGAACATTAAAAAAAGAAAATTTTGATAAAACCCAACAAGTAATACATGATGATAAAAGGTTATTATTTTTTGGAAAATTAATTAGACGATTAAGTATTGATGAATTACCCCAATTGTACAATGTTCTAATAGGCGATATGTCCATTGTTGGACCAAGACCACATATGATCGAACATAGCAAAAAATATTCAAATATAATTCAGAATTTTTTAACAAGACATAAATGCAATCCTGGAATTACTGGATGGGCACAAGTTCAT
>Ga0181598_1003787_pt1 | contig 12886 bp, 7 predicted proteins | sample 041ome_4_FD_153295 | JGI IMG/M metagenome (GOLD analysis project Ga0181598, IMG submission 153295) | Coastal salt marsh microbial communities from the Groves Creek Marsh, Skidaway Island, Georgia - 041404US metaG (spades assembly) | ecosystem: Environmental > Aquatic > Marine > Intertidal zone >...
AAGAGGAAAAAAAAAAGCAAAAAGAAGAGGAGGATAAAAATATCAACAACAACAACAACAACAACAACACGAGCGAAGAAGACGCGACGAAAGAAGAAAACGAACGGGTGAAAGAAGGAGACGAGGCGGAAGAAGAAGAAGAAACGAAAGAAGAGCGGGAGAAAAAGACGGAAGAGCGGGAAGGCGACGCCGCCGAGGCCGCGGAAGAAGGAGAGAAGCCGCGAGCGGGGGAGGGAGGAGAAGAAGAAGAAGAAGGCGACGATACTAATAATAGAAAAGAGGAAACGCCGGCGACGATTTCAAACACCACGAATAGTGGCGGGGAAGACATCACGAGAGCCGCGGCGGAGGCGGCGCAGCAAGCGGCTGCGCAGGCGGCCAATCAAGCCGCCGCCGAGAAGCACGCGGCGCACATCGGGAATCCTTTTTTGATGATGCATAACCAGAAGCAGCAGTTTTTAGATCCCTCGTCGATGCAACAGCAGCAGCAAAACGTTGGTGGTATAAATGGCGTGTTACCTCCGATGCCGATGGAGTATCAAAACGCTATTTTAGCGCAGCAAATGATGCAGCAACAACAGCAGCAGCAGCAAAACGCCGAGCCGCCCGGACCGGCGAATAGCAACAGTACTAACAACGATCCAGCGGCGGCAGCGATGGCACATATGATTAACGGTGGCAATGGCAATGTACAGATGGTACCGCATCAACAATTAGCTATGGCGCAGATGATGCAAGCGATGATGGCGCAGCAACAGATGGCGGCGATGTTTCAAATGCAACAACAACAACAAGGCGGAGGCGACCAACAACAGTTCAACCCGATAGCGGCGGCACTTAGCATGGGTATGCTCCCTCCAATGCCACCGGCTATGTTTGATAACAACGGCAACGGTATTTCCCCGGAGATTGCGTATCAACTGATGATGCAGCAGCAACTGCAGCAACAGCAACACGGCATGATGGGGATGTACGGAGGTATGGGTGGCGTGCCCTTTCAACAGCATCAACTGGGCGGGCAAGAGTTTATGAACGCGCATCAAAACCAAGCCATGTTAGCCAATCAAATAAATGTCAACAACAATAGCAATAGCAACACGCCAAACGGAATCGGGATGATGAAACCATCGGCGCTTAAATCGAGAGGACCAAAAGTTCAATACGACGACGTCGATATCATGTATCGCAAGCGCGGACGTCCTCTGGGCTCGAAAAACGCCACGACGAAAGATTCGTTCAAGAACGTTCCAAAAGGTAAACGTACGAAACGCGTCGCGAAAGGTAACACCACCACCAACGGTAATGGTGTCGTCGCAAGAGGTGGTGGAGTCCAAAAAGTTGCGAACGTGAAAGGTAAGAAAGCCACCGCCGAAAAGAAAAAGAACGGGAAGAATGCGAGCAACAATAATAATTCTGTTCCGAACGGGGATGATTTGCAGGAGTACTACGACGTCTTAACTTCGCTCAAGAACTCCATAACTTGTTAGATGTGTGTTTCATTGTGAACTATATAATATATACGCTGATTTATCTGTAACTTTCTCGTGAAAAAACTGTATCTTTTTGGCTTCCGCTGTCGCGTCATCTATTTAATCTTCTCCCTCTATTCACTCACTAATGCTGCTTATACTACTACTACGACTACTACGACTACTACAACTGTGACTACGCAATCATCGCGGTGATTTTCATAGCCCAGGCGAAAAAGAGAATTACAAATGCCGTAACAATCACGAACATTGAAAATAACTCGGCGTCGCCTCTTCTTTCCGAAGACAAAGGCGACGCCCCAATACCTCACTCGTTCGTCTCCTTATTCTCCTCTTTTCTCTTCCTCTCTTCCTCTTCCATCGCATCGATTAATTCCGCGAACACTTTCCTAAACTGCGCGTTTCTCACCAGCCAGGCGACGCTTTCTTTCGCCAACTTTTTCTTTTCCTGTTCGCTCGTTCGAATACTTCCGGCAGTTATCTCGTTGTCCGCCATGAAGCTCTGAATCCCTTTCAAAATGCTCGACACCGACCACATGGGGTTCCACGTTTCCGGGTGATAATCCGACATGGACATGCATATTTTCTTCCCCGGTTCGAACCGCCCAGACGGCGTGGACATGATGATGCCGGGTGGTTTAAACGGGTAATCTTTCGGGAAAAGAATTTTGCCCAAGTATTTTCCTTTGTCGTAAGCGGTGTCTTTCGGTCCGTCGATGAGGAAGTACCAATCGAGAATATTGGTGGAGGAGGACGGTTTGGCAACGATGCCGGGTTCGGGAGATTTGAGGAGGAGTTTGAGTTCTTTTTGGAGGCGGAGAGTGGCGGCCATTTGCTCGGTTGATATGTTCGTGCGTGTTTGTGTGTGCTGCGCGGATTTTCAATGAAGTGACTTTCTCTAATTTTTTCGAATACTACGAGTTCATATTTCTATGAACGTTGAAATGCCAAATGCTACAATGGTTTGCTACTATCTCATTCTGATGAGCTCAACTTCCTGGTCAACCATCTCGCGCCGCGTTCGCTTAAATCTTGCGTTTCGGCTTCTCGTATGGCGTGAAGACCAAAGCCGGTTTCGTCTTTTCGCAAAGCGTCGACCGAGTCGTATTTTTCGATGAGTTTACGCATGCGAGTGTATTCGTAGCCGAAGTGTTTGTGGACGTAGTACGCAAAAGCAGGGAAGAACTTCTCGAAGATTGCGCGACGGAGCGGTTTTGACGTCCATTTCCACGAGACGTGGTCGATGCCAGGGAAGCCAAGGTCGTGGAGCATCGTGCGCATTTTATTGTCCGATTCGCACCACCGGCGATCCGCCTGAACGCGAAATAACAAAGCTCTTGAGAGTTTCTTGTACCACAAGTAATACTCATCTGGCTGTATTTCAATCTCTTCAAGTTTTTCTATGATCGGAAGGTACTCCTGAGGACACGAGGAAGGATCGTACTCGTTCTTTCTCTCGGCTTCGTTCATATCAAACTCAACTTTCTCTTCGACTTTCGGAGAAGCCGGCGGCGAAGGCTCATCGCTATTATCTTCTTCTTCATCTTCATCGTCATCATATTCGGTATAAGACGAGGGTGATGCTATATCATTATTGGCATTGTCGGCGTCGTCGTGAACACACACGATATCCTCACTCTCCCCATCGGCGTCATCTTCCTTTAATTCAGCATTCCGTTCGATATCCGTCGCGACATCGAAATCGCACGATGTAGCCGTAACTAACGAAGGCCATTTACACACGACGTCATCGATGCGTCGCGAAGCAGGATGATAACCACTCGGCGTTTTTCTTGCCTTACTCAAGACATCGCGTAACGCGAGACAGTCTCTCCCAATCTCGTTCGAATCGGCGACGATAAACTCGTGTCTCTGCGAACGCGTCAGCGCGACGTTCAAACGCTCCCTCGTCGTGAACGAATTTGATCCTTTAAATGCTCCACAAAGCGTCAATATAATAACCTTCTTCTCTTGGCCTTGAAACGCGTCTACTGTGGAAACTTGAATTTCGCCATCCTCTTCCTCGTCCAATTCTGATGGCGCGAGGATATCCGCAGTGGTAGTCGCACCGACGCGCATTCTTACTAAATACGAGTTCACGCAATCCACCTGCGCGCGATAAAACGCAATAATACCAACATCTTTTGGTTTCAATCCGCGGTTTAGAAGCTCGCGCGCGATAACAGCACACCCGCGCGCCTCGGAAGCGTTGAATTTCGACTGGCCTCCTCGCTCTTCTCGCGCGTTTTCGCCGTGCGTGTCGAAAAAAACCAAAGGAGGTACTCCTTCGAGTAACGCTCCGCGGTCGCTCGCCGAAACGCCATCCAACAATTTGTTCTCATAAAAATGTGCGTTCGGGACTTCGCTCAAGAGCGGATGCATTCGATATTGTGTTCGCAACAGCGTCACGGGTAGCCCAAGTTTCGCAAGTCGCACGAATAACGTGGGTTGTTGCTCAGAAATCGTCGGATATTCCAAGTTGCTTTCTAAAACCGGCGGTAACTGCTTCGGATCTCCAACCGCTATCAAATGTTTCACGCCGAACCGAGCTAACGGCAAAAGGCTGCATATCTCAGTCATTTGCGAGCACTCGTCCAAGATTAAAATGTCAAACTTTTGATCTTCCAAGTGCTTGTTCACGCAAGAACTGCACGTCACGGCAACCACTGGCGCGGATTTCACCAACTTGGCGCGCTTTTGTAAGGCGCCTTTTATTTTCAAGTTTTTGATTTCTTCTTCGATGCGTTTTCTTCTCGAGGAAATTTTCTCGTTTTCTTTCAGCGCTTTCTCGAGTTCTTCGATGTGCGTGTTGCCTTTCTTCGAGTCACGCTTGGCGTGAATAGAAAATGGGAGAATGTCCGCGTCAATTTTGGTCAACGAACCGACGCGACAGAAATCGGTGAAACCATTCTCGAGGAGCGTTTTTAACACGCGATCGACAGCGACGTTGGTGTTTGCACAAACCAAAATTCTGCCGTTTCGTTGTTTCGTATCCGGAGGAAGAACACCCAGCTTGTGCTGCATATCTTTCACACTCGCGACGTGTTCGCGAATAAAGCTCGCGACTAATTTCGTTTTACCACTCCCAAACGGACCGTGCACCAAACTCACGCCGCATTCTGTGTTTACCATTCCCTTCATCGCGACAGCTTGATCGTGATTCAAACCGTATTGATTCTGGAACGTAAACTCCAAATCTTGAAAATCTTCCTCCTCGTCAGCTGCTAAATTTTCCGCGTGTTCGCTGGTCAGTTCTGCGACTGATGGGTTCATTATCATTCGCATGAGTGGCATCGTGTCTTCTTTGACCATTTCGAGCGCATTCTTCATCTCCTCCAACTCGCCGAAAGCGCTCAGAGCTCGCGCTGCGTATAACGTGAGGGACTTTCTCTTCACCCATCCACCGTTCGAGCTATTCTTGAGCGACTCTTTCAGTGTTCTCGGTAAATCGCCGAGCATTTCTACATGCATCTTGCCTTCCTTATCGGGTGCGTGCCACGTGGATGCGACGACGCCGGTCCAGTTTTTGTACGTATCCATACCTTGTCGAGTATTTTTTGCCACGGGAGAGGAGAGAAAAAAGCCTGGATCTGTAGAGAGCACGTAAACGTCACCTTTTGCAAAATCGTTCGGTCTATGGTATTCGCACCTACCGAGCGTGAGTTCGACGACAGTTTTAGATAGTTTAACGGTGCCGGTCTCTTCGTCTTTTTTCGTTTGCGTCTTGTACGCGGTCATTTTACACTCGCTCCAGTAATGAATCCGATACTGTCGTCCAAGTCTAATGCCTAAGTTTTTTGGATCGACAGCAGTGTTCACGTGCACCGAGGTCGTCGCAACCGGTGCGCCTCTTTTTTGCTGCGGAAGAGCGTGTACGACCGTTCGCACCGCGTCCGAAACGTTCCTGAGCTTGAGCGAAAGTTGTTCGCACGAAGTCGAGAGGAGGTAGTTTTGGTATTCTCGAACGCCGCCTTCGAACCGTAAAGCGACGTGCGCGGAAAGCTTTTCGAACGGAAACTTGATAGCAATCGTCGGTTCCGCGTATCGATATTGATTATTCTTGCTATTACCATTGTGTTGTTGTTGTTGCTGTTGCTGCTGCGCGTATGAAGAATTCGTATTTCCATAGTTCACCACGCGCTGTGGAACCATCGCCTCTTCGTCCTCCGTGTGTTTTTCTTCTTCTTCTTCTTCCACTGCTACTATTTCCATCATCTTTTCCTTTTCCTCTTTCTGTTTTGTCAAATTCGCGAGCCTTTCTTTCAACGCTGCCGCGATGTTTACTCTTTTTGGCTGTTTCGCCGCATTACAAGGCTGCTCGTTTTCCTTCGAAGCGGCGGCGCCCACATCGCGAAGACCGACGTCGTTCATTTCCTCCTCCTCTATACGTGATCGTTTCCCAGCGACGTCCTTCGCACTCACACCAACCGTCTGTATCGGCGTGAGCGTATCTATTGTCACCGTCGTCGTCTTAGTAAACATCGGATTCCGAAACGACGCTGGCGTCTGACTCTCGCGTATACTCCTCGTCGCCCGAAACAGCGACGTCTCCCGCCCAACGTCTGCCGACCGATTCATCGCCTTTTGTCTCGACACCGCGTTCCCGTCCTTTCCAAACTCTTCGTCGATTTCAACTTTGTATCCGCTAAATTCCTCGATCGTATTTTCTTCTTCCAACTTTTCTAAAACCGATTGAATCGCTTTCGTCTCTTTGCGCGAAATTTTCGCGATCGTTTCAAGGCCTGCTTTTTTCCTCGTCGTTTCCGAGGACGACGCGAAACTTTCTCTCGTGACTTCCTCAAACGAGCGATTATTCTGCGCATTTGCGCCGTACAAAACCACCGAGAGCGACCCCGAATGAGACGCCGCGCAACACCGCACTATTCTCACAAATCCGTCTTTCCATTTCGGTCGTTTTTTGTGCGTCTCGTTCGTGTACGTCACCGCGAAGAATCTTTCTTCTTTCTCCTCTTCTTCTCTTTCTGGCGGTCGTTGCAAACGCGTCGAAGTCATCGTCGTCGTCTTTTGAAAAACAAGACTCTACCTTCTTCTCATCGCGCGGAAGTATCGGGATTGCACCGCGTTCTAAAAACCGTCGTTTTTGGCCAGCCGTTGAACTTTTGTTCCTTCGTGGTGTCGAGATGATGATAGTCGTAGTATGAGTAGTATTCTTTGTAGTTCGTAGTATTACTGCGCGTGTTAAAAATGAGGAATCCGATGTTTTTTTCAAAAAATACGAGGGTGGGTGCACAGTTTTTTTTAAGAGACTCCCACACAATATACACACACGCGAGACGAGGACGAGGACGAGCACGATGTCCGCAGGTCATGGACAAAAACAATTCGGGTACGCGAAAACGTTCGAGTTCGACGTCGTCGTGGTTTTTATAATTTTGGTGTTGATACCAATCTCCATTTTTATGATGCAATCGAAACGGAGTCAAACGAAAAGGATTGGAAGTTTCGTCCTCTTAGGGGGCTCGTTTTTGTATCTCGCCGTGTTTGAAGGGGTGGTGCGATTGAGGGAGACGGAACGGGCGAGCGAGATTGGTTTACGCGGGATGATTGGAGGTGGTGGTTATGGCGGCGCGTCGTCGTCGTCCGCGTGGTCGAAAAGGAAGCGAAGGGGAGTCGTCCAGAAGTCGTCTTCGTTCTCGGGAACCACCGTGTTCACATCCGAGAAAAAGGATAAAAAGACGACGAAAACAACAAAGACGTTGCAATATTTTTCGTTGCGCGATGTGCCGAGCGAAAACGAGGCGATGTTTCGAGACGAACGGATTCGAGAGTCGAAAAAAACGATCGATGGGTCAATAATTGCAGCGCACGTGGAGCAAAGGTTCTCCGGGGGCGATGCGTTCTTTCAAGAGGCGTTTAGAGAGTACGAGAGAGTGGAAAAAGTGAAAACGGCGAGAGTTTCCGCGAGCAACGACAAGAGCGCAATCGATGATGATGTGGGGACGGTGTCTGTCACCAGTGATGGTGGTACTGTTCTAACTCCTCAACGCATGCAATCTATGTTTCCAGAACATTTATCCTTCCGAACCGTATTCGTTGTGCGGGATCCCAGAGATGTTATCACGTCCTCGTACCTCTCGATAATCTCAACGCTGGAGGAATGGGCGCGGACGAAACGAGACGATTTGGACGGTTCAAGCTTCCAATCCGTGATGCGAAACAATTTAAACGCTGAAATTGCATTGGATGTGGAAATTGTGCGGTTCATGAGCGCGAGCGTGGACGTACCATTCTTTACCGGTCTCGAGAACGCTATGGCTGCTGAGATTGAAAAATCAAACGGGGCGTACGCCAACGCGATACTCTCTTTCGCCGAAGCTATGCTCGACGCAAACGATCAAACGGCAAAGAATTCCATCATCTTTGTTAAATATTCCGAGCTTCTTTCTGCCAACGTGACTGGATTCCGCAAACTCTCCGAGTTTCTTCGAGGAGACTACTCTCTAGAACAGAGCTTTGTCGCGGCCTCCGCCTCGCTCCGAAAGAGAGCGGAAACCGAACCTTTCCTCATCGCCTCTCTCGTCTCCAAAAACGACGACACGATCTATCGTCACAAAAAAGACATCATCACCAAAGAGCAAGAAATTATCACTCCACCATCGATCTACAAAGCGCACATGACGGCGCGAAATCAGGAGCATTTTTTCTTACTCGGAAAACCTCTTTTGAGTTTCCTCGCCATCGACGAAGACGACGACGACAACGAAGACGAAGACGAAAACCTCTTCGCCGATTTCGACGCCGTCGACGGTGCCGTGCTCAACCCTTGGTAACGAGAAAGGGATAAAGTAGTAGAAGAGAGAGAACGCGGTTGTTTGAAATAAAAAAATCGCGCTGGCTGCCCTCCGCACTCGCGCTCGTATTTAGGCACTCCCAATACTCTCTTTCCTGTTCTTTGCCAAATCTGCTTTTCAAATTGAAAAAAAGCAGAATTTCATTCTCAAAAGCTTTCTCACCTTCCCTCCTTTTACACTCTCCTCTTGCGTGAAATTGCGGCTTCGACGGTGCATATAATTAAATCGCAAAATCTCGCCTCTTTGAAGGGAAAGAAGGTTCGAACCAAAAACCACAAAAATTGAGCACTGCCAACCCTCTTCTTCAACACGCGCGCGCGCAAAACGAGACCATGAGCGATCAACAACAGCAACAACAGCAACCGGGAATAATACTGGCGGCAAATCGTCGCGTGCCAATTCCAAACTCCAAGTACGACGACGACGCAGAGGACAAAGAGAAAGAAGAATCGCGGCCTAAAATCACGAAGAAAGCGAGAACGCCAAAGGCGCAAAAACAGTCCAAAACGAGCAGCGCGACGGTAAAGACGACGACGGTGTCGTCGTCTGAAACGGACACGGACGCGGAGAAAGAAGACGCAGCAGAGGATGAGAAGTTGGTGCAACCGTCGAAGATTTTGATCCCGCAGGACGGGCAACAACCCAAGAAGTGGCGGTTGGCCGATCAGAGAAGGTAATTCGTGGTGAACGTTACGCGCGGAGAGATCCGTTTCGTTTCAATTGTGTTCACGTTTTTAAATGTGCGGCGTAATTTTGTTTTACGTTTGCTTCTTTTTCTCTCGTCGTTTCTCTCTCGCGTTTCTCTCTCTCTGTCTCTCTCTCTCTCTGGTCGTCGTGTACGTCGTTTGATGACGACGACGACGATGACGCTGAATACTTACGACGGAGTACTTTCATGAAACACATCACACACGTTATACACAAAACAACAGAACGATTCTCTCTCGAACGAAAACGCTCTTCCGTTTCCTCGGTTTGGGGCACATGCGAGGCGTCGGCATGGATTTACCGTACAGGCAAAGGTTTCAATTTTTACTGGAATTGATTTACGGCGACACGTTTAAACCGAAAGCGTTTTGGGCCAGACACCCGGACCCGGACGAGTTTTTCTACGCGTTGTTTCGAGTGGCGAAACCGGATTTGCCGAGAACCGCGTTCGTCGGCGACGTGTTCGAGCTGAGCGCGGAGACTTTGCACAACGAAGTGAACGCGCTCGCGTTGGGGCGGTTAGGGGTATCCTCGGAACAGTTGTTGAGGTTGTTTCAGCACAACGCGGCTGTGGAGCATCCGCAGGAGCAAGGAAAGGAGAAAGGGAAGTGGGTGAGGGTTGTGGACTCGACGCTTCCGGCGGAGGTGAAAACCGGGGCGGAAGGGAAGACGACGCTGTTCGTGCCGACGCCGACGGAGGAGACGGAATATAGACCAAACATTCCAAACGGCTGGAGGCCAGGGCCTACGAGAGGGAAAAGAGACCGTGGGTCTAAAGGGCACTCCGGGGTGTTTTTAACGCAACAAGCGTTGAAGGCGGTTGGAGAGAACGCGCCGGTGATTTCGCCGGGCGTGAACACAAAGTATATGGAGCAACGGAGGGCGTTTATCGCGAACGGGAAGGTGGATGCGCCGGTAACTGCGGCTACCAAGAAGAAGGATACCAACGGTAAAGGTAAGAATGCTGGTAGTAATACTACTACTACTACTACTAGTACCGCTGCCACTACTACTACTACTACCACCACTACTGCGAAAGGAACGAAACGACCGCGATCGACGAAAGCTGGTACTCAAGCCTCGAAAAGAGGCGGTGGGGGTGGCGGCGGTGGCAGCGGGATGTTGGACGGACTCGTCGCGGCGGCGTTGTTATCGGAAATGGACAACCAAAAAGAAGAAGAGGAGCAAAAAGAGAAAAAGGCGAGGGAGAAGGAGGAGAAGCAGAGAGCAAACGCTTCAAAGAAAGAGACGGGTGAGAAACAACCGAAATCAAAGTTGGAGAAGCTCATGCTCGAACATTTGAAAAAAGAGACCGGAGACGGGTCAAACATCAAGAATGCAAAAGACGAGAAGGCGAGGTCAAACGACGAGAATCATAACGGAAACGTTAAGAAGAGCGATCAACACGCCTTGTCGAAAAAAGAAGAATCTGCGTCGCCTAATGGTGGTAGAGGTGGGGGAAGAGGTGGCGCGCCTCTCGAGGAGGAAGACTTTGACGACGCCATTCCAACGCTTCCCCTCGACGACGACGATTTGGACACGTGGGAACGTTTTGATGCTTGGCGAGCGCCGTTAGAGGAAGACGATGCGGATTGTCGCGCCAAGCACCGCACCGATACGGATAGAATTGAAGACGTGTACTCGATGTTTGATCAGGTTGTGAACGACTTGCGAAGTCCCCCGAGTTCTCAGCAGCATCATCAATTGACGAATAATCAAACGGTGTTGAGAGACGCCACGTCGAGAGCGCAAAAATTGCTAGGCATCGAATACGTGCTGAAAGGCATGAGCGGTGACTTAGAGCAGTGTTTGGACGACGACGAGACGTTGCACATGGCGAAGCACCACTTGGCGAAAATTAGCGAAATCATCAGTCGCAAGATGAATCAACAGCTCGGCTAACAGATAACAATAATACATAAATGACGAGCCGCAAAAATAATAAGAACGAGAAGAAGATATAATACACCTGAATATTCACACATGTAATATATGCGACAAAAACTACGTGTACACACTGCAAGAGTGAAATCTATAATAAATCTAACTATTTAAAACTAAAATCCGCGACGATGCTTAAATGATCGCTTGGGTACTTTCTATTGGGTAAAGTTTTCTTTTCGTGCAAATTGTTATTCCACTGGCGGGCATTGGGAGTTTTGAGCACTCTCATAACCTTCGCCGCGCTCTCGTCGAAGAAAATATAATCGGTCGTGCCGACAAACTTCCTGTGACAAGACGTCCACGAAGGCTCTTCCTTTAGCACTTTTTTATATGCCGAGCGCATGCGACCGCTTGCAGTGTTGAGTTTGGTTATGAGCGACCCATTGAACACGTTTTCATGCGTGTTGACGTCGTCTACATCGTTCCAACTTTGCAAGTTGCTTTCATTGAACGAACCCCCGACGAGCGCCTCTTCTTCCTCGTCCTCCTCGTCGTAACATTCTTTTTCCTTCTTGCTATCCTCGCTCAAATATCCGCCCATATTTCTACGGTTACACGACATTTTATCAAAGTACCCCTCCTCTATGAAACTATACAGCGCCGAGTTTGGCAAAAAGTTGCCATCCAACGAGAAAATTTTCATCACTCGAGAAGACGAATTCGACAGCGCTATGCTCTTCGCGCTTTCCATAGCCTCCAAGATCGTTTTCACCTGCGCTAACTTTACCAGACCATTCTTCGGCGCGAAGAGTACGTGGGCATTCCCGGTAACCACAACTGATCTATTTTTCCTGTTTTCCAACACTAAAACCAAACCGAACGCGTCGTCGTCGTCGTCTAACGCCACCCGCGTCGGCTTCTTCGACCACGTCGCCGTCGCGAATTTACTCTTCCTAAAAAACGTCGCCACCCCGTCCGTCTTCCCTTTCCCTCTCTTCACGAAATACCCCTCGTATTTCCTCATCATTTTTGATATCTGCTTGAACCTCTTCGCTTCCACTTCTTGCAAATTGATGACGTCCGGTTTCAACCTTTTTAACTCGTCCTCGAAAATTTTCTCGATTCTCGTTTCCGCTTGTAAATCCTTCCTCGTTTGCTTCGGGTACAGCTCTCTCGCGTATTTCTTCGTCGCGGATTCGCACAGAATGTTGTACGAGACCACTCTCACCAGACCGTTTTCACTCTCGTTTTCACCGGGCGACCATTCGCGTCCAAAGAGTGGGTCTTGGTCTTCTTCTTCTCTCGTTTCCATCCGTCGCCGGTTTTGCCAAAATGTCCTTCTCTTCTTCTTAACCGCCGCGGGCGACGACGACGAAGGAGACGGCGGTGGTCGTTCCAAAGTCCTCCTCGTCTGCAAACCCTCTTCGCCCGTCTTCTTCTCGAGCGGCGGCGGTGCACTTCTTCCTCCTCTTCTTCTTCTGCTCATCATCATCATCCGCGAGCGTCAAAGTTCTCGCATTTTGTGTGGAATTTCAACGACCATTTCTCCAAAAGAAAGACGCACGAATATATCTCTCGACCAAAGAGAAAAACGATCGTCGTTATCATGTCTTCTGGAAGAGAAGGAGTCGCGATGACGAGAGCGAGAAAGAGGAAGGTTGGTGAGAGAGATTCTTCGTGGGACGTGGTCGCGAATAACGACGATGTGCGTTTCAAACACATCATCATTCCGAGATTGAATCGAACGGATTTGAAATTCGTGTCCTCGGAATACTCGACGGAAGAGGAACACGAGAGACTACGAAACGCTCTCGCATTGCTCGAGAATAAACCTTTGCCGTTGTGGCGTTTGTTCAGAGAGGCGGTGCTGAATGGCGGCGCGTGTCGCGATATCGTGGAGAAGCATGTGATGTGTAAACTCAACGGGACGGATGTGAAATTCTTGTACGGAGTGAATACGGAGACGAGAAAGTTGATTAAGAGATCATCTCG
>Ga0181598_1003792_pt1 | contig 12879 bp, 10 predicted proteins | sample 041ome_4_FD_153295 | JGI IMG/M metagenome (GOLD analysis project Ga0181598, IMG submission 153295) | Coastal salt marsh microbial communities from the Groves Creek Marsh, Skidaway Island, Georgia - 041404US metaG (spades assembly) | ecosystem: Environmental > Aquatic > Marine > Intertidal zone >...
TTTAAAAATACGCAAGCGTCCCGCCGCAGAGGGTCAAACTGGTTCAAATTACATTGAATGTGGAGAATTCGCTGATGTTGGAAATGATGGTTCGGGTACCGATGGAAATAGGTTTATGGTGAAAAACAGCGGCAACGTCGGCATCGGGGTGGCGAGTCCAATAAGAAGACTTGATGTAAGATCTGGAACATCAAGTACTACTAATACTACTGATTGGATATCAGGTACTTTTGGCCCACAACTTAATGATGGTGATAGAGTAGTTATTGGTAATCTATTTACAAAAGCAACTATAGGGGCCCACAATTCGTCTCTGGGTGCATGGGCAGATTTAACAATTAATTCTGCTGGCGGAAACGTCGGCATCGGGACGTCGGCGACTCCAGCTTGTAGGTTAGATGTGCGCGGTGGTGGCACTCTCTCGCCAGTTGTAGAATTTGGCGATAATGGTTCTATCATTTCTTTTGTGCCAAGTACAAAAGCTGGTTCTTCTGGTACCTACACAGGTTGGACATCAATTGATCCAAATAGAAGAAGCTCGACCGGTTCAATTGGTATTGCTGTATGGGATGCTTTTCATGTCCAGGGAACTTTTACCGCTACTAATGGTAAAGGTTTTATCATCGATCATCCAACCAATCCTAAAACTAAAAAACTTGTTCACGTATCTGTAGAGTCACCTAGACTTGATTTGATGTACAGAGGTTCTGCAACATTACAAAACGGGACATGTGTAATAAATATAAACAAAGACAGTGTAGGGAGTCCAGACTGTGAAATGGAGGATGGTACATTTGAAGCGCTTTGCAGAGATCCCGTTTATTATCTTCAAAATACATCGGGTTTTGATAGAGTTATAGGTAAAATTGAAGGTTCTAATTTAACAATTACATCAGAAAATCAAACGAGTACTGATGTTATAAATTGGATGGTTATAGCAGAAAGGAAAGACAGAGAAATAAAAGTAGCAAGTTCTACATATGACGATGGAAGATTAATTACCGAAATATTTGATGATTCGATAAGAGTTGATAAACAAGGCAATACAATTTATGATGAATAATCTTCATAAATCTTTCCTAGTCAATTAGCATCATCGCTCGAAGCCCGCATAGAATCCCTCGAAAATTCTTCCTAGGTAACTAATAGAAAACCATGACATATCCTGGTATTGGTACGACGAACCCGGTGCATCAGCTCGAGACCACGTCGAATGTCACGGCGGAGTCGCTCGAGATCTACAGCGACTACACGTTCTTAGGTTCGTCTCAATATAATTGGGCCAGACAGTTGAGGCTTCGTGTGAACACGCCGGGTCCAAGTTCATCCAATGTCTTTGTGGACATGGGGTTGGAAAAGGATGACGGGACCTACTTTTACATCTCCAAGCCCCTTTCAGCGGCAGTAGACCCCAAGAACAATTTTAGGATCTACCAGAACGGACGGATTCTGATAAATCGCACAGACGCCTCCCGGACCGATCGGCTTCAGGTCACGGGTGACGTCAAGGTGACAGGGAATTTGAATGTCACCGGGACGACCACAGTTTCAGGCGACGTGGACATTACAGGAAATCTCCACGTGACTAGCTTCAACCAAGAACAGAACTATATCGTACCAGTGGGAATGATTGTCATGTGGGACGGAGCGGTGGCAGATATCCCACCCGGGTGGGAACTCGTGACTGATGTTTCGGGATACTATCTCAGATCCGATCCAACTCAGACGATTGTTCAGTCAGGGGGGGAAACTTCTAATGTTATAAATAACATTGGAGCACATACACACACTACCACCGGATCTCCAGCAACGGGTGAATCTCATAATCACAATATTTATGGTTTGGGTAATCACGGAAGTAATAACACAGGACATAGTCATTCAAGACAGGGTACTACTGATACATATACAGCCAATAGGACTCATCATCATAACTGGAATCATGGTTATTCCGGGGCGAACACGCGTAATTCAGCAGGCAACAATCATGTAGTACAAGGTTCTAATATTAAATATACGAGTACAGACACAGTATATCCTGGACATACACATGGCATTTCATATTCTGTGAATTCCTCTGGGAATCATTCTCATACTATAAATAAGTCAAATTTCGCGACGCAGACAGAAACCCATTCTCATAATAACCTGAATTCGGAAGGAAATGTGTCAAGTATTACTATAAATCTCACACCATCTTATCGCGAAATTAGATTAATTAAAAAACTTGTTTATACATAGAATGTCATTCATCAACATTGGCACTGATGGTCCTCCAAACCACACACTTGAAATAGAAGGTAGCATATTCATAAGTAATGTGAGTAACACAAGTAGTTCTATAGTACCTCTGGAATTAAAAGATTTTATTAGGATAAGAAATAAACCGACAAACGATTCAAGTAAAAACTTTGTAACCGATATTATCAGAGGAAATCAATACACTGGAATAACCGCTCCAAGTTTGGACGCCAGTAGAAGCGCAACTGATTTTTGTATAGACAATACAGGAAATGTAGGAATCGGAGTGGTTCCTACAGAAAAACTTGATGTCGAAGGTAACATGTTCGCGACTGGGAGTTTAACAAACGAGTCCAACATCGTTACCGGAACTTTGACATCAACTGGCACACTTACCTGTAATACAATCGCTTACGGAGAAAATTCTAATATCTATGGGCTACTTCCGAGTAATGTAATTTTGATGACGACGTTGACGAGTACTCCTGCTGGTTGGACCGATATAACTGCGCAATTCACTGATAGAAATGTTTTATTGGCAGAAGATAAACTCACTTTGACAACGGGAGGTGACGATATTAAAAATTTACCATCTGTTATTAATCACGCTCACAACTGGGATACCAAAAATCATCAAGTGCAACATGAACATAATGCAAATGGCTTTGGTAATCAAAATACCGCAAGTACCGTAGCAGGAGGAGGACATACGCATAATTTGTCTGGATTTAATAATAATACAAATTACACATCTGAACATAGTCATCCATATTCATATAAAGATACTAACACAAATTGGGGAGACAACAGTGGTTGGTGGCTATATAGTGGAAACTACCTTAATTGGTATTACGTAAACAACTACTATATTTTAGCAAATGAAAACTTTACTCATAATCATGGAACTACTGGATTAGGTTATAATACGTCAACCGAGGCGCATGGACATAATATTGGCGGTATCGGTAACGCCAAACGAAATACTAACACGACGCATACTCATTATTTTGAGGATAAAGGAAGTTCGACACCTTTAAATATTGCTCCATCGTATTACACTGTTCGTTTTATTAAAAAAAACTAATTTAGTTTGCTATAATAGAATATGTCTTCGCATATAAGTGTCCAAGGTTCATTATACATGCAGGACGCAGAAGGTGGTAAAACTAGTAATATCATCCCATTTGAAATTTATAGTAATTATGCAGATGATCCGCAAGATAATTATTTCAGTCACATCAGATTTAAAAATAATAGTTATTATACTGATATTGGTTTATCAAAAGGTGGTGATTTTTTTTACATGTCCGAAAATTCAGAAACAATTTTCACGGAACAATCAAATACTTTTATATTGACTTCGGATGGCAATGTTGGGGTAGGAAAAACAGACCCGTCAGACCGTTTGCATGTGGAAGGTACCGCGCTGGTGCGAGGGTCTGCGGGGAACTTCTCGAGCGCATCGGTGTCGAATAACGTTCATGTATCGAATGTTATGATAGACGATGGAAACATTGTTGTGAGCGGAAATGACAAAGTCAGAATTCCATCAGGAACGATAGCACTGTGGGAAAATGCATCGACTATCCCAGATGGTTGGTCTTTATTCAATGCTATTGGAACAAGGTTTGTTCGCGGTTCAACAGGTACTGGTTCGATAAGTGGAGACAATATGATAAATGTTAATATAAACAATTTCCCTGCACATAACCATACTACAAATAATAGTCGTATCTATAACAGTAATAGTAATCACACTCATAACCATAATTCAACTGTTAATAATTCAAATTATTCACATGCCCATAATGTAAATGCCAATTACAATAACCAAAATATGGCACATGGACATTATTATAATATTAAATATAACTTTAATACATCTGCCGGAACATTTTTTGGCGGGAACCAAGTTTGGAGTCATGGTAACGTTAATGTTCCTATAACAAGTGGTGGAGACCATTTTCATTATTATAGTGTTGGTACATTAGCTAAAAATACTGGATATGCTCATAATCACGGGGTCAATAATGGTGTATCCAATAATTCATGGTATCATTCTACAAACTCATATACTTCCGTGTCCACAGGTTCAGATAGTGTTATATCAATTATACCTCCATATAAAAGTTATGTTTTTATAATTAAAGATTAACCTTTATTATTGAATAATGTCTTTTAAGGAGGTAAAGAAGAATACATTTGTTTTTGAAAAGGAGAATGCTCTTGATGACGAGGTGTGTGATAGGATCATCAAAGAATTTCAAGAAAGTCCATACAAAAGACCAGGTGTATCTGCATCGGGTAGAAATCCATTAGTAAAGAATTCGACCGATCTTACGACAAACGAAGGAGGTCTTGAAGAACTTGATAAAATACTTTATGAAAATCTAAATAAACATATTAAAGAACTTGGTGAAGTTTGTCCATCGTTCGCTAAATATGTTTTAGGAACGGGTCAATTGCATGACAAAGGTTACCAAATCCAATGGACAAAAAAAGGCGATTTGTGTTTTGTCCCACATTGTGACAATACAGGATGGAATGATGACAATACTATAGGAAGAAATCTTGTGTACCTTTGGTATTTAAATGACGTTGAAAAAGGTGGAGGAACCAACTTCCCACAACTTGGCATCAAGGTCAAGGCCAGGAAGGGAAAACTAATTCTATTTCCTCCATATTGGACACATGAGCATGAAGGGGTCAAACCTAAATCAGGAGACAAGTATATTGTCACAGGCTGGTTGTGTTATGACAGAACTATTAAAGAAGAAAGACCCAATGTAGTTTAGGATGATTTATCCAAAAACAAAATGTCACTGGTGTGGTGTGCCTTTGCAATGGACCAGTCGATATGATTTTATAAACTATGCATTCGAGTATTTTCAATTCGAGTCGAGGATTCCTTTGGAGCGATTGTCAAGAGTTTATCACAAGGGCAGGTCAAGTTCTAGGAAAAATGTATGTCGAGCCTGTTACAAGTTGAAACTGAACAATATTCATCAAAGGGAGATAACAGGCAAGATGATCATACCGAAGAGCATCAACATCACCCCAGGGGTAGGCAAATTTCTGCTAAAACTCTTTGATCAGTCATGGAGACATCAACGCTACATCGAATTCATGTGGTCAAAAGGACATACATTTGATGCCTTTCTGGACTACCTCTGCGCCCGAGATACCATTTTGGGAAACGTGTCAGGCGACATCTTTGACAACGAAGAACTCGAATACTACTACGAGGACATGGTTCGTTCACACTTCGAGGTCCCGAGCCATTATGAGGCCACATGGGACGAGGAAGATGGTATCGTTAGTTTTCAATTAAACGGCACGGACATGATTACAGTAAATGCACATCCTACTGTCCAGTAATGGAACGCCATTCAATGGTGCCAAGGGTGGCTACCCGAGTCAGCTCAAGCATTTGATAAAGATGTTTTTGGATCGTGGACACACCGTTACTATGATCATATGGTCCCTATGTGGCGTAAAGCACACTGGTGTACTTTCATTTAGAGATCTCGTCAACGCAAACGTTCTTCCGAATGAAACCCGTGATCCCTGGTCCCAGGCGCTACTGGATCGCTCGGGTGTGAGTTTCATTTTGGGACCCTATGAAAAGTTTCCATGTGTCATCAAGATTACTGACATAAATGAATACATAAAACGCACTAATGCGGGGGCTATCTTCTTCCTTCAGGACATCTTCCTGTTGGACACGTCTACTCAGGAACAGATCGCGTGTCCGTCCTATCTGTGGTTTCCTTTGCACTATGAACCCATTGATGAACCTACAGTCAAGGCGCTTGGAAAGATACAGTCAATCATTTCATTGTGTATGTCCACACGCGAAAGGATCATAAGGCAGATGGGACGGGAAAGTCACGTCGTACCTCACATAGTGGAATTTCAGACACAGCTTCCTACAGAAGACACCAAGGAAAAAGTTCGCAAAGATTTCGGGATAGATGATCGCTATGTGGTTCTCACTGTGGCCGGAAATTATGAACAGAGTGGACGAAAGTCTATCGACACGACCCTTTTGGCGTTCAAAGAATTTCAGGCAGAACATCCCGAAGCACTGCTTTGGATTCACGCACCGACGTTAAACCACGCAAGGGTTTACGATGTTCCTTTGATGGTAAGAACCCTTGGAATTCCAGAAACATCCATCAAGATTACGGAAACGACTCTGGATGAAACCACCCTCCAGAAGATGTACAAGTGTGCTGACATGTATCTATGTGGATCATGCTCGGAAGGGTTTGGCATTCCACAATTGGAAGCGCAGTACTTTGGCATTCCAGTGGTCACGACGCGATTCGGTGCCATGCACGACTATTGTCTTTATGGAATTTCCGTACCTCCAATTCAACGGCGATTCAATCACATGCAGAATGCGTGGTGGGTCACGCCTAGCGTCCAAGGCACGGTCGAGGCAATGGAAAAGATCTATCAGGGCGAACTGGAAGACAAGACCGAATGGGTTCAGCAAGAGGTTCGGCGCATCACCAGTTATGAAACTGTACGCAATTCCATTCTCGGTATAATAGAGAAAAAATAAAGGTTGGGATATAGTAGACTATGGAGAAGACTCCATTCAGAACCGTATATACAAAGAAATCTAATTTTGTCACACAGTCATTTTTCACCGATGCGATCCCTATTGACTATGGAGGGTCTGGTAACTTCGTGATACCACGTCATGGTGACTTTGTTACAAGAATGTACCTGTTGATTGATTACCCGAGTTCAATTTCGACCACCGTAAATCAGGCACATGCCATGATAGATTACATCGAGTTCATTATGGGAGGAAAGATAATTCAAAGGGAGACTGGCGAAACATTGAACATGCGAGTTAATTTAACCGAAACAGACAATGACACATTTTCACCCAATCAACTCTATAGGATGCTCGGCGGAGGACCGCAGTATCCTTTCACTGACACTGTTCAGTACCCAAGACCTTACCGTCTTCATGTGCCTTTACCTATGTGGTTCGCCGGCGATCCATCACTAGCCTTTCCACTGGCCGCACTTCGGTACCAGGAACTTGAAGTGAATATCGGTTTCAGGACTGCGAACCGTTGGGGAGGTGTCGATACTGGTGTCTCCGGTTCTAATGTGTGTCTGCACATTGAATATGGATATATGGATAACGATGTTCTGGATACATTTATAAAACAACCTCTACTTTACCCCGTGGAACAATTTCAGATTCTTGAACCTCCAGCTTATACAGGCGACAGTACTATTTACATACCTTCCCAGGACTATACCACGAGTGAAGGAACAAGTTTTATAAATCCTGTAAAGTCTTTGTTCGTTTTGTACAAGGATCTTGCGACGGAAACAACCAATATATTTGATTATTCACGCGGTAAGACTTTCGCAGAACTTACATCTCCGGATGATAATGATTTTTTGAATTCCATGGAAGTTGTTCTCGACGGTCAGGTGATGCTCCCGGAGGAAGCTGGAACGTTCGAACTTCTTCGTGGATATGAATACTATGCACATTTTCCCGGATGTACCCAACGAATATTTTTTGGAGCAGACCAAAGGTACTATTCATACATCTATGCCCTATCTTTCTGTCAAGACCCTATGAACAAGAAAGACCCCAACGGTAGCATCAATTTTTCCGTTGTCAAAAATCCTTCCATCAAATTGGATAGCAAAAAAAGAGGGTTTGATTTTAAAATACAAGGCTCTGCATTTCCATACGTCGATAATGGATATCTGGTATTTCAGTCGCTTATTAATAGTGGACCTGAATACACTGAATTAGATATAGGAGATTTTATAGAATATCAGAACTATTTAAAAAATGTAAAGGTTACAAAAGCTTATGATGAATCGGGTTATCTATACACAACTGATCTTAAAGAAACAGATTTCCCTGCTGAATTAGTTAATCCAGATATAGGTCGTGAATATGAAATTGTAAAGGGAAACATTGGAACTCGCGTTCGTGTGTACGCTCTCTCGGTGAATTTGCTTTACATCGAGAATGGTGTGGCGCGTCTTCTCTTCGACGCAAGTGAAAATAATTTTCCTAAATTCCCATAAATTCGCCGTAGGACAATAATTCATCTTTGTCATTATCGTATACAGCCAAATCAATTTTATCATCAAAAGCCTTAAATTCCGAGGCGTCAATGTAACCCGATTTGTCTACATCGATTTTATCAAATCCGCTTATCTGGTCAAATATACTTGCCCTTCCATTTTGAATCACGAGGAAAACTGTAGAAATGTAATAGAATGATATTTTATATCCATTTGGTTGTGAAACGGCTGTGTTAATATTCATTGTTGAAGTACTATCGATATCGATCGACGTGGTGAGGCGCATGTAATGAGGTAAATCTGTGTTAATTGTAGTGTCCGAGTAACTTGATATACCTACATTAGAGGTGTTTGTTCGAATTGATGCGCCTGATATAGACAATGTATCGGCTGGAGTTGTTCCACCGACATCTCGTGTTAAAATAAGGTTATCAAATACATTATAGTTTCCTAGATCATCACCGAGTGACCATAGCGCATAACCAGCTGCCGCAACTTGCAGAACCATGTCTATATAGGAAGACTGTGACCTTGGTGCTCTATATTCATAATCACCTCGCACAACGTCAAGAGGATTCTCCGAAAAAGAATACCCATAAAAAGTCCCACCATTGTGGTAGTTGTGAGCATATGCCTGAAAATCCTGATAGAAAAGCCCAACGCGCTCCTCACTCCTATCGGTTTTCTTTAATGTATTTATTGTAGCGTTTTTTACTGGATTAAAAAAATACGGATTAAACCCTTCTACCAATTCTTTAAAATCCCACAAAATGGCACGACATGAATATGCACTATTAAAATAATAGCGGTATTTTGTTGTAAATGCAGATCGATCCAGATCTATCTTAAAATCTTCTGTGTTAAATTTCTCAATAGGAATATCTAAACGCCTAAATTTCAGGTCATTGCGTTCTGCATTTGTTAAGACAATTTCACGCGTAATGAACTTGAAGTCGGTCAAGTCTGTGGTGGTAAAATTTAAAGTATTTTCTATAATTTCATCAAGTGGTTTGAATTTAATCACCAAAGTGATTTCAGAATTGAACATAGCGCACAATGGAAATGCGGATCTGAACGAGGTTGTGTTTACCTTGCCATCTTCGTAATGGGTGTTAAAAAAGAATGGTATCGGAAGAACGATGCGCTGATTCGTGGAATTCTGATAAAAGGCCGATTGTGTATTATATGCATAATTTAGGTTGGTCATGAGATTTAGGGTATTAACGCGGGACGTTTGCGTAGAGAACATGGACTCGTAGTGAGACATAAATTCACCGGTCATGTTCTGTATATCATTTCCGTCCACGAGAAGGCTAATTTTAGAAATCATGTTGTAACCGACATTGAAAAGACTTTTCTTTCCAGTATCTGATGTTGTAGGAAGTTTAAATGATATAAGCATCGCTCGCAGAAGGTCACCCATCTCCTTTGGATAAAAGGTGTGTCTGATTTCCTGCCCGAGAAATACCGTCTGCGTCGGTTTATAAACTCTGTAGAACGGAGTACCTTGGGTGTACTCGATGTGTTCATGTTCGGTGGGAGCTTTGTCGTTAGAGTACAGAAACGTATCCTGTAGACCAACGGCACTAATACCAGTTAGAGCACCAATACCTGTGTCTCCACGGAATCCAACTGGAGGCTTCAACATGATCCTCTCTTAAAGAAAAGGGACATTTTAAAAAATAATAATGAGTCGCGAGGAACAGATCATCGCTGCCTACACGAACGCAATCCAGCCCGTTCTGGAGAATGCCGTTGTGGTGGCCGCCGAGTATTGCAAAGCCACCGGGAGGAGCATCGTCACTGCCCTCGATATGGAATACGGTATGAAGTGGAGTGCCATGAAGCTGACAGGAAGGGTCTATGGTTCCATACTGCCAGATGAAGACGACGAGGATTCTGACGGGTGGGAGACCGACGATGATATGGTCGTGCAGGAGTGCGATATGGGGTTCGACGACGAGTTCCGCGAGTATGACGGAGACGATGAACGCTATTTGGAGGTAAACCAGGCGGTCCGCGAGTGGGCTGACTGGGAACCCGAGACCGAACTCGAGATGATGATAAAGAGCGCCGTAAATTCTAGACGCTAATTGTAGTTATGTCCAGAGGTCTATATGGACAAAAATACAGTGGGTACTGGGGTGGGAATGTAAATCATTTCGACACCGCTGCCTACATTGGATCCGAAAGTACGTTTACAAGTATAGTTTTTCCACCCACAGATCTAGAAGATAATTTTAGTTGGAAGTGGTACGGATTTATAATTCCTTCTGTCAGTGGAACATATACTTTTGGAGTTAATTCAGACAACCTTTCTAGGGTATATATTGATGGAACATTAATAACTTCTGCTGAATGGAATATTGGTACTATTACAGGTACATATGGACTAATTTCGGGTCAAAGGTATCTAATTCAAATCTATTATGGTGAAGGAGGTGGAGGAGAACGAATTACATTTTATTGGAGCGGTGGATCTCAAACGTCGCTCACGACGGACCTCACAACCGATGTCCTAAAGTTTTATCCACAAGCAGATACAATATTGCCCATAAATTATGGTCTAGTCGGGTGGTACAAGGGCGAAGCGTGGAATGGATCGAGCTGGCCGGACCTCTCTGGGAATGGTAATCACTGCACGGTCACAAGAGGAACTATCAACAAAGCAGGAAACTACATCTATGGAGGTGTTAATGATGGATTGAGATTTCCATCTACCATTTTGCCATCAACCTATACGCTTTTCCACGTGGCCCGCTATAATGGCGCGTACAGAAGTAGGATATTTGATGGAGTTGCTGCAAACTGGCTTTCTGGGTTTTGGAGTGGAAGGACAGGTGTGGCGTATCATGACGGATGGTTAACTCAATATGGTACAACAGCCTTTCCACTTGATCAAATTCTAATTTCGACAGATCAAAAGAGTCTTTATAGAGGAAATGGAGTCAACCTTACTATAAATTCCGTAACAGGTTCTGCAAAAAATCTCAGTATAAATTACGGACATTTTACTGACGAACGTTCCGACTGGGCGGTCTGGGAGGTCATCGTCTACAACCGCGAGTTGACACTGGATGAAATAGGAATAATTGAAATTTATTTATTTAATGCACAATATACTATCTACACAAATCCAGTTGTGCCCAGAGGTGTAAATTACTTCAATCCCAGAGATATTGTTTTTTATAAGAAAACAGGTTATTCTGTAAATATAAACAAAATGACCGCAAATACCACCAACATATTAGGTTTGGGCAGTGTCGCGGCGAGTGGTTCTTCGCAACATGGTAATTTTGGAGGATATTATCAAGCTTTCAATGGAGTCATTGGAGATGAGGGGTGGCATTCTTTAGGAGATACATACAATCCAGATGGATCTTATCCAGGAAGTAATAACATATCAGGTTACAAAGGTGAATGGCTTAAAATACAATTTCCAATACCATTGTTTTTGAATTATTCTGTTATGTACGCCAGGACTGGGTATAATTATAGACTTCCCAAAACTGGATATTTAATGGCTTCAAATGATAATACAAATTGGTCAGTGATACAATATGTAAACAGGTCAGACCAAGTAAGTTCATTTGTACTTTTAGATAAGTACGTTCAAAGACCATTCAAATATTATGCTATAGTAGTTTCAAGTATTTTCCCCGATGCTGGTGTAGCTGTATCAACAAATATTTCAGAATGGTATATGGACGTCAAGATACCCAAGTTTCAGATTAGCGGAACACATTTAAGAGATGGTTCTTCACCAGCAAACGCTGTGTATAGCGCAAAACAACTTGTTGAATATCATCCAGAACTTGATGATGGTGTGTATTGGATAAACCTTCCGGTAGTTGGTCCTACACAGATATACTGTATTTTGAACACCGACTGTGCTGGAGGCGGTTGGATGTTGGCCATGAAAGGGACACGAGGTACAACATTTAATTTCGATTCCACGTACTGGACAACAACAAATACGCTAAATGCATATCAAACAAATAGAAATGATGGAGATGCTAAATTTGATACGTTCAATTATTTCCCATCAGATGACTGGCTGGCAATATTTCCAGATGTTTCAGTGGGCGGTGACGTATCTGGAGGCTATGGGGGATGGACCTGGGTTGAAAACAATGCAGTTGGTAAAAAATCGGTAAGAGAATTTTACGCTAGTCCAACACAAATAACAAAATTAAGTAATGGTGTTGATTATCCAGCAACTAATCCATCACCGACAGGAAGTTCTAAATTTAACTATAGCATATGGTCTACACAAAATGGGTTTCAGTGGTATGGAATAAATTACACAACATTTGATCTCAAATCTGTGAGATGGGGGTTTGCCTGGAATAATGAAGCAAACCAATCATCAAACGACGTGACAGGTGGCATTGGTCTGAAATACGCAAGTTATTCTGCTGGTGATGCATTCAATTGTTGTCAAGCAAGCACTGGTGTGAATAGGACTATGAGATTTGAATGGTATGTAAGGTAAAGGCTTGGTCGCGTTTAAACGAACCCAATAAATAGTAGTGTGTCTGGTAGAAACCAATGGAA
>Ga0181598_1003808_pt1 | contig 12835 bp, 24 predicted proteins | sample 041ome_4_FD_153295 | JGI IMG/M metagenome (GOLD analysis project Ga0181598, IMG submission 153295) | Coastal salt marsh microbial communities from the Groves Creek Marsh, Skidaway Island, Georgia - 041404US metaG (spades assembly) | ecosystem: Environmental > Aquatic > Marine > Intertidal zone >...
CCGCTCGCCCCCCCACCCACCCCCCCCCCCCCCCCCGCTTGCTAATTTAAATCTCGCCTCGCTCGCTTCGCTCGCTCGGCTCGTTTCGATAGAGGTACCAAGTCGATTCTAAAAGTTGAACTTTCTTGTTGCTTAAATATCCTTGTAAAATTAAGGAGTCTCTATATATTGTCTAAAATATAAGGTTTTATAAATAAGTAAGGCTAAAATACTTTTGCTTTATTTAAAACATATCTGAAAAAATTTTTTAGAAATTTTTTTCGAATGCACTTTTATGGATATAGATAAATTAAAAAAGTTTGAGAAATTACCACCTGATGTAAAAAGACAACTAGCTATTTACATGTCTAAGTGGAAAGAAAAGAAAAAACAAAAAGATATTAGAAGTGATTTTATGGCTTTCGTTAAACACGTATGGCCAGATTTTATTGAAGGTAAACATCATAAAGAAGTTGCAGAAAAATTTAATCAGATAGCTGAAGGTAAAACAAAACGTGTAATCATTAACATGGCACCTAGACATACTAAATCTGAGTTTGCATCTTACTTACTACCTGCATGGATGGTTGGCAGAAATCCTAAATTAAAAATTATTCAATCTACTAACACCACAGAACTCTCTGTACGATTTGGTCGTAAAGCAAAACAACTTATGGATTCACCTGAATACAAAGAAGTCTTTGATACAAGACTCAAAGAAGATTCTCAAGCTGCTGGTAAATGGGAAACACAACAAGGTGGAGAATATTATGCTGCTGGTGTTGGCTCTGCAATCACTGGACGGGGTGCCGATCTATTAATCATTGACGACCCACACACTGAACAAGATGCAATGAATGCACAAGCATTAGACAGAACTTATGAATGGTATACATCAGGACCTAGACAACGTCTTCAACCTGGTGGAACAATTATTATTGTAATGACAAGATGGAATGAAAAAGATTTAGCAGGTAGATTAATTAAATCACAAAAAGAACCTAAAGCAGATCAATGGGAAGTAATTGAGTTCCCGGCAATACTACCATCAGGTAAACCCCTGTGGCCGGAATATTGGAATCTAAAAGACTTGGAAGCAGTTCGTGCATCTATTCCATTATCAAAATGGAATGCACAATACATGCAGAACCCAACTGGTGAAGAAGGAGCATTGATTAAAAGAGAATGGTGGCAACCCTGGGATGGAGAACTACCTGCATTACAACATGTTATACAATCTTATGATACTGCATTTATGAAAAAAGAAACTGCTGATTATTCTGCTATTACTACTTGGGGAGTATTTCATCCAACTGAAGATAGTGGTCCATGTTTAATGTTAGTAGATGCAATTAAAGGTCGGTATGAGTTTCCTGAGTTAAGGCGTATTGCTTTAGATCAATATGGCTACTGGCAACCGGAAACAGTTATCGTAGAGAGCAAAGCATCCGGGCTCCCTTTAACTTATGAATTAAGAAAAGCTGGAATTCCAGTAATTAGTTTTAGTCCGTCACGTGGTAATGATAAACATACTAGAGTTAATTCTGTATCCCCATTATTTGAATCTGGTAGAATCTATGCACCAACGGAAATGGAATTTGCACAAGAGGTTATTGAAGAATGTGCAGCATTTCCTTATGGAGATCATGACGATTTAGTCGATTCTATGACTCAAGCAGTAATGAGATTTAGACAAGGAGGCTTAATTGCTCACCCAGAAGATTATGAAGATGAGCCTTTACAGAGAACTCAAAAAGTGTATTATTAAAATATTATGGCAAAAGAAGACGATATAAAATTACGAGATATGCTTAGAGCTATCGAATCTGGCGAGACTTTAGAAGATTTAGAATTACCTGATCCAGAGGAATATGATGATATGGGTGGCATTAAATCTTTAGATAGAGGTGCACCTTCTATTAAACTTGCATCAGAAACTAAATTAGAAGAATTAGATTTAGAAGGAATGTCAGTTATTAGACAGTTCCAAGATTTAAAAGAAAAAGGCATACTGGGTCCAGATGTAACTTTCGATGATTTCCTTAATGATTATCTTTCTAAAAAGAAAATGGAACAAGATAGACAGATGGCTATGAATGGTGGCCGAATGCAATATGCTAACGCTGGTAGTGTTATGGATGTTGTAGATAAAAAAGGTGAAGAAGAATATTACAATATTAAAGCTGAACAGTTAGATAGAAAATATAATCCACAAAATTATCCACCATCTCAAAGAAATATATCTATGGAAGAACTTAAGAAGTTGCTTAAAAAAGCAGAACAAGATAAAGCAAAAAGAGCTAAAGGCGGTATTGCAGGAGTACTGTAATGACTCCAAAACCTAAGCCAAAAAACTATTCTAAAATTTTAGATGTTTTAAATACTCCACAAGCTGCAAAAACATTTTCCCCAAAAACATATGTTGATCTAGTAGGTCAGTATTCTAGAAAAGCTTTTGACAATGGAGAGATTTCAAAAGAAGAATATATGAGTATTGTTAAACCATTATTCGGTGACGCCGGAATCATGGCTACTAAGAAGATTGATGAGTATAGAGAAAAATTTAGTGGCGGTGGTACAGATTACTGGTCTATGGTTACACGTAAGTTCATTGAAGCCGGAGGCGAGAAGAAAACAGGTATGAGCATTAATGAATTTGCACAACAGTACTTTCCTAAAATGGCAAAAGGTGGCAGAATAGGATATAGTGAAGGTTCACCAGATACAGTGGAGCTTAGAAAAAGAGTTGAAGAGTTAATGGACGACGGAGAAACTTTTGGAGATGCAGTTAAAATAGCAGTGAAAGAATTAGAAAATGGTTAGAAGATTAACCACTACTGTGCCCCCGGAATCCGGGCCCCAGAGTCAAGGCTTGAATATTTCTTATAATACTGTTAATACTATCGAACATACGGAGAAAATAAATGGCAGAAGACAATATAGACAAGGCTCTTCCAAACGAGCCAAGAAAAGAATTTGAAATACCTGGTGAAGAACAGATTCAAGAAATTTTAGAAGAAAAAGTTTCTAGAGAACAAGAGTCGCCAGATGATGTAGAAGTCGTTGAGAATGAAGATGGCTCCGTTGATATTAATTTAGATCCAGCTGCTGCTTCACCTGAAGGTGGAGATGAGCATTATGCAAACTTAGCAGAATTTTTACCTGATGATGTACTTGGAAGATTAGCATCAGATTTAAGTTCGAAGTATATGGATTATACTTCTTCAAGAAAAGAATGGGAAAAAACTTATACTCAAGGTTTAGATTTATTAGGTTTCAAATACGATCAAAGAACAGAACCGTTTCAAGGTGCATCTGGTGCAACACATCCAGTTTTAGCAGAAGCAGTTACTCAGTTTCAAGCATTAGCGTATAAAGAATTATTACCGGCAGATGGTCCCGTTAGAACTCAAACAATAGGTATCTCTACTCCAGAAAAAACTCAACAAGCTGAAAGAGTAAAAGATTTCATGAACTATGAAATTATGGAAAAGATGAAAGAGTATGAACCTGAGTTTGATCAGATGTTATTTAATTTACCATTAGCAGGTTCTGCTTTTAAAAAAGTTTACTATGACGAAATGGAACAAAGAGCAGTTTCTAAATTTGTTCCAGCAGATGATTTAATTGTTCCGTACACAGCTACCTCATTAGATGATGCGGAAGCAATTATTCATCGAATAAAAATTTCAGAAAATGATTTAAGAAAACAACAGGTCGCAGGTTTTTATAGAGATATTGAATTAACTGGTAGCGAAGATAATGAAACTGATGTTGAAAAAAAAGAGAGAGAATTAGAAGGCACACAGAAAACTGGAAATGAAGATGTCTATACACTATTAGAATGTCATATTGATTTAGACCTAGAAGGTTTTGAAGATAAAAATGAAGAGACAGGTGAACCATCAGAAATTAAGATTCCTTACATTGTAACTTTAGAAGAAGGATCACGTGAGATTTTATCTATTAAAAGAAACTATGAAATAGGAGATACAAAGAAAAGTAAAATACAATACTTTGTTCACTTTAAATTTTTACCAGGTTTAGGTTTTTATGGTTTTGGTTTAATCCATATGATTGGTGGATTATCAAGAACTGCAACTTCTGCATTAAGACAATTATTGGATGCTGGAACTTTATCTAATTTACCTGCTGGATTTAAAATGCGTGGTATTAGAATTAGAGATGATGCACAGTCTATTCAACCTGGAGAGTTTAGAGATGTAGATGCTCCTGGTGGAAATTTAAGAGATTCATTTATGATGTTACCATTTAAAGAACCTTCTCAAACGTTATTAAGTTTGATGGGTATTGTAGTTCAAGCAGGTCAAAGATTTGCATCGATTGCAGATTTACAAGTTGGTGATGGCAATCAACAAGCAGCAGTTGGAACAACAGTTGCATTATTAGAACGTGGTTCAAGAACTATGTCTGCTATACACAAAAGAATTTACTCAGCTCTTAAAAATGAATTTAGAATTATGGCTAGAGTATTCAAATTATATCTACCACAAGAATATCCGTATGATGTCGTTGGGGGTCAAAGAATGATTAAACAAGCAGACTTTGATGATAGAGTAGATATATTGCCAGTTGCCGACCCTAACATATTTTCTCAAACACAGCGTATCTCACTTGCGCAAACGGAATTGCAGCTGGCACAATCTAATCCACAGATGCACAACATGTATGCTGCATATAGAAATATGTATGAAGCATTAGGTATAAAAAACATTGATCAAGTTTTAGTTAAACCACAACAACCAATGCCTAAAGATCCAGCGTTAGAACATATTGATGCTTTAGGTGGTCAGTCTTTTCAAGCGTTCCCTGGTCAAGATCATAGAGCACATATGACTGCACATTTAAATTTTATGGCAACTAACATTGCTAGAAACAATCCAATGGTAATGGCATCATTAGAAAAAAATATTTTTGAACACATTTCTTTAATGGCTCAAGAACAAGTTGAAGTAGAATTTAGAGATGAGTTAGTGCAATTACAACAAATGCAAATGATGATGCAACAGAATCCACAAATGGCTCAACAGATGCAGATGCAAGTAAAAATGTTAACAGAAAAAATTGAATCTAGAAAAGCTGTTTTAATCGCTGAGATGATGGAAGAGTTTATGAACGAAGAAAAGAAAATTACTTCACAATTTGACAATGATCCAATTGCTAAATTAAGAGCAAGAGAATTAGATCTTAAAGCAATGGAGAATGAACGTAAAAAAGAAGAAGCTGAAGAGAGAATTAATCTAGATAAGATGAAAGCTATGATGAATCAATCAAATCAAGACGAAAAACTTGAACAGAATGAACAATTAGCAAATTTAAGAGCAGATACTTCTATTCAAAAAACAATTTTAAGCAAAACTATCCCAAATGCTAAGGATATGATGCCAAATATAAAAATAATGCGTGGAGGCAATTATTAATATGAGAAAAAAAATGACAAAATCAGAAAAAAAGGTTAAAAAGGTGATGAGGGAATTCAAAAAAGGTGAATTACCTATAGGTAAGTCAAAGAAAAAAGTTAAATCGCGTAAACAAGCTATTGCGATTGCTTTATCCGAGGCTGGAAAATCAAAAACAAGGAGATAAGATGAAAAAGTATAATGATATTTGTGGAAAAATTGTAGATATTCCATCAGAAGACAAAATGAATATTGAAATTGACCCAAGATCAAAAACAACTGCTGATAGATCATATAATGCAATCGCAGTTCCTGAAGAAGTTGAAGTAAGAGGAACTAAAAGAATGCTAAAAGAGAAATCTAAAAAAGCTAAGTGGATCTAACACCATGTTTCCGTGGAGTCTCATAGGCACTGCGCTTAAAACAGGTGCTGAAATTTATCAGAACAAGAAAAAATCTGAGATCATAATGTCAGAGGCACAAATCGTGCATGCTGAAAAGATGAAACGCGGAGAGATCGAGTACAGTGGACAGATTGCTCAAAATCAAAAAGGCGACTGGAAGGACGAATTCGTACTTTTAGTATTGACATCCCCTCTGGCTATTTTATTTTATTCCGTATTTGCTGAAGACGAAGAGATACAAGCTAAACTAGATTTATATTTTCAAAAGCTTCAGGAAATGCCCTGGTGGATAGTTTCACTTTGGGTAAGTGTTGTTGCGGCGATTTATGGAATCAAAGCAACAGATTTAATTAAAACTAATGGGAGTAAAAAATAATGAATAAAAAAGCAAGAGGAGCAAATTCATGAGAAACTATTATAATAAAGGTGGGCCAACTTTAACTAAAGCACAAAAGACTTTACCTGCTGCGTTAAAGAAAAAAATTATGGCTTCTAAAATGAAGAAAAAAGAAAAGTCACCAATTGCTAAATTGGTAAGAGAAGCATAATGGCAAATAGAAGATACAATACACAAGTAGCTAATGATAGAGCATGTATGTCTAAAGGTGAATCAACTTCTAAATATCATACTACTAAAGAAGGTAAAAAAGCTAAAAAAGGTTTATGGTATAATATTGCTATGAAAAGAAAACGTGGTGAGAAGATGAGAAAAAAAGGTGAGAAAGGTGCACCTACAGAAGTTGCTATTAAAAAATCACAATCATAAAAATGAGAAGATATTTTCAAAAAGGATCACCTGAAATTTTTGATCAATTGGAACAAAATGTTCCTTATCCAAAAGCACATAAAAATGGTGTACTTAGTGCATCGTATCCAAGAGAAAAATTAGCTAGAGGAAGTAAATCTCCTGCATGGCAAAGAAAAGAAGGCAAGTCTGCATCCGGAGGCCTGAACCGAAAAGGCGTTGCATCTTATAGAGCAGCGAATCCGGGATCAAAATTAAAAACAGCAGTTACTACTAAACCATCAAAATTAAAAGCAGGTTCTAAAGCTGCAAAACGTAGAAAGAGTTTTTGTGCGAGAATGTCCGGAATGAAGAAAAGATTGACTTCAGCTAAGACTGCAAGAGACCCTAATTCAAGAATCAATAAGTCACTTAGAAAGTGGAATTGCTAATGTTCGATAAATTTATGTACAAAGTTTTAGGAAAACTTGACTTTCTATTTGATAACATTATACCTAGTACATATGAGAGACTCAAAAAAATTAGAATCTTTTCTAGAAGAAAAAAAACTAAAAGATAAACAATTAGATTTGCTTCGAAACCTTAAAACGGAAGTAGAAACAGGTGCTAATGGTACACAAAAATACGTAATTAAGAAAGGTATAAATAAAGGTAAAATAGCTGATGTTAAATGAAGAACTAACTATATTAAATAAAGTACAAAAACATTTAAAAGAATCTTATCAAAATATTGGAGATGCCATGATTGCTGGTGGTATTGACAATATGGAAAAATACAAGTATATGATGGGACAGGCACATGCCTATTTAAGAATATCACAGGAAATCTCTAACCTGCTAGAACCTAAGGAGCGAAAAAATGATATTGAAAGACCAGAAAACGTCGTCGACTTTGGAAGTCCCAAAAGTTAAATCGGCACTATTAGATAAGTACGAAGATGAACATCAAAAAGAAGTTGATGGTTATGAACGTATAAAGACAAAAGAATCAGATAAATTACCTAAACCAACTGGATGGAGATTAGTTGTACTTCCTTTTAAAATGAAGGAACGAACTAAAGGTGGATTAATTCTAGGACAAGATACTTTAGAAAGACAACAAGTCGGATCGACTTGTGGTTTAGTTCTTGCGATGGGTCCACATTGTTATGACAAAGAAAAATTTCCTGAAGGTCCTTGGTGTAAAAAAGGCGATTGGGTAATTTTTGCAAGATATGCTGGATCAAGAATTCAGATAGATGGTGGGGAAGTAAGAATGCTAAATGATGATGAAGTTTTAGCAACCATCGATAACCCCGAAGATATAGTTCATCAATTTTAACATAGTAACACTAGGAGGAAAACTATGCCTGATATAGAAGAAAATAAAACTGTCGATATCGATACATCTGGTCCAGGTGCTGAAGTTGAATTAGAAAATCAACAAGAAGAAAACACTTCCCCAGAAATAGAAACTGAAGATACAGAACAGGAAAAAGTTGAAGTTGTAGAAACTAAAACTGAAGAAGAACCTGTTGAAAAAAAAGAAGATGAGCTAAAAGAATATTCTGATAGCGTTCAGAAAAGAATAGCCAAGCTTACTAAAAAATGGCGAGAGGCTGAGAGACAAAAAGATGAAGCTCTAACTTATGCTCAAAAAGTTATGGAGGATAAGAAAAGAGTAGATGAAAAAATCTCGAAGCTAGAACCAGGATTCATGAGGTCTACTGAAGAATCTATTAAATCTGGATTAGAATCTGCTAAAGCTCAATTGAGTAAAGCTAGAGAAGCCGGAGATATTGAAGCTGAAGTAGCTGCTCAAACTCAAATTTCTGAATTGGCTTATAAACAAGCTAGATTTTTAGAGACTAAAGCTTCTCAAGAAGAGATTGCTAAATCTAGAGAAACAGAAGTTAAAACACCTGAAATCAATTTAAATAGACAAACAGCGGCACAAGGAACACCGGATCCTAAAGCTGAATCATGGGCTGAAAAGAATTCATGGTTTGGACAAGATGCGGCAATGACTTATACTGCTTTTGATCTACATAAAAAATTGACCGAACAGGAAGGTTTTGACCCTTCAAGTGACGAATATTATGTTGAAATTGATAAAAGAATAAGACTTGAATTTCCGCATAAATTTGCTACAACTGAGGTTAAGGAAACGATCAAGCCTGTACAAACTGTTGCTTCGGCAAAAAGAAGTACAAAATCTGGTCGCAGAACTGTGAGGCTCACACCATCACAAGTAGCAATAGCTAAAAAATTAGGTGTGCCACTAGAAGAATATGCGAAACAATTAAATATCACGAAGGAGGTATAGCATATGAGTAATGAAGAAAATAACAGAACTTCCCGTGCGAGTCAGACTAGAGAAAAAACATCTCATAAAAAAGTTTGGACTCCACCATCATCTTTAGATGCACCACCTGCGCCTACAGGTTTTCAACATAGGTGGATAAGAGTAGAATCTATGGGATTCCAGGATACTAAAAATTTAGCTGGAAGACTTAGATCAGGATACGAATTAGTGAGAGCTGATGAATATCCAGACACTGATTATCCAATAGTTGAAGATGGCAAATACGCAGGAGTAATCGGAGTTGGTGGCCTTGTGCTGGCAAGGGTACCCGAAGAGATCGCAAAACAACGTACTGACTATTATGTTAAACAAGGTCAAGACAACGTTGAGGCAGTAGATAACGATCTTATGAAGGAACAGCACCCAAGTATGCCGATCAATATTGATCGACAGACACGTGTAACCTTCGGTGGCTCAAAGAAATCTTAAAAAATTCTTAATCCATCAAAGGATAAACTAAACTAAAATGTCTATAAGGAGGACACAACTATGGCAAATACAGACGCCGCTTTCGGATTGAAAGCAATAGGAAAAGTTGGTCAGAATAGAGACAACCAAGGTTTATCCGAATATTCAATTGCTGCAAGTACAGCAGTTATCTATAACAGTGACCCAGTTGCATTAGATGCAGATGGTGAACTTGTTAGAGGTACAGCTGGTGCAACCAATTATTTATTAGGTAGCCTTAATGGTGTCTATTATACTGACGCATCATCAAGCAAACCGACATGGGCTAATCACTTAGCTGCATCTAACACTGCGACAGACATTGTTGGATTCGTAAGTGACGACCCTTATGAAAGGTTTGAAATACAATCAGCAGGAACAGTTGCCCAAACAAATATTGGTAATTGCGCTGCAGTTGTATTAGGAGCTGGAGTAGCACCTAACTGGGTTTCTAAAGCAGAAATCAATGGGACTATGGCTAATACAGCATCACAATTAAAAATTCTTGGATTAGCTAAGGATGAAGGAAATGAATTTGGAGCAAACGCAAACGTTGTTGTAATCATTTCTCAACATCAGTTAAAACAAGAAGCCGGAATATAATAAATAGAGGAGAATAACTATGGCAATAAGTAGAGGACAACTAGTTAAAGAACTAGAACCAGGTTTGAATGCTCTATTCGGCTTGGAATATAAACGTTATGAGAATCAGCATGCTGAAATCTACACTAGCGAATCTTCAGACAGAGCGTTTGAAGAAGAAGTTATGTTATCAGGTTTTGCGAATGCTCAGGTTAAACCCGAAGGATCAGGTGTAACTTTTGACAATGCTCAAGAGACTTACACTGCAAGATATACACACGAAACTGTGGCTCTTGCTTTCGCAATAACTGAAGAAGCAATCGAAGACAACTTGTATGACAGACTTGCTAGTAGATATACTAAAGCATTAGCTAGATCTATGGCGAACACAAAACAAGTAAAAGCTGTTAATCCATTAATTAATGGATTCGGTACATTCACTTCTGGTGATGGTTCTGCATTATTTGCAACTAACCACCCAACAGTTAGTGGAACTGTATCAAACACTTTAGCTGTACCAGCTGACTTGAATGAAACTTCACTAGAGCAATCTTTAATCGATATTGCTGCAATGACAGACGAAAGAGGTCTAAAAATTGCTGCAAGAGGTGTTAAAATGATTGTTCCACCTGAACTTCAATTCACAGCTGAGAGATTGATGAAATCTCAAGGTAGAGTCGGAACAGCTGATAATGATATCAATGCAATCGTTTCTATGGGAATGGTTCCTCAAGGTTATAGAGTGAACAATTTCTTAACAGATCCAGATGCATTCTACATTATCACAGACGTGCCTAACGGTATGAAGTACTTTGATAGATCACCTATCAAAACTTCTATGGAAGGTGACTTCGATACTGGTAACGTAAGATACAAAGCTAGAGAAAGATACTCTTTTGGAGTTTCTGACTTTAGAGGTATTTTTGCATCACCAGGTGCATAATAATTAGAAATTTTGAGGCGGGACACAATCCCGCCTCATTTTTAATATAGAAAGAAAAAACGATGAATAAATATATTATAAAAATATTTACAAAAAAACTTCAAACTGAATTTGAAATTGAAAGTGATAAAGAAATAAATAATGCGGACGAGCTAAATAAACCCATTATTGACTTCTTAGGAAAATCTGATATAAAATGGGAACAAAATGATTTACAGTACCACGGTGCTGGAAGTGATTTTTATATAACCTATGAGGAGGTTAAACATGGCTCAGGACAACATGGTACTGTTCGCGAAGAAACTGAAACTCGAATCTAGATGGAACGAGTTGTTTCTTGAAAATAAAGGACAGATAACACCCGAAATGTCTGTTTTAGGTGATGAGATCAAAAGAGTAATTAGATCCATTATTCGAGAACAAGAAGCTCAAGTTCATACCAATGAAAAAGATTACGAAGTACATCTTTTCGCTGGTTAATTAAACTTGATAAATCGCTGTAAATAGAGTTTTTCCATAGGGATTTCTTGCACTTTTTTATAATTTCATATATAAATTAAACACTATACATAAATTAAATTAAATGTAGACGCGTATAGTCGACGACCTAGAGACTACATTTAAAAAACTAGGAGAAAAATAAAATGGCAAACACAACTTTTTCAGGTCCAGTAAAATCAGATAATGGTTTCATTGCACCTTCATATACTTTAGTAGAAGCAGCGGCGATCAGTTCACCAGCAACTGGTTTAGTTATCTACGTTTCAGATGCAACGGGTTCAGGAGTTACTGGATCACTTTGTTTCTACAACGGATCTGACTTTATCGACGTTACTACTGGTATAGCAGTAGCATAAATAATTATAGAGCTCCTTCGGGAGCTCTTAAAACTTAGGAGTTTAAAATATGAAATCAGATGTAAAAGCAGTTAGAGTTACAGGCCCAGGTTCTGTATTCGCTGGAAGAACAAGATTAAGAGGAATTATTCTTGCTAATAGTACAGCTGGTGCTGGTACAATAACTTTACAAGATGGAAATGCTGTTACACAATTCGTAGGAGATTGTCCAACTGGAGATGTATTCTCTTTCAATATTCCTGAAGATGGAATTTTATTTGAAAATGGAATGACAGTTTCTGCATATTCAGGTTTGACAGCGGCTACAATATTATTAGACAAGTAGGAGGTCTAAATGGCTAATACTACTTCGGGTACAACTACATTCGAGAAAGGTTTTTCTATATCAGATATTATAGAAGAAGCTTATGAAAGAATCGGAATACAAGGTGTATCAGGTTATCAATTAAAAGGTGCAAGACGTTCTTTAAACATAATGTTTCAAGAATGGGGTAATAGAGGTTTGCATTATTGGGAAGTAGGAAATAATTCAATTACATTAGTAGATGGTCAATCAGTTTATACTATGTATAGATCAACTTCTGATGGCACTTCAAATGCAACAGCTATTTATGGTGTAGATGATATTTTAGAAGCTTCTTATAGAAATGCTTCAAGTGTAGATACACCTCTTACAAAAATTAACAGATCAACTTATCAAGCATTTTCAAATAAAACTTCTGAAGGTCAACCTACTCAATACTTTGTACAAAGATTTATAGATAGAGTAACTATTACTTTATATTTAACACCTGGTTCTTCTGAAGCCGGAAACTTTATTAATTACTACTATGTAAAAAGGATTCAGGATTCAGGAGCTTATACAAATGATGCAGATGTTCCATATAGATTCGTACCTTGTATGGTATCTGGATTAGCATATTATTTATCAATTAAATTTGCTCCAGAAAGAGCACAAATGTTAAAAATGTTATATGAAGATGAATTGAATAGAGCTTTAACTGAAGATGGTTCTTCATCAAGTTCTTTTATAACCCCAAAAACTTATTATCCAAATGTCTAAATTATCTAGAGGAAAATATGCACAAGCAATATCAGATCGATCTGGAATGGC
>Ga0181598_1003813_pt1 | contig 12822 bp, 5 predicted proteins | sample 041ome_4_FD_153295 | JGI IMG/M metagenome (GOLD analysis project Ga0181598, IMG submission 153295) | Coastal salt marsh microbial communities from the Groves Creek Marsh, Skidaway Island, Georgia - 041404US metaG (spades assembly) | ecosystem: Environmental > Aquatic > Marine > Intertidal zone >...
TACATTTGGGTGTTTTCACATCAAACAGGTCTTTTCTGCACAAATCGAAACGCGCTTTACACTAATAAAAAACACTACCACGAAGTTTTTACAAACGCGAGTATAATAATAAACGAATAAAACATAAATATGGAAACTTTAACTTTAAGAGGCGTCCTCGAAGGGTAGGTTTTCTCGTTCGCGTTTCGTATGTTTTTACCTTTTTTATATGCGCGCGATTTTGTTGGATTTTTTTCCTCCTTTTTATACGGAGTCGTATTAGGTTCAAGAAATCATCATCGTCATCATCAATCATCTTCATCCGTCTTCGGCTGCCTTTTTGATGGTGACAATGATAGATTTTACGACGACGACGACGTAAACGACGACGCATCATATGTGTAGGAGTAAAACGCGTTTTGTGACTGACATTCTCTTCTTCTTCTTCATAATAATAACCAACAAACACGAACGTAAAAAAAAACAGACACGAAGGCTGGGTGACTTCCATCGCCACTCCCCTTGATAACTCGGACATTCTCTTGACCTCGTCCAGAGATAAATCCGTCATCTTGTGGACGTTGACCAGAGAAGAAGGCAACTACGGCTACCCGAGAAGACGCTTGCACGGTCACTCGCACTTTGTCCAAGACGTCGTCATCTCCTCGGACGGGCAGTTCGCCTTGTCCGGTTCCTGGGACGGTACCTTGAGATTGTGGGACTTGAACTCTGGAACAACCACGAGACGATTTGTCGGTCACAGCAAAGACGTCTTGTCCGTCGCGTTCTCCGTGGACAACAGACAAATCGTCTCCGGCTCCAGAGATAAGACGATTAAATTGTGGAACACTTTGGGCGAGTGCAAATACACGATTCAAGAACACGAAGGCCACACGGAGTGGGTTTCTTGCGTTCGATTCTCCCCGGCACCGTCGAACCCGATCATCGTCTCGTGCGGTTGGGATAAACTCGTCAAGGTGTGGAACTTGAACAACTGCAAGTTGCGAACCAACTTGGTTGGCCACACCGGGTACATCAACACCGTCACGGTGTCGCCGGATGGCTCTTTGTGCGCCTCGGGCGGTAAGGATGGCGTCGCCATGCTCTGGGATTTAGCGGAAGGCAAGAGATTGTACTCTTTGGATGCTGGGGATATTATCTACTCCATGTGCTTCTCGCCGAATAGATATTGGTTGTGTGCCGCCACGCAATCGTGCGTGAAGATTTGGGATTTGGAGTCCAAGAGCATCGTCGACGAGTTGCACCCGGAGTTCCCGCCGGTTGGTAAGAAGTCCATGCCGCCGCACTGCACCTCCTTGCAATGGTCCGCGGACGGTCAAACTTTGTATACCGGTTATTCCGACAACAAGGTTCGCGTCTACGTCGTTTCCAGAGCCTCCGCGTTCTAAATTTTATATCATTTCGAAATGAATTTGGTGACGAGAGATTCTACGCGATGGCACCCACAGCAAAAAAATCTAGAAGAGTAGTTTTTTCTAATATTTAAACGAATACTAATAAACGTATGGATTATGTTTCGCGTTTGTTTCTCTCTAATGCTCTCTATTAAATGCTCTATCTATGTTTTTCTTCTACGCGATCGATGAGTGTAAACTCCGCATTTTCTTACTTCTTTCTTTTCGTTCCGCCGGCGCTCCCCGATTCCTCCTTTATCGCCGCGTCCACCTCTTCCTCGATGCCACCGCTCCCTCCTCCTCCAACCACGTTCGCGCTCGCTCTCCTTTCCGCCTCCTCTTGCTTCCTCGTCACCTCTACCTTCCTCAGATCTTCCATCGCCAAATCCGTCTTCGTCTCCACTATTTGATTTTCGATGTCTCTCAAAGCGTCGTCGCACGTTCTCTTCCACTCTCTCACAGTCGCCAACATCTTTTCCACTCTCCCACTTTTCCTGTCTGGGTCTCGTCCAATCGCTGAAAAGACTTCAAAAACCGACAGTTCTTGATTCATCTGTCCTTTCACGATCCCGGGCGATATCACTTTCTCGATTAAAAAATCCTCCAGTTCTCGCACAGAGTTCAAGTGCAACTGTTGCATCAAGATCTCGTAGGAGAGAACTTTCGTTTCGTACGATAAAGATGCGACCGATAACTGCTTCAACTTTTCCTCTTGTTTTTCGTTTAATATAACTTTTAACGATTGTTGTTCGTTTTGTTGTTGTTGATGATAATACTCATCGAAAGTGCCGAACGAAAACAAGTCCAGAAGTCGAGCGCTCTTCTCTCCGAAAACGTTTCCGTCGTCGGTTTTTCTTTTCATTCGTAATCGCTCCAAAGCGTTCGCGAGCTCCGCGAAACCGGAATAGACGTTCGAAGAGGACGTCGCTTTCGTCGTAATTTCGAAGACTTCTTCCTCCGATATGTTATTCGAAGCATCGTTCTCGATCATCGATTGGACGTAAGATGAGATGGGAGATGAAGAAGACATGTTTTTTTTTTAAATGACGACCAAAAACCAATCGAAAACCTTTCAACTATGTAACGGTATTTTACTACGTAATAAATATTGAATCTCATACTTTATTAGTACAGCGAATGATGACTTCTACAAATGATGATGGTTTTGCGCTCATCATTATTACTCTAATTCTCATTTTCTCTCCTGTGTCGTCGTCGTTTATGTCGTCGTTAACTCCTCGACTACGGCGCGTAACATTCGATCGCAACTTTCTCGCGGCGTCGTTGGACTGGCCATTAAATACAAAACGTTACCAATCGGACGAGCTTGGATGCCGTATTTTCGTAACTTTAAGACGACATCTTTGGCGATGTTGGAGGCGTATCCAGTTGGACCACCGTCGGGGACTTTTAATTCCATCGCAAAGACGCATCCGACGGAAATGATTCTCTCGACGGAGTCTAAAGCGCTGAGTCGTTTCAAGGTTGTTTCGTCCCAGAATTCGTTCAATCGAATTGATCTTCTCGATTTTGATGTTGTTGTTGATGATGATGTAAAAGAAGAAGAAGAAGAAAAAGATAAATTTGGATTCATAGTTTCGTCCGTATACACCTTCAAAGCTTGCGCGGCTACCGCGCATCCAATCGGGTACGCCGTGTACGAGTGGCCGTGTAAAAGCGCTTGCGGCTTCCCCGGTCCGTAAAACGAATCGAAGATTTCTTCCGTCGTTACAGTAGCCGCCATAGGAACCAAGCCACCAGTTAACAATTTTGCGTAACACGAAATATCCGGCGTTTCGTAATCGAGAAGTTCCCAGGCGCCTTCTACGCCCAATCTCCAGATGCCCGCGAAGACCTCGTCCAGGACGACTGGAATCTTTCGTTCCTTACATTTTTGCATCAAGATGGATTGAAAGAGAGGATCGATCAAGATCATTCCGCCGGCACCGTGTAAGACGGGTTCCATGATTAATCCGCCAATTTCAGGCGCCTCGCCGGATTTACCGAGACGTTCGGCGTTGTCGAGAACGGAGTCTATGAGCGCCTGGTATCGAGCCGCCGCAGAGGAAGCTTTTCTCTTCTTCACGTCAAACACGTCCGCTTTATTCTCGAATCGGTCTAAAACCACCGCAGCAGTCGAAGAAGTCTGCCCCGAGCCTTTTGCTACAACTAACTCCTCCGCGCATTCCACCGTCCATTTCTGATTTTTCAACCCAATTGTAGGCGCGTTCAAAAACAATCCTCTCGGTTCGTACCAAGGCGTTTGTAAACTTCCGGTAAAAATTGAAGGCGATTGCATGTCCATCGCACCTAACGTGTCGCCGTGATACGAACCATCTAAAGCTAATATTCTAAGTTTTGGTAACGCATTCAACACGTTCGCATCATTCGCTTGTTCAGCGCGTTCAATGCCGTCTTTCGATAGTAAACCAAGATTAACGTACCGCTGTCGAAAGGCCATTTTAATGCCGACTTCCGTCGCCGTGCTTCCGTTATCAGAGAAGAACACTCTTTTACCCCACGTTTTCGCTGGGCCGTTAAGTATACCTTTAGCCGCTTCCAACGCTGGCACGTGCGCGTTTTCAGGAAACATAACGTGTCCGTATCGACCGCACGCGTGCATGAGCGCTCGATGTAAACTCTCGTTCGCTTTGTCGCCCGTAATGCCTTGCGTCCACCACGAAGCGGCGGCGTCGAATCTGTGCTGCACTGTTTCCGTTTTCTGGTCGTAAATGACAAAGTCATCCTGCGATCTTCCATCGATTACTGCCACCATATCTTTCTTAACCATCTCGTGCTGCGTAAACGGCCACCACAAAGTATCCAAAGCATCCTTTGCTAATCCGTTCAACTTTTCCACGCGTTTCGCGTGCCATTGAACAAGATGGGCGTACATGTCTCGAAACGCGTCGTTTTGCGCGTGAACCCACTTTTGTCCATCGCCTTCGTGTGGAAGTTTTGGTAACGAGAATACTTTCACGTTCGATGGGACGTTCTTTGCGATCGCTTCGTGGTTATCGTAGCCTTCGTTGCTTAAAACGATACACGCGACGTCGTATCCTCTCAGAAGTAAAGACTCGTACGATGTCAACGTCACGGAAACGCCGCCTAATCGTCCATCGCCAACTAATATTGCCGGTAATCGACACCTCGCTAACACGTTCGATTGTAAATTTCCGGAAGATGAGGGAGAAGCAACTCCTCCGGCGGTTTCCACGAGCGCGAATTTGTTGTTGTTGTTGTTGTTGTTGTTATTTAAATCGTTATTATAAAACTCCTCCAATCGATTTCGCACGGCGTTCACGACGTCCTCGTCCGTCACCGGTCTCCCTTCCAGTTTCTCCGCTATGTGCGGTCCAGCGGCTATTTTCCACGCAAACTCCGTGTGACACCAGACGTTGTTAATAATGTTCGTGTTATTCGTACCATCATCGGTAGTCGTCGTGTCTGACGTTGTTGTTGTTGTTTCTGTGGAAACGCTGCGACACTTTGCGGCGTGCGCGCCAGTCGTCACTCTTCTTTTGATAGAACTGCCGCCGCTTTCGCTTTCGCCGCTATGCACACAATCGGCGACGAATTGCGCGTCCGAATCTTCCGGGAACCCAGTTTGTACTGGTTTCAAATACAAACACGAAGACGAAGAACTTTTCGCCGCCGCGTTGATTACCCCCCCGGAAACGAGCGTTTTCCCAACCGCCGTGTTACTCCCCCAGACTTGAAACGCCGGGTACGAGACGTTTATTGTTGTCGTTTTATTCTCCTTCTTCTCGTCGTCGCTTGTTTCACTTTTGCTCCTATTCCTACTCGTACTCGTGGTGGTGGTGGTGGTAGTGCTGCTGCTGCTAAACTCTCGTCCTCGTCGTCGTCGTCGTCGTCTGGTGTTTTCTTCCTCCTTTTTGTCGTTCTTGTTCAATGAAAACGACGTCGACGTTCCAAATCCTCCTCCTCGTCTTCCTCGTCGTCTGTTTTCCTCTTTGTCGTTCTTTATCAAAGCAGCGTTAGTCGATGATGATGATGACGACGAGGCGCTTTTTCTCATCATCATCGTCAGATTCCCATCGTCGTCGTCGTCGTTTTCATCGTCGTCGCGACACCCGCACGCGTAACGCTGCCATCCTCGTAAAACTCTTCTTCCGTGTTGTTGTCGTCCTCGCGAGGAGGAGGAGGAGGAGGACAACAGCATCGACAACACCATTTTGCTCTTCTTCTTAAACATCTTCTCGTTTAGTAGTTACTCACAAAAAAAGTTCTCTCATTCAGAAGCGCATATGCAGAGAAAGAAACGAACACAAAAACACTCTTTTTCAAAAAAGTGCATCGATCGAAAAGAGAGAGATGAAAAAATTTTGAAAATTCAGGGTTCAAAGCAGAAAGAATTGAAGAAAGAAGATATTTTTTCGATCAAAAAAGGTTTCGACTGATGAAAAAGTTTTGGTCGTTTTTTTGCCTTCTTTCTCGTTTCCTCTTCTTCACTGATTGGACTGACGCGATCTCACGCATCGTAACAGACAGTTAGTAGAGTATGTCTCAACAACATAAAGTGATCGTCATCGGCGGCGGCTTAGCCGGCTTATCCGCCGCACACACCATCTTAGAAAACGGAGGCTCGGTCGTGTTATTAGATAAGAGCGCTTTCTTAGGCGGGAACTCGACCAAAGCGACGAGTGGTATCAACGGTGCGTGTCAATTCATTCGTGTGATTGTGTTCGTCTTGCCGCCGATCTCTCTTTCGTCGTAATCTCTTTCTTTTTTAACGAAGAGATTGAAACGACGCGCAAACAAAAAACAAACGTTTTATTGCGTGCACTCGTAAACATCATCGTCATCATCGTTCACATCAAATAAAACGAGAGACAACTTCAAAGCAGCGCTTTCTTCTCATCTCTTCGTTTGAGAATAAAAATAATTCTCATCTTGTCGTGATGACTCAGAACGAAAAGAGAGAGAGAAAAAGGCTCGAAAAGTGTTCTGTGATTGAATTTTTTTCTTCGATTAAAAATTTTCTTTCATTTTTTTCAAAAACAACAACAAAACAGTGATAAAAAAAGACTCACACAACTTCAAAAATTTTCTCTATTCTCTCTATATAATCTAAATTCAAAATAAAGGAGCACCGACGAAAACGCAAAAACTGGTCGGCGGCATGGCCGCGCGAGACTCCGCGGAGGCGTTCGAACAAGACTGCTTAAAAGGCGCAGCTGGCGTGAACCACACGACGGCACCTGAACACACGATTCCTTTGGCGAAAGTGTTAGCGCACGGAAGCGGAAGCGCCGTCGATTGGCTCGTGGACAGATTTAATCTCGATTTGAGTTTGATTTCGCAGTTAGGTGGACACTCGTATCCGAGAACGCACAGAGGGAAAGCGAGATTTCCCGGGTTTACCATCACGTACGCGTTGATGGAAGCGTTAGAGGAGGTGTGCGAAAAAACGAATAACGAGAAAGCGCAGATTATCACCAAGGCGAACGTGAAAAGGTTACTGAAAGACGCCAGCGGACAAGTGGTTGGGTGCGAATATTCAGATAAGAAAGGACAAACGCAACAGGCGTTTGGACCAGTGGTGGTGTGTACCGGAGGGTACGGCGCGGATTACACGAACACTTCCTTGTTATCGAAATATAGACCGGACGTGACGAGTTTACCGACGACCAACGGCGACCATTGCACGGGCGACGGGATTAAAATGGCCCAAGAGATTGGCGCCGGCGTCGTGGACATGGAATCCGTGCAAGTCCACCCGACCGGTTTAGTCAACCCGAGCGAACCAGAAGCGAAAGTTAAATTCTTAGCCGCGGAAGCTTTGAGAGGCGTCGGTGGTATCTTGTTAGATGCAAACGGGAATCGATTTTGCGACGAGCTCGGGAGACGGGATTACGTCTCCGGTGAAATGAACCGAAACAAAGGTCCGTTCCGATTAATCTTGAACGGTAAAGCGTCCAAAGAAATCGAATGGCACTGCAAACACTACGTCGGGAGAGGTATCATGAAGAAATTCAACTCCGGGAACGAAGTCGCCAGAGAGATGGGCATCGACCCGTCGCATTTACGAGAGACGTTTGAGAAATACAACCGGTGCGCGCAAACGAAAGCGTGCCCGTTCGGGAAGAAGTTTTTTCACAACGCGCCTTTGGATATGAACGACCCGACGTTTCACGTCGCCATCGTGTGTACGGTCGTTCATTACACCATGGGCGGTTTGAGAATCAACGATGATTCTCAAGTTTTAGACGCGAATGAAAGACCAATCCCGGGTTTGTTTTGCGCCGGCGAAGCCGCCGGAGGCGTCCACGGGAGAAACCGTCTCGGCGGGAACTCCTTGTTAGATTGCGTGGTCTTTGGCAGAGTGGCTGGGATGAACATCGTCAAGCAATTAAGAAGTGGTGGTGGTGGTGGTAACGTCAACGCGTACTCGAGAATAACCGACGCGCAAGGCGCGTTAAACAGAGTCGCCAACATCAACGGCCACTTCAATCCGAAAATGGGCGCCAAGACGACGGCGTCCTCCTCCGGAGGATTAACCGAAGCCGAAGTTGCAAAGCACGATAAAGAAAACGACTGTTGGGTGATTTTACACGGGAAAGTGTACGACGTGACGGAGTTTTTACCGGACCATCCCGGCGGGAAGAAAGCAATCATGTTGTTCGCCGGTAAAGACGCCACGGAGGAGTTTGACATGTTGCATCCGCCAAACGTGTTGAAGAAATATTTACCTCCCGAGGCGATGCTCGGCGAACTCGTCGGTTAAAGAAGGTTAAAGAAGACAAATGTTACCGGTAGTAATAACTACTACTACTAACACTACTACACATGAAAAGAAAAGAAAAGAAAGAGAGAGAGAGAGAGAGAAACGAGAAGACGTTGGCGACGACGCGATTGACACATACACCCCACATATAAAAAAATCGACTACTGTAGTACTTTTAATCATAATTCATTGGAATCCATTCTTCGTATTATCATAAAAAACGGCTCTCTCTCTTAGTATTATGCTTGTGGTGGTTGATTTCTCTCTCGCCCGCCGCGCCGCTGCTTTAAAACACTTGGGGCCTCGTTTGCACGACGAACAATTTACCGTCTTCCGTGATCGCGCCTTCGATATCTTGCGCCGACCCGAGCAAATTTTCAATCTCCATGCCGCTCTTGGCAATCGCGCTCAACATTTGGTTCCTGAAATCTTCGTTGTTCGAAATCGGTTCGTTCGTATAATCGATGGATTCTAAACTCGGCTCGTTCATGCACACAGAGTCGTATAAACCGGCGCCGGCGAACCCTTCTAAATCCTCGCCGTTTGAATCCGATCTGAAAATCAACGTATTTTGTCGCGCGAACAATCCTTTCGATTTCGAGGGGAACCCGTTGATCGTCGGTCGATCTAAATCCGATTTCTTCACCGTGAAACTCAACGCGCGACCGGCAAAGTTACCAACCAACGCTTCGCCCATGCCGCAGACGAGTTCGCCGTAAATTTCAGTTTGGTCGTTCGTTTGCGGGTGCACCGTGTGTAACACGAACGCGTATTTCGCGTTCACCACCGGTTGACACAACACCGCCATGTTTAAATCGTCGTGATTCAAACCGGCTTTTTTACAGGACAAGACCGCTCTCTCGTTGTACTTGGAAGCCCAAACGGCGCAAATGGTTCTCCAAGCTTCCTGGCCTTGTTCGGAAGTTTCCAAATCCCCAGGCCATGATAACTTTTCCTTAGTAAAGCACGATTCGAGTTCAGATTGTAACGCGTTCGGCGGTTTCAACGAAGAGATGGTTGACTTGATATCATCGATCAACGCACGGAAACCGTCGCCGTCTTTTGAGTCGTCGAATTGCTTCAAAGCGAGAATTTGAGACTCCAGCTTCGTTTTCACTTGCGCGTTCATTGGATCGTTCAAAGTCGCGTCGAACGTTCCGAACGGCAACGCCACCGAGGCGGGCAATTGAATCCAATTTGGCGTGCGTCCTCGCAATAATTCCAAATTTTTCGATTTACCGCCGACGACTTGGTCGTTGAATTCAGACGAATCCAACGCAAACTTACCGGGCCATTGCTTTTGCTTGATGGAAATTCCAGATTCGCCCAAGGTTTTCGCTTGAGAGGCGCCCGCGCCTCCGGCGGGTTGAACGTCCGCCAATTCGATAGACTTGACATCGATTTCATCTCCTTGCGCGTTCGGATGTAAAGAAACGCATTTGCCGTCCATCTGTTTCATCTCTTCCAAGACGTTGAAGTCAAAAACAGTCGCGAAGAACACTTTCTCGTTTCTCGCGCGGACGGAGACGTGCGAGAGAATGTCTGGCATGTCCGGCGTGATCACGCCAACGCAACCGACTGGAATATCTTCCTCACCAGAAACTCTTTTCGCGATGATAATCGTCGGCGTGGAATATTTAATGTTCTGCACCATGGACAACGCGTCGACGTACGCGACTTGACCTTTAACTTGCACCGGCGAAATGACTTGCCATCGACCCATTTGCGCGACGGCTCGAATCATAGGGTCTAACACGCGAAGCATTTGAGACAACGGAGCGGCTGGAGTACCTCTCACGATCTCTTCCGAGAACAATTGCAAAACGTGTTCGTCTACGTTCAATTTCGGTCCCATACTCATCGCGGTTGGCTGCAAGACGTTGATGTACCGTTCCGAGATTTCTCCTAAAGCGTTGCCTAAACGGTCGCACACGGCTTTGGCTTGTAATCCCCAATCGTTCGAACCGGATTTGGCGGACTGAATAACGTTTTGCCAATCTTTCAAGCAATAGACGAATTCTTGGTTTTCGCCGGTACTCAAACACAAGTTCTCCAAAACCATTCCGGTGATTTTCAAGACGTCCAGAGGCGCTCTCTTGCTCATTTCGGCGATCTGCGCCTCCATCACTTGTCTCACGGCTGCTTCCAACGCCAAGTCTAAGTAAATGACATCTTTCAGACGATCGTTATCTTTCCCATCCGGTTTCGTCCACTGCCATAATTCTCTTCTCGCCTCTAAAATGGCTTCCAACACGTTGAACGCGTCGCCGTTTTGTTCTCTTAATACTCTCGCGCACGTCAAGAGTTCTTCTAATCGAGGCGTGGCGACGTCGGCGACGGGCGGGATGTTGATTTCTTTGCCTTTGCACGCGTCTTGGTGATACCCGAGAACAGCCTCCGCGGCGGAATCTAAATCGGCGCCAGAATGCACCGCTTTCAATGTCCGTAAATACTCGGTTAAATCTCTCGTTAAACCTTCGTATTGGTCTCTCGAGAATTTCGGTTCCGAGCAAATCTTTCGGTCGTATTCGGACATTCGTTTGGCGTCGATGTTATTCGCGTGCAAATGAGCCCAGTAGACGTTGATATCGCAATCGGAAGCGATAAATTTTAACAACGCTTCGCAAATTGGAACGTCATCTGGCGACGTGTTATTATGCAACTTTTGGTGCCACTCTTCCATCATGCCGCCTTTGCAATTGTTCGTTTGCTGAACGGCTAAGATTTCGTCTCTGATGCGTTGACCGACGTCTCCGGTCCCTCCTCGGCCGATGGTCATCATGATCAATCGAACAACATCGCGGTAATTGCTTTCGTTTCGATGATATTTCGTCAACGCTTCCGTGCATCTCGCTTGCGCCGCACTGATTTCTCTCGGTTTGATGTTATAATCGTTGTTCCAAACGAGTTGTCGTAAAGCCATAAATCGGAACCAGGTAAACATGGCGAGTAAGCCGGCTTCGCCTTCGTCGTGGCAAGTGCCCAATAAATCAGCGGCGGCGTTGTAGCGGTGCATCAAAGATCGCGTGCACCCTTCTTCGGCGTTGCATATTTGATCGATGGAGTTTTGCGCGACGTTGTTCCCGTCTCTACCGAACGCGCCGATGTTCAACACGATATCGTCTACGTTCCATTCCTTCCTTTTGATGGGTTGAACCGATTTGACTGATTTGGCGTTGATCGTAGGAGGAATGGCCGGTTGGTTGGCAGCAAACGAATCGTCTTTTCTCTTGCGGTCTTTTCGGTCGCGATCTCGGTGTTCCTTCTTGTTCTTCCGTTCTTCTCTCTCTCTCGGTTTTTGATGTTCGTTCGAAGGCGCCGGCGCCAATTGGTCGGTGTCTCTGTGCGCGTAGAAATCGCCGTCGCCGTTTTTCACCCACTCGTCTGCGACGGTTCGTAACACGAAAACGATCCCTTCGTCGTTCCCACACGGAACTTCCAACGTCACCGCTTTCAATTTGTTGCCGCAATTTTCAAATTCTGTTTCCCAACTGTTCCCGGTGGAGCCCCAACTTCGAGGCGGCACGGTCGTCCACCCGGGAGGCGGTTGTCGCCACGTCCCGTCCGTTCTCGACGTGACGCCCCAGTGTAAATTGACATCAAAGTCAGCCTCGACGACGACGTGTAACTGCAACATGTTGTTCTTTTCTCTCGTTTCCACGTACATGTCGCGGACTAAAGCGGTTCCCGTTTGACTGGCGTCGTAATATTTGCCCCATTTGATGGAAGCGCCGTTGGAGCGAGACTCGCAGATTTGTCGCAACCTTTCGTTTCCTTTTCCTTCTTGTTGTTGCTGTTGTTGTTGTTGTTTCGGTGGCGGAGATGACGACGAAAACGACGACGATTCAGACGACGACGATCCTCCTTCCTCGATGATGCCGAATCGTTTCATAATCGCATCCAACTTAGCGCCGCCTTCCAACTCGCGAATGATAGACTCGCTCGCTTCGTTCAACATCGCTTCTCGTTCACTTTCGCTCACTTCCAGCCTTCCAGTTTCTTCCCACTTTGTAAACGCGACGACTTTGATCAAATTATCCAACGCGTTGGACGGTTTCACGTACGCGTTGGTAATCAAAGACTGATGAGAAGGAGGAGGAGGAGAAGCGGGAGTTGGCGATGAAAATGCGACTACTGGTTGTTCGGCTGCCGTTTTCGGAGCAGCAACAGCAGCAGCAACAGTACCATTACTACTACCAACACTACCTTTCTCGCCGTTTAACTGAATCACGAAATCCTTCTTATTCGGCCCGGTGATCCACTTCCCCGTCTCCTCGTTCTTCAGCGCGAAATGAATCGCCGTCGCCTCCGCGTCTAAAACAATCACCAACTTTGTCATCCTCGGAAACGGCGTTTGCATCGCCTTCTCTTTATACACCGTCGTCCCGGGTGGAAACAGCTCTCGCGGCAACACGTGCCACTTCTTCTTGTTTTCATTAGGACGAATAACACCCCAGTGTAAAATCAATCCTTTCGCGGGTAAGGAAGGTTCGCACTCCAACGCGACCGTGTGTATTCCCGACGACTTTGCCGTTTTCGCGTTTACGATTAATACGCGCTGATCTGGAAGTTCTATCTTTTGCGTGAACGTGTTTATCATTTCTTCTTTTGATGACATTTTTGCTGAAACTCTCACCACACCGAATGCTGCTCCGTTATTCGTATTCCAACGACTCCTCT
>Ga0181598_1003820_pt1 | contig 12807 bp, 10 predicted proteins | sample 041ome_4_FD_153295 | JGI IMG/M metagenome (GOLD analysis project Ga0181598, IMG submission 153295) | Coastal salt marsh microbial communities from the Groves Creek Marsh, Skidaway Island, Georgia - 041404US metaG (spades assembly) | ecosystem: Environmental > Aquatic > Marine > Intertidal zone >...
GGTCGAAAACGTGCCTATGCACTTGGCAAAACCTCAGGTAAAGCCAATATTGCTAAAAATCTAAGTACTCTAGGAATTACCTTAAGCGATGAAGAACTGAAGAAGGTAACCGCTCAGGTAATTGCGCTTGGCGACAAAAAACAGAAAGTTACCTTAGACGATCTACCTTACATCATTTCAGATGTTTTAGGAGAATCAAGCTATGAGCAACATGTTAAGGTGACTTCATACGTTCTTACTCATTCTAAAGGCCTAAAACCTTCAACAACGGTTAGTCTTCAAATCGGAAACGAAACTCACGAAGAAATCGCTTCAGGAGATGGTCAGTATGATGCCTTTATCAACGCGGTTCGTAAAATCTACAAGAAAAAGCAGTTAGAGCTTCCGAGACTTATTGATTATTTGGTGATGATTCCACCCGGAAGTAACTCCGACGCGCTTTGTGAAACTACGATTACATGGAAGCACAACGAACGTGAATTCACCACTAGAGGACTCGATGTAGATCAAACCGTATCGGCTATTAAGGCTACTGAAAAAATGTTAAATCAAATTACTACCTAATGAATTATACTATTGCACTGCTTGCTGGCGACGGAATTGGACCAGAAGTAACCGCCGAAGCTGTAAAAGTAAGCAACGCGATTGCCAAAAAATTCGGCCACGAACTGAATTGGAAACCAGCACTAACTGGAGCCGCGGCTATTGATACGGTGGGAGATCCTTACCCACCAGAAACTCATGAAGTTTGCGCAAGCTCAGATGCTGTATTATTCGGAGCAATTGGTCTCCCTAGATTTGATAATGACCCTTCAGCAAAGGTACGTCCAGAGCAGGGACTACTTCGTATGAGAAAACAACTAGGGTTATTTGCAAATGTACGTCCGACCTTTGTTTTCCCATCACTTATCGACAAGTCTCCCCTTAAAAGAGATCGCATCGAAGGAACTGATCTAGTCTTCGTTCGTGAACTTACTGGTGGAATCTACTTTGGTGAACGCGGAAGACGAGACGAAGGCGAAACTGCTTACGATACTTGTACCTATACTCGTGAAGAAATCAAGAGATTAGCTCGTAAAGGATTTGAACTTGCGCGATCAAGGCGCAAGTCTCTTTGTCTAGTAGATAAAGCGAACGTATTAGAAACTTCTAGACTTTGGAGAGAAACCCTTCAAGGAATGGAAGCAGAATACCCAGACGTAAAAGTGACCTATGAACTCGTTGACGCCGTTGCGATGCGACTTATCCAATGGCCTAGTGCATACGATGTTTTAATCACAGAAAATTTATTTGGAGACATTCTTACCGATGAAGCTTCTGTAATTTCTGGGTCAATGGGTCTTATGCCCTCTGCTTCGATCGGTTCAGAAGTAGCCCTTTACGAGCCCATTCACGGCTCATTCCCTCAAGCTACAGGTAAAAACATCGCTAACCCACTAGCAACGGTTCTATCCGCTGCAATGATGTTCGAAATGTCCTTCAGCCTAAAAGAAGAAGCTGAACTCATTCGCTCCGCAGTGAATCAATCTTTAGCGGATGGTGTAGTTACCGAAGACCTTGCTGACGGCGCAAAAGCTTATAAGACTTCAGAGGTGGGAGATTATTTAGTCTCGCTGATTGAAAAAGCATAAGTAATGAAAACAAAAAGGGCGCCGATGGCGCCCTTTTTTTGAATTAGATTGAAGTGATTATACAATCTTCTTCATATCTGTCATTGCTCTTCTTAGCGTAGTTCCGATCGCTTCGATTGGGTGATTACGAAGTGCAGCATTAACCTCAATAAGTTTCTTATTATCTACACCTGTTGAAGCAACACCCTTACCGATTACATCAGTATCAATAGTCTTCATAAAATCAGTAAGTAACGGCTTACAAGCGTGATCAAATAAATAGCAGCCGTACTCAGCTGTATCAGAGATTACACGGTTCATTTCATAAAGCTTCTTACGGGCAATGGTGTTAGCGATAAGCGGTGTTTCGTGAAGTGACTCATAGTAAGCCGACTCTGACTTGATACCCGCATCTACCATGGTCTCGTAAGCCAATTCAACACCGGCACGTACAAAGGCAACCATAAGAATTCCGTGATCAAAATACTCTTGCTCATCAATAACGGCTGAAGTAGCTTCGGTTTTCTCGAAGTTGGTTTCAGCAGTTGCTGCTCTCCAAGTAAGAAGGTTTTTATCATCATTTGCCCAGTCTTCCATCATCGTTGAGGAGAAGTGTCCAGACATGATATCGTCCATATGTTTTTGAAATAACGGAGCCATGATTGTTTTTAGCTCTTCAGATAATTCGAAGGCTTTAATCTTAGCGCTGTTAGAAAGTCGATCCATCATATGAGTAATACCACCGTGCTTTAATGCTTCAGTGATGGTTTCCCATCCGTACTGAATGAGTTTAGAAGCGTAAGCTGGATCGATTCCCTTTTCAACCATCTTATCGAAAGAAAGGATAGAGCCGGTTTGAAGCACTCCACAAAGAATCGTTTGTTCTCCCATCAAATCTGATTTCACCTCAGCAACGAAACTAGACTCTAGTACACCTGCTCGGTGACCTCCTGTAGCAACCGCATAGGCCTTTGCTTGATCAAGACCTTTTCCTTCAGGATCATTCTCTGGGTGAACCGCGATAAGGGTAGGTACTCCGAATCCACGCTTGTACTCTTCGCGAACCTCAGAACCTGGGCTCTTTGGAGCAACCATGATTACCGTAAGATCTTTTCTTACCTGCGTACCTTCTTCAACGATATTGAAACCGTGAGAATAGGTAAGTGTAGCTCCCTTTTTCATATGTGGCATAACTGCTTCAACAACCGCTGTGTGTTGTTTGTCTGGAGTCAGGTTAATCACTACATCTGCAGACGGAATAAGTTCTTCATAAGTGCCAACTTTGAAATTATTCGAAGTCGCATTCACATAAGAAGCACGCTGTTGGTCAATCGCTGATTGACGAAGAGCATAAGAAATGTCTAATCCCGAGTCGCGCATGTTTAAGCCCTGGTTTAAACCTTGAGCACCGCATCCTACGATAACGATTTTCTTGCCCTCTAGAGCAGATACGCCATCAGCGAACTCATCCGAAGACATGAAACGACATTTTCCTAGTTGAAGTAATTGCTCTCTAAGTGAAAGCGTATTGAAGTAATTAGCCATAATTATTGGTTATTTTCTGTAAAGGAATTTAAAATTTTTGAAATGCCCATTGGGGCTTTGGATACTGAAAGACGACCTGATCGAACAAATTGTAATAATCCGAAAGGAGCAAGCTGCTCTCTCAATTGTTCAGTCTCGTGTCTAAATCCTGTTTTTTCGATAACGAAAAACTCAGGAGAAACCGTCACAATACTAGCATGACTTTGCTTTATGAAATTCTGAATTTGACGTTCTTCAAAAAGGAAGTTTGTCTTTACTTTATAAAGTGCAGTTTCTTGAAAAATCGTTTCCTCATCGGTGTGATAATAAGCCTTGATCACATCAACTTGTTTTTCAATCTGCTGCACGAGTTTCTGAACTTGTGGCTCGGTCACATTCACTACGATTACAAATCGAAATACATCAGTAATCTCAGAAGGTGATGTGGCTAGACTCTCAATATTGATATGTCTTTTCAAGAATATCGCTGAAATACGGTTAAGTAAGCCAACGTTGTTTTCTGAATAAATAGAAATAGTATAGGTAGTTGTCATTACTGTAAACGAATTTCATTTAGTGAAGCGCCTGTCGGAATCATTGGGAACACATTGTCTTCCTTTTCAACCGCAACCTCTAAAAAGTATGGGCCTTCGGCGTTAATCATTTCTTGAATAGCTGAAGGTAAATCTTTACGCTCAGTTACTTTTTGTGCAGGGATATGGTACCCTTTAGCAATGGTAACAAAATCTGGATTAATCATCTCTGTTGAAGCATAGCGACGATCAAAGAATAACTGTTGCCACTGTCTGACCATTCCTAGGTATTCATTATTCAACACTAGAATTTTAACCGCCACACCCGTTTGAAAAATAGTACCTAACTCTTGAATAGTCATTTGGTAGCCACCGTCTCCAATTACAGCTACTACCTGCCTGTCTGGGGCACCCATTTTGGCTCCTATAGCCGCAGGAAGCGCAAATCCCATAGTACCTAAACCACCTGAAGTCACATTACTCTTAGATCTGATAAATTCTGCATATCTACAGGCAATCATTTGGTGTTGCCCAACATCGGTAACGATAACCGCATCTGAATCAGCTGCTTTATTCACGGCAACAATGACCTCTCCCATGGTTAGACCTTCCTTAGTAGGTTTGGTATCTTTTTCGATGACTACCTCATATTCTTTGGCATATAATTCATCAAAACGTGCTAACCATGAGTCTAATTTTTTCGGAACTACCAATTCAATAAGTGCAGCAAGACTTTGCTTACAATCACTAAGTACTGGATAATCAGCATGAACATTCTTGTCAATCTCGGCAGGGTCAATCTCGAGGTGCACTACCTCTGCTTGAGCCGCGTAAGCGTCCAGTCGTCCGGTCACACGATCATCGAATCGCATACCTACAGCGATAAGAACATCACATTCTTGGGTAAGAAGATTTGGCGCGTAGTTTCCATGCATACCTACCATCCCCTTATTAAGCGGATGTGAGGTCTCTAATGCTGAGAGACCTAGTATCGTCCAAACCGCAGGAATCCCTGACTTCTCAACGAAGGCCTTGAATTCAGCTTCAGCGTTTCCGAGGATAACACCTTGCCCCCAAACAATCAGTGGTTTCTTTGCCTTATTAATTGCCTCTGCCGCAGCTACTACTTGGCTTTGATCTAGAGTTGGAACCGGCTTATAGCTTCGAATACCCGTACACGGTTTATACTCGAAATCGAGCATACCAAATTGGGCATCTTTAGTAATATCGACTAGGACAGGCCCAGGACGTCCAGATCTTGCAATGTAAAATGCACGAGCCAGAACTTCAGGAATCTCTTTTGCCTCAGTAACCTGATAGTTCCACTTAGTTACCGGAGTTGAAATCCCGATAATATCGGTTTCTTGAAAGGCATCTGATCCTAACAGATGTGAACCTACCTGACCAGTGATACAAACCATTGGGGTTGAATCAATTTGCGCATCAGCGATACCGGTGATTAAGTTAGTTGCTCCAGGCCCTGAGGTAGCAATCGCTACTCCAACCTTTCCTGAAGTTCGGGCGTAACCCTGAGCGGCATGAGTAGCACCTTGCTCGTGACGGGTAAGCACATGGTGCAGATCATCTTGAAACTTGTACAACTCATCATACACGGGCATGATCGCACCTCCTGGGTATCCGTAGATAAGATCTACACCCTCTGCGAGAAGGCAGCGAATAACCGCCTCTGCTCCACTTATATGCATAGCTTTTTCTTTCATTTATAAATCGGTCACACAACCTTTAGAAGCTGTTGAGACACTTTTAATGTATTTGTATAAAACCCCACTTTGGAACTTGTAAGGAGGTTGTTTCCACTTATTGGAACGCTCTGCAAGAACCTCATCGCTCAGGTGAACATTTAAAGTGTTGTCTTCGGCGTTAATTTCAATAATATCTCCATTCTCAATTAGGGCTATTGGGCCACCTTCTTGAGCTTCAGGAACAATATGTCCAACCACGAACCCGTGAGTACCTCCAGAAAAACGTCCGTCAGTAATAAGCGCAACTGACTTTCCAAGTCCAGCTCCCATAATTGCAGCGGTAGGCTTAAGCATTTCAGGCATTCCTGGCCCACCCTTAGGACCCTCATAACGAATAACCACTACCTCGCCAGGTTGTACCTCTCCGTTTCGAATACCATCATTCGCTGCATACTCACCTTCAAAAACACGTGCAGGGCCCTTAAACTGAAGACCTTCTTTACCGGTGATTTTAGCAACACTTCCTTCTGGGGCTAGGTTACCTTTTAGAATTCGAATATGTCCCGACTCTTTGATCGGTTGATTGACCGGATAGATCACATCCTGACCAGCCTCAAGCGTAGGAACGTCTTTTAAATTTTCGGCTAAGGTATTTCCTGTAACGGTCATACAATCGCCGTGTAACATATCGTTCTCTAACATGAATTTCAGAACCGCAGGAACACCTCCTACTCGATGCAAGTCTTCCATTAGGTACTTACCGCTAGGTTTAAGATCTGCCAAGAATGGGGTCTTATCCATAAGGGTCTGAAAATCATCAATAGTGAAATCAATTTCTGCTGCTCTGGTGATTGCTAAGAAGTGAAGTACCGCATTGGTAGAACCCCCTAAAACAGCAATCAGACGAACAGCATTCTCAATCGATTTACGGGTAACGATATCTTTTGGCTTCAGATCAAGCTCGATTAATTTTCTAACGGCGGCACCTATGCGCTCGCATTCTTCTTTTTTATCAGCACTAACCGCAGGATTCGAAGAGTTATAAGGAAGGGTCATTCCAAGGGCCTCAATAGCAGAAGCCATCGTGTTAGCAGTATACATACCACCACAAGCTCCAGCACCCGGACAAGCGTTTTCAACCACTGAATTAAATTCAGCCTCATCAATTTTACCAGCAACTTTCTCTCCCCAAGCTTCAAAGGCTGATACTACATCCAATTTTTTACTGTTGTGGCATCCAGAAGCAATGGTACCTCCGTAAACCATGATACTTGGACGATTCAATCGAAGCATCGCCATAAGTGCACCCGGCATATTTTTGTCACATCCTACCACAGGGATCACGGCATCGTATGACATGGCCTGCACCACAGTTTCAATCGAATCGGCGATCACATCCCTAGAAGGTAATGAGAAACGCATACCAGGAGTTCCCATTGAAATACCGTCACTCACGCCAATAGTATTGAAGATTAGACCCACTAGATCAGAACTCTGAACACCCTCCTTAATCACCACAGATAAATCATTGAGGTGCATGTTACAAGGATTTCCTTCATATCCGGTACTAGCGATACCGACAAAAGGCTTTTTAAAATCTTCCTTAGTTAATCCAATCGCATGCAACATAGCTTGTGCAGCTGGCTGGGTTGGGTCTTGGCTTACTGCCTGACTATATTTATTAAGCTGGGAACTCATCTATTAATAATTTCTAACAAGTAAAAATACCGCTCGAAACAGCGCTCCTATACGTTGTCTAAAACATAATTTTATTTTCAAACACAATTTTATCTTATAATTAATTGATTTACAATATTTTAATATTAAAATTGTACAATATCCAAAAATTTCAGTGTTCTCAATTTTTTCATCATTGACCGCCTTGAACATCTTATGTATCTTCGTTTTGTACTAATATTTGCATTCATGAAAATTAAGTTCTTCACCATCTTTGCTTTATTGCTAGGCTTCAATATGCTCTCAGCCCAAACCACAAGGGTGTTTGGCGTAGCACATCAGGACGATTGGCAATTATTCATGAATCCTAATGTTGCTAAGAGTATTCAGAGCGCTGAAGACAAAACCGTAATTATACATCTCACCGCAGGAGACGCTGGGTTTGGAATGGGTAACGATGCCTTTTACAAAGCGAGAGAAGAAGGCGCTCTGAGAGCGGCCAGGTTTCTTTCGAACACAGCAGAAAATCGATCAAAAATAGGCAATGAAATGAGCCGATCGATAACGATGATTAGAAATCATCCGATACTTACTTACACCTACCACAACACGGTAGTTTATTTTCTTCGACTTCCCGATGGAAACGGGGACGGGTCAGGATTTCCACTACACAACCAAAAAAGCCTTGAGAAATTCTATAACAGACAAGTGGTCGATTTTAAAGCTATTGACCAAAGTACCACCTACAGCAACAAAGAAGACTTATTAGGAACCCTAAAGGAATTGATTACTACGGCTCACACAGGGACTCAATTAGAAATACACCTCAGCGAACTCAGTGAAGACTTAAATGTAGATGATCACTCTGACCATATAACCGCTTCGCGTTTCATCACTGAAGCAGTCACCAATCAATTCAAAGGAGAGTTTTATTATTACATCAACTATCAAAGCGCGAATTTAGAAGGTAATCTTGAACGCGATGAAATTCTCATAAACTCAGGGGCTTGGGGTGCCACATCCTCTGGACTTAGCGATTATAGACACGCTAGCCTCTGGGATGAATACCACACCGCTTATCTAGACCGCCAATACTATCGAGTGCTACCTATAAGCCCTGAGCGCTAAGCAAACTGAGCATTGTAGTTATACCTTCTCTGAAGTTCCCCAAGCGAATATTCTCGTTAGGGCTATGTTGATTATTATCAGCATTAACAGTCGGTATAATAACAGCATCTATTCCTAAAGCCTCCACGAACGGAGAAATAGGTATAGATCCTCCCATCAAACGAAGCTGTACTAAATCTTCAAATCCGGCGCGATGCATCTGCGAACGTAACCACTCTCCGATCGGCGAATTCATGTCGGTTCTGAAAGCCGCGTAGGATACTTTAGAGCTCAATTGTACGATACGACCAAACTGCTGACGCTCCTCATCGCTAGGCTCATGATCTAATAGGGTAAAACCTTGATCTTCGATATGAGTTTTGATTAACTGCATGAGTCGATACGGTTCTGACTCAGGTACTAAACGCACGTCAATCTCAGCAGTGGCTGTAGCAGGAACAATAGTTCTTGCCGAAGCACCCACATAAGCCGACTGTAGACCTCTAATATTCAATGAAGGGTATTGCAAGCTCTCTTGATAAGTGTCCGCAACTTTATCCGCTTTCGAAAAACCAAGTCGCTTTCTAAGAGCAACCTCGTCATCAGGAATCTTTGCCAACTGTTCTTTATCATAATCACTAAGCACAATGTTATCGTAATAACCTTCAATAAGCACTCTTCCCTTTGAATCTTTCATAGAGGCTAATAACTGGGAAAGTGCAAGAGCTGGGTTCGGAGCATAATTGCCATAATGTCCACTGTGTTGCGGCAACCTCGGCCCAAAAGTTTTTAAGGTGATACTCGCGATGCCACGTGCCCCATAGGTTAAGGTTGGACGATTCGAAACATGTCTCGGCCCATCAAAAATCAGCATCGCATCAGCCATCAATTTTTCTTTATAACGATTAACTGCATCAGGCAAAGAAGGAGACCCTTGCTCTTCTTCCAAATCAATCACCACCTTCAATCGGTTTGACGTCAATTTATTCTGAGCGGCTAATGCATCAAAAGCAGTTAAAAACATGGCTACTGGACCCTTGGCATCAGAGGTAGCTCTACCGTATAATCTCCAGTTCGGATCATACGAAGAAGACAGTAAATCGATGTCTAGCGTTTCCCAGTCGGATGATTCAGAACGCTGCTTTAGAACAATTTCGTAGGGGTCATTCTGAAACCATCTAGAAGGGTCTACCGCCTGACCATCTGCATGAAAATATAATAATAAGGTAGTCCCCGAAAAGCGCTTTTCGGGTTCATAAGTGGCTAGCAAAAGAGGAACTCCATCAGTTTCTAAAAGCTCTAGCTCAAAACCTCTGCTACTAAAAGCCTCGGTCATTAAGCGCTCAGTAGCTTCAAGATCTGATGCAATTGCGGCATCGTTAGGAACAGCGACAATCTCTTGAAGTAAATCAAGACCCTTCTGCCAATGCTGGTCAGTAAGTCGATTTAACTTCTTAGTACTTACCTGCTGTGAAAAAACGAAAAATGGCGCCAAGATGGCGCCAAAAAAAATTATTTTCTTCATTACATCGAGCAGCTCATATCAGCCCCACAACATTGTGGTGACTTGATTTTTCCTTCGCACGATGGGCAGAATGAGATTTGAACCTCAGCGCCGGTATCTAAAGTCAACATCCCATTTTCTAAAGGAACATCACACTTCGCACAAGAGGCATTCACCGACATTCCACAAGAATCACATGAATAAGTAGCCATAGCAATATATTTTTTAGTTTTAGACTAGTTCAATATAAACATATATCTATGAAACTCATTCGCAACCTCTTTACTTTAAGCCTTGTTTTTTCTTTTTTTGTGCCTGTTCAGGCCCAGAAAGTCAATCGCAGTGAAAGAAAAATCATAGAACGGGTTAGCGCAAATAACGATGAGGCTATCGACTTTCTTGAGAAGGTGGTGAATATCAATAGCGGAAGTCTAAATATCGAAGGCGTTAAAAAGGTTGGTGAGGTTTTCAATGAAGGGTTTGAAGCAATCGGCTTTAATACTGAATGGGAAAGTATGCCTAAAGAGATGAACCGAGCCGGTCATCTTATCGCAAAAACCACAGGTAATAAAGGCAAAAAACTCCTGCTTATCGGTCACCTGGACACCGTGTTTGAAGAGAATAGTCCGTTTCAAACTTTTGAGAAAATCAATGACAGTATTGCACTAGCCCCTGGAGGAAATGACATGAAAGGTGGGGATGTAATGATTCTATACGCGCTAAAAGCACTGAAAGAAGCAGGTGTTATAGAAAATGCAGATATCCAGGTAATCTTTACCGGAGACGAAGAAAGCACAGGTAAACCTTTATCTATTTCAAGACACTCACTGATCGAGGCTGCAAAACATGCTGATATTGCATTGGGTTATGAAACCTCTACTGGATTCGATTATGCTACGATCGCTCGAAGAGGAGCTTCTGGGTGGCATCTGACTACCACAGGTAAACGAGCACACTCTTCAGGCGTGTTCTCTGAACGCACAGGCGCCGGCGCAATTTTTGAAATGGGTCGTGTTTTGAATGCTTTCTACGAGGAAGTTCGCGGCGAAGACCTACTCACTTTTAATCCTGGTATTATGTATGGCGGAACCTTTATGAATTACGATGCCTTAAAGGGTCAAGCAGAGGTTTTCGGAAAAACCAATGTGGTCGCACAGCAGGCAGAGGTTCGAGGAGGATTACGCTTCATTACTGAAGATCAAAAGGAGCGAGCCAGAGCAAAAATGAGAGCTATTGTTGAGAAGGGTAACCTGCCACAAACTTTGGCAACTATTGAATTTACAGACTCTTATCCAGCCATGCCCCCGACAGAAGGTAATTTAGAACTTCTTGAACTCCTGAGCGAAGTAAGTCAAGATCTCGGCCAAGATGAGGTAAAGGCATACGACCCAGGTCGAAGAGGTGCTGCAGATATTTCTTTTGCAGCCTCCTATGTAGAGGCCGCATTAGGCGGACTAGGCAGCATGGGAGGTGGTGCGCATACGCCTAACGAAACAGTAAATCTGAAAACCTTCGAGGCGCTAACCAAGCGTACGGCAATTTTAATCTACCGCTTGATACAGTAGTTTTATTCAATCGATAACACCTGTACGCCCCTAGCTGAAGGAGTAATAGTAAGCACGAATAAATTACCGCTAACGGTATCTTCAATCCATTCAAAACGCTCTTCACCTAAAGCACGATTTACAAGCATTGGAGTGGTGTTTGAATGACCCACAATCAAAACACGCTCTCCCTGGTGAAGGACAGCTAAAGAATCTATATCCAAATTATTGGGCTCATAGGTCTGAATTTCTATCCCATTACGAGTAGCGGTTGGAGTAGCAGTTTGAAGCGTTCTTTGATAATTGGTGCTGTATACAGCATCTACTTTAGATAGCCCTAAAACCTCAGCCCATCGCTCTGCACGTCTCTTTCCTTCTTCGGTTAATTCAGGATTCTTGTTCTCTTTATCTGAACGATCTTTTTCGGCATGTCGAATCAGATAGATGGTTGTGATTGATTCAGGGGCTGAAGATTTTTCTGCACTTTGGCATGAAATTAGGACAAAAACTAAACTGAGAAGTAAAAAAGTCTTTTTCATCTGTGGGTTTTTTGCTGAAAATTAATGGCTAACTTTTCCAAAAATACCGAATATGAAATCGATTCTCTCGTTTATTTTTTCAGCATTAAGTATAGGCCTTATAGCACAACGCAATTTTGAGGGAGTTCAAATTGAACCCGTTCAAGTCTCTGAAAACGTTTATGTCTTATTCGGGAGTGGCGGAAACATAGCACTAGTCACCGGCGAAAATCAGAATTATATCATCGACGATCAGTTTGCTCCTCTAAGCGATAAAATCAATTTCTCCATTCAGCAGATTAACCCTAAACCGGTTGCCTACGTGCTAAATACCCATTGGCACGGAGATCACACAGGAGGTAATGCAATTTTTGCTATGAACGGGGCAACAATTATCGCCCACGATCGTGTTTATGATCGATTAAAAACCGGTCAACAATCGGCTCGAAGAAACATACCTCCTGCAGCAATCGAAACACTCCCCACCATCAGCTTTTCAGATGAGTTAAAGCTTAGGTACCGGGAAGATGCTGAAATACATGCTTTTCATGTGAATGACGCCCACACTGACGGGGATAGTTTCTACTATTTCGTAACTGAAAATGTGATTCACCTCGGTGATAATTTCTTTAATGAACGTTATCCATATGTAGATATTTCTTCTGGCGGAGATATCGATGGTATGATCTCGAACTTATACATGGCTGCAAGTATGATTGATGATGAAACGGCAGTCATTCCCGGGCATGGAAAGGTCGCAAATAAAAAGCAACTCACCGATTACGCTAACCTTCTCGACCTATTTAGAGAATTAGTTGTTGAATTACGAGAAGAAGGAAAAAGCATAGAAGAAATTATAGAAATCAGACCCTTAGCTGAGTGGGACGACACCTACGGAAGCGGGTTCATAGGCCCAGAAGCATTCCTCCGAGCTATTTTTGAAACTGCCGATTAAGTGCCTCTGTTTATGGTGGTTTTTACCCTATTACTGGTATTTGCGTTTTTCAATCTATGATTCGTAAACACTATCTTGTAGAACCTTAATAATCATTTCCTTCAATGAAGTTGATCAAATTCATCATCAGTG
>Ga0181598_1003821_pt1 | contig 12807 bp, 7 predicted proteins | sample 041ome_4_FD_153295 | JGI IMG/M metagenome (GOLD analysis project Ga0181598, IMG submission 153295) | Coastal salt marsh microbial communities from the Groves Creek Marsh, Skidaway Island, Georgia - 041404US metaG (spades assembly) | ecosystem: Environmental > Aquatic > Marine > Intertidal zone >...
TGAAGAGTGCCTTGTTTTTTTTTTTTTGCTCGTACGAAAATTTTTCGAAAATCTTCGCAAAGAAGAAGAAGAAGAAGAAGAAGAAGAAGAAACTTTGAGAGAAGAGAGAGAGACCATATAGCGTGAGACTCTTTCTTCTCTCTCTAACGGTATATCTATCGTCCGTCCGTCACACCAACGCCCCCGCCACAACGTATCTGTGTAGCTCTCTCTCTCTCTCTCTGTGTGTGTGTGTGTGTGTGTTTGACACGGAGAGTTCACGACGTTGAGAAGAAAGTCCTCTTCCTCCCCGTCTTCTTCTTCTTCTTCTTCTTCTTCTTCGTTACCGGACAACTTCGACGACGGCGAGAATGAGAAGGAAAACGAGAAACGGCAGCAGCAGCAGCGGCGGCAACGGAAGAAAACGAGCGCCGTCGGCGAGAGTGATTCGACGCGATACCAAAAAAAAAGCGGCAGCAGCAGCAGCAGCAGCGGCGCGTCTAAAGACGACGACGACGACGACGACAAAGAGGAAGACGAATGAGACGCGTAATAATAATAATGAGAGGATGATGATGATAAAGAAGAAGAAGAAGAAGACGACCGCCGGCAGTGATGGCGTGGGAGAGAAGGAGGAAGATGAGGAGAACGACGACTTTGGAGAGGTGCGTTTTTTTTTATAACTACTTCATATATACGCGTTCGTCGTCTAACTCGTGGCTTCTTCTTCCCACATCTAAAACAAACAGGCACAAAGAGCGCGAACGCAAATCTGCGGGCAATTGAGCGCCATGCGACGTTCGCAGGCGTATTTGGACACGTACACGATGGACGGATGGCGATCGTCGAACCAGGAAAAGTTGAAGCCGCTCGCCGAGTTGGCGAAGAAACGGGAAGATATATTCCACCGAAAGTTAAAAGTCAGACGACTGTTTGAAAAGTTAAACTACGACGAAAGGAAAATGGAAAAGTATAAGTGCGTGGAAGACTCGGACGGGGAGATTGAGTGCGACGACGTGGTGTGTTGCGAATGCGGGTCGGGGGATTGCGACGAGGATCCGTACGAAAACGACGTCGTGTTTTGCGACGGGTACTGCGATTTGGCCTATCACATGAAGTGCGTGAAACCGCCGCTGAAACCGGAAGACGTGCCGGAAGGCGACGAAGGATGGTTGTGTCCCGTGTGCGACTGTAGAGTGGACGTGATTTACTATTTAAATTTAGACCACGATCAAAAATTAGAAATCGAGACGTGCACGCACTTGGACGTGTTTAAAAATGAACAGGAAATGTTCGACAAAGGCATAATTCCCGGCACCGCTCGGTTCCATTTACACGGCGAGAATGAAGAGGACGTGTGGCCGAGCGACGAATCCGAGGACGAAGATTTCAAAGAGAAGAATGAAAAAGACGACGGTAAAGACGACAGCGACGAATCGCTCTCTGGGTCGGCGGTTTCGGAGACATCGGAAACGTCCTCATCGAGCGAAAGTAGCAGTAGCGGTAGCAGTAGCGATTCGGCGGTCATCATAGAAGGACCTCGACGAAGAACGAAAGTAGATTACGTGAAACTAAACGGCGACTTATTCGGCGACGCCGTTTTAGACGGCGACGAGGAGGAGAAGAGGGACGTCAAGCCTTCGCCGCCTTTGGACAGAAGAGCGCAAATGGCCGCGCTGGTCGCTTTGAAGAAGAACAACCCCGAAGGGAGCGACGCGAAGAAGACAAAAAAGACCAACAAAAGAAACAGCGGTGGTGATGGTGGTGGTAAAACGACATCAAAGAGTACTCGGGCGACCCCTAAAAGAGCTAAATCGAGAAACAACGCCACGAATAATGCTAACGATAAAAAGACCAAGAGAACCGCTGCTCCTAAAAAAAGCCCGGTGAAAGAGAGAAAACGGAAGAAGAGCGACGACGAGAAACGAAAAACAACCTCCGCCAGAAAAGCGCCGCCGCTGCGACCGCGGTCGTCGTCGTCCTCAAAGAAGAAGAAGAAGAAGAAGAAGAAGTGAGAAGAAATTGTCATTCCATTTGGATTAGTACGCACACACACACACACACACGGCGTAAACGCGAGCAAAGTTAAAGTTCGATTTGACCCGATGTGTGAACGCGCCAAAGAGTTCAGCGAGAGCGTATTTTATAAAATTTTCACTTTTGTGCATCAAAAGGTCGCCACACGAATGCGCGCGAAAGACCACCACGAAGACGACGACGAAGAAGAAGAGCAAGACGCGGTCATGAGGTCGCGTTTGCTTTCGTTGACGCACAAATCCTTATCTCCCGGACAGACTCGCCTGGTCTCCTCTTTAATATCGAACAATAAATCGATTCAAAGCGCCATCGACGTCGCGAACGAAAGCGCTAAAAGTGCCTCTTTTTCGACCGCCGATGATGTTGTTCCAAAACTGACGTACTATTCCGCGTGGTTCTGCCCGTTCGCGCATCGCGCGACGTTAGCGCTCGAGCGACATCGATCACGAGTGCAGTACGAGTGGGTGGAATCGTTGGGATGGGAAAAACGCGCCAAGACAAAGGAAGAAATACGAACGAAACACGAGAACTGGTACCACTACAAATCTCCGGACTTGTTGAAAGCCAACCCTCTCGGGATGGTGCCTACGATTAAAGACGAGAGTGGAAACGTGATCACGGAATCTATCGTGTGCATACAGTACGTGGATGAGATCGTGGGTGGAGGCGAGGAGCCGATATTAGCGAAAACGGCGCACGAACGCGCGCAAGAACGGGTGATGGCGGATTACGTGGCCAAGACGGTGTGTTCAAAGTACTATTCGGTGCTCGTTAGGCAAGAGGAAGCGGAACAGTTGGAAGCGTTCGGAGAGATTGAGAAGGCGATCGAGAAATTTGCGACGCATTTAGTGGACGACATCGCGGCGGGAAAAGAAAAATGCGGACCGTTTTTTAACGGTCGCCAAACGCCAGGTTTAGTCGATTTAACGCTCTTCCCCTGGGCGTGGAGGTTGCCGGTGTTTGAAACGCACCGCGACGAAAGATTCAAAATTGACCCGAAAAAGTCCACCGGTTTAGGCAAATACGCGCGTTGGTTACGAGCCATGTGCGAAAGACAAGACGTTTTGCGCACGCTACCAAACTGGGAAGAATATTTACAACACATCCAGAGGTACGCGGACGGTTCCGCTCGATCCAAAGTCGCCAACGCTGTCAGAGACGGTAGGGGCGCGCACGAGTACGACGACGAGAAAGACGACGTCAAGGAATAATTTTAACTTAGAACGTAGAATATAGACATTTAATAGAACACGTAATGACCACGGAGAAATCAACTCATCGAACAACGCGCGCTTTTAAGACGAGACTGAGATTCTTCTCCTCTTTTTTTGCCACGTCTCTCTAATAAAACCTTAAAATTTGTCAATTTTATCCACAGAATCCAAAACGCGCGCTTATTTTTCTGATAAGATGTTTGCATCATCATCATCACCATCGTTGCGCTGTTTCACGACTCCTTCTTCCTCCTCCTCTTCTCGAGTAGTAGGAGAACGCAAGAGCGGCAGAGGTCAGTTACAGGTGACCAACGCGGCGAGCAAGTCTCGCGCGAAAAAACGCGCGGCGAAGCAAGAGAATTCCGGCGGCGATGACAACAACAACGCAGAAGGAGGAAAGAAAGCTCCGGCGATGTCTAAACAGCAGAAAGATAAGCTCCGAAAACAACGGTCGGAGAAGTTACGCGCGATTGTATCGAGCGAAGGCAGACGATACGAGAAGATTCAGAAAGATTTCCAGTTGACGAGAGATACGGCGAGAGAGTACGTGTTATCGGTAAGACAGAAAGGAGGAGGTAACTCTGAGGAGAACAACGAGAGTTTACCGCTGTTGTCGGATTGGCTTCCGGTCGCGGAAATATTAGTCGCCGACCGCGTTTCGTTGGAAGCGACGATGGCGTTTAAGAAACTCGGTATGGATATGCCGGAAACGGACGATAACCCGAACGAGCCGAAGAAAATCGACGGCGTCCCTGCGGTGACGGCGATGTTGCCGTCGAGGAAAACGGAGATTTGCGCGATGGCGTTTAACATCGCCGGCGCGCCGTTGAGAGATATCGAGCACGTAGAGTTGGAGTATGGAATTGAAGATTGGGGTTCATTTGAGAATTGCGTGGACGGGTTGGCCGCTAGAAGCGGCGACGACGGCGCGTTGGATCGAGCGTACGCGAAGTTGGGTGCCACGGCGGACGAAGAGCCGAGGGAAATTAAAGCGAAATACCGTAAGTTAATTGCCACCGCGCACCCGGACAGAAACCCAGACGCAGACGTCGCGGAATTCAACGCGATTAAAGACGCGTACGAGTTAATCGTAGGTAAAGATTGCGGTGGTGCCTCCTTTGAAGGCTTAGGTACCAACCGCGACTTCATCGTTTTAGATGGCACGCCGGCGCACTTCGGCGACGCAAACACCGGTAAAAACAAGATGGAATTCAACGAAAAGACCATCTTGTTCGCCATGAGAACGTTAGTCGGGTACGACCGAGTCGGGCAACACTTCAACGCCAGAAATTTACGTCTGGCAAAAGCTAAAGGCATGTAGTTTTTATCACATAAAAAAGAAGAATGTTCAGATGTTGTTGTTACTATTATGAATACGGAAAAAAACGTTATCCAAAGTATCACGTAAAAAGTTTTTAATACACATTTCGTTCGCGGATGAGCGCGTAAAAATTGTCCTAATCCTCAGTGGTTGCTGGGATAACGGCGAAGCTTTTGATGGCGTCCTCTTTCTTGAGTTTCATGAGCATCCCTCCTTTCGCATATCTTCCCATCTCAGGTATGCTCGCGCATTGAAATCTATTCGCGACGCCGAGCTGAGAGCCAACGATGATAGCTTCTTCTATTGAATCATCGTCCGTTTTCCCAATCAACGCAAACGCCGCTAAAGAGTCACCGCTGTTGAACTTGATGCCTCGAATCCCCGCACCTCCTCTTATTTGCGTTTTAAAATCGGAAACTTTTACTCGTTTGCCTCGACCCTTTTCAGACACAAATACTATCCACGGTCCTTCGCGATTGATTTCCGATTTTTGAATGATGGCCATACCGGCGACTTTAGCCGCCCCCCCTTCAAAATGTTCCACAGACGCTACCAAAGGTTCATCGTTGTTACTAAAATCGTTGATCTCATTCTGTTCTTCCTCTTCTTCTGATTCGTCATCATCGTCGTCGTCGTCTTCGTCATCGTCCGCTTGAATCATGAAATCGTCGTCGTCGTCGTCCTCCTCTTCTTCCTCTTTAGCTTTCGACGAGGATTTGATCTCCTTCAAAGCGATCGCGCGGACACCTCTGGACATTCTGCCTAACTTTCGCACCGAGTCAACATCAAAACGAATCAACGTACCGTCTGTTGCACCAACTAAAACAGAATCACCATTTTTTGCGACTAAAACTTGTTTCAGCTTGTCGCCTTCGTCCAACGCAATCGCTCTCTTCCCATTTCTTTTGATGCTGGCAAATTCCTTCGCGGAAACTTTCTTGATCACGCCGTTGAGCGTAATCATGACCAGGAAGGTTTCGTCGTCGTCGTTGTCGTCGTCGTCTTCTCCTTGCAGCCCTTTGGATTTTTGCTTTTTCATCAAGGCGGAAGGTTCTAAGCTTAGAATTGCAGTAATCGATTCTCCCTTATCGATGTCGACGAATCTCGTAAACGGCGTTCCTTGTGCCGTTGTAGACGCCTCGGGAATATCAAAAGCTCTCACCGTTAAAACATTCCCTTTGTCGGTGAAGAAAAATACGCGATCTAAATCTTTCGCGTGCATGACTTTCGCAATGGAATCCGAACCTTTCAGTTTTGACATTGATTTTCCTCGCGTCCCTCTTCGTTGCGCTTTGAACGTTTCCGGTCTCGTCCTCTTGATATACCCTCGCGAGGACATTATGATCAACGAATCGTTGTTTGGTATTTCGTGCTCCAACTCTATCGATGAACTCGTATCGGTTTCAATGAATGTTCTTCGAGGTATGCCGTGTTTCTTTTTCACCTCCAACGCTTCCTCGCAAATGACGTCAATTACAGCCGACGTGTTGTCCAGTAGGTTTTGGTTCACATTAATAGAACTCAAAAGCTGGTCGCGCTCCTCCACGAGCTTTCCCGATTCTAAACTCGTCAAACGTCTCAAAGGCATTTGCAACACCGCTTCCGATTGAACCGTCGTCAGTCCTTTCATTTCTCGTAAATTTTCCATCGCTTCTTTCCCATCCTTTGATTTTCGAATCATCTTGATCACTGCGTCGGTATCTTCTAGAACTGTCAAGAGCGCCTCGACGATGTGCATTCTCGCTCGATCTTTTTCCAACGAGTACATCGCGCGTTTACGTATGACGTCGATGCGAAAGTCTAAAAACTCTTGCATCACTTCAATCAATCCTAAAACTTTCGGCGTTAAACCGACGAGCGCCGTGACGTTTACGTTCACTTTCACCTGTAATTTTGTCCTTTTATACAACGAATTCAACACAGTTTCTGCGTCGCCACTTCTTTTCATCTCAACGACGACGCGGACGCCGTCACGATCCGATTCATCGCGCACGTCTGCGACGCCTTCAATTTGTCGATTATTCACCAAATCTGCGATTTGTTGCACCAAAGTCGCCTTATTTTGCATGTACGGAATCGACGATATAACGATATCTCTGTCCAGACTTTTCTCCGCTTCTGCTTTATCTGCTTTCCCACTTCTTCTCCGGCTGGAAGTTTTCGTCCTCGGCACAATTTCTGCCACACCTCTCAAAGTCACCCCGCCTCTTCCGTCGCGGTACAAATTTCTCAGCGCGTTCCTATTGCTGCTACTTCTACCACTATCGCTGTCGTCGTTACTCTTCTTGTTATCGTTACTGTCGCTTTTATTATCGGCAAATATAACACCACCAGTGGGAAAATCCGGCCCTGGCATCACTTTCAACAAATCTTCCAATTTTGCTTGTTCTCCCTTTTGCGCCGCTCTCGCGAAGACCACCAACGCGTCCGCCACTTCCATCAAGTTGTGCGGCGGTATGCTCGTCGCCATCCCGACCGCAATCCCCGTGCTTCCGTTGATCAACACGTTCGGCAACTTTGCCGGTAACACCATCGGCTCTTGTTGCGACCCATCGAACGTATCCGCGAACTCCACGCAATCCATCTCCACGTCTTTCAACAGCATATCTTGCGATAACTGTCTGAGTTTGCACTCCGTGTACCTCATCGCCGCCGGCGGATCGTTGTCCATGCTCCCGAAATTCCCGTGTCCATTCACCAACGGCGCGGACATGGAGAAATCTTGCGCCATTCTCACCAACGCGTCGTACACCGACTGATCCCCGTGTGGGTGAAACTTCCCCAAAACTTCCCCGACGACGCGAGCGCACTTTTTAAACGGCTTGTTGTGATCTAAATTCAACTCGTGCATCGCGTACAAGATGCGTCTGTGCACTGGTTTTAATCCATCTCGAACATCCGGTAACGCTCGGCCGACGATAACGGACATCGCGTACGCCAAGTAAGACTGTCTCGCTTCCACGTGTAATTCCAAGTCGACAATGTTTGACGCGTCGTCGTCGTCTTCGTCTCCTTTCGCGGCTGTTCTGTTTCCTCCTCCTCCTTCGCCGCCGTCTCCTCCTGACGACGATGAAGAGAGAGAAGACGAAGCGAACGTTCTCAAGTTGTTATTTTTATAACCGTAACGATAATAACTCCGTCTCTTGAGGACGGGAAGCGCCGTCGTCGTTCTCCCTCGCGACGAAAACAAAGCCGAAGCCGAAGCCGAAGTCGCTCTTCTTCCTCCTTCTCCGCTTTTGTTTTCGTTTGATGGTATTAAAATTCTGTTTTCAAATCGATTTTTTGAAACCGTTGTCGTCGTCGTCGTCGTTCGCATCATCTTCGTCTGCATCATCGCCCTTCTTCTCATATCAACACAACGACGACTCAAAAAAATAGCGCTCTCCTCACTATTTCTTCTGCGAACGAAGAATCCAGACAGAGAGACAGAGACAGAGAATCAGAGAGAGAGAGGAAGAAGGTGTGGGGCAAAATCGAGAGAGACGAGCTTTTTTTTTTCTGCCGCCGTGTGCTCTGTTTTTTTTTTTGATTTTTTTGATTTTTTTTTTGGTTTTTTTTTCTCTTGGAAACTCCGAAAATCTCACATTACGACTCGCGTCACAAATATCACAAGAAGAAGAAGACGAAGCGAGAGACATTCGTGAGGAAGAGAGAGGAGGGGGGTTGTGGGAGGACAGATGTCTCAAAGACGAGGGAATAATACTAACACTAATAAGATGTATACATCGACGACGACGACGACGATGATGAGTGAGGATGAGAACATCAACGGTACCATCGACGAGGAGGGAAGGGCGACGGGGAGAGCGACGACGATGATGATGAGTGCTCCTCCTCCTCCATCGACGACGGCAACGACTTCCTCTTCTTCTTTTACTACGTCCTCGTCGTCGTCGTCGATGAGTCGGAAAAAAACGCGAGGATACCTCGCGGTGTTCTTAGTCTCCGCGATATGGGTGTGCGCTTCGTTCATCGTGAAGGATTTAGAGAGGGTTGGCGATCCGTTGACGTTAACCGCGTTGTTTAACGCGTTGTTCTTAGTGTATTGGCCGGTGGAGATGAGGGGTGTGTTTTTGGAAAGTTCGAGAGAAAAAGGGAAGAGGTATTACGCCGGGATGTTCCGGAAATGGAAGGAGGCTTTCGGTTTTCGTCGCGGCGACAATTATCATCACCTCGATGCTACAAGTACTACTAGTATTAGTGCTAATACTAATAATAACAGAAGGCGATCGATGGCGATGAAATTGAGCGAGAACGAAGCGTTGAGGTGCTACGCGATCGTCCCTCCTTTGTTCTTTCTCGCGCAGTTTTTTTTCAACAAGAGTTTGCAGTTCGTGTCAGTGACGGTGAACACGGCGTTATCCTCGGTCGCGCCGGCGTTGACGTACGTGTTGGGGATTTATAGAGGGTTGGAGAAACCGGTGAGAGATTCGAATGGGTTTTTAAAGGCGCTCGGTTTAGTCGCTCTAGGGGTTGTGTTGACGGCAGTCGCGGACGACGAGACTGCTTTTAGTAGCGGTTCGGGAGAAAATTCGCAAGGAACGCGCGGTGATGATAATAATAATTACGATAGTTATGATAGAAGTAGCAGTACGAGTTCGTTCGTAAACTTAGACACCGCGTGGGGCGTGGCGCTCATTTTAGCGAGCGCGGTGTGTTACGCCGGGTACGCGACGGAGGTGGAAATCGCGTTGAACTCGGTAAAATTGAGCGACGGCAATCGCTACGAGAATAGTAGTAATAGGAATAGCAATCCATCTTTTTCTAGGGGTAGCGGAACTGGTGGTGTGTTGTTAGAACGCGACGAGGAGGAACAGACAGAGGAGGAAGAGGCAGAACGAGAGGCGAAGAAGGAGCTCCTCGCCGCCATCAAGGATTCGAAATCGCGACAGATTCTCGCAAGCGTCGGAACGTTCGCATTCGTCATCGTTTTGTGCACGATGCGCAAATCGATATCATCCATGAGTGAAAGTGGCGGGATGATTATTTTGAAAGGCCTGATCGATAACGCTCTGGCAGAATATCTGTGGTGCGTCGGGGTGGCCGAGCTCGGTGCCTCGGTCGCTTCCATCGGTTTGCTTTTACAAATTCCTCTTTCGGCAGTTGCGGAGCTGTTATTCACGAGGGCGGACGAAGAGGTGTGGACGCGAACTTCCGGAGGTATTTTTGCAATGTTTTGCGGGTGCGCTTTGATCGTCTACGGTTTCATAGGCGCGATGAAATTCGCGGGAAGTTCCAAGGAGGAAGAAGAGGAGGAAGAGGAAGAAGAACTCGACGATTCCACCGTCGCTCGCGCTCCGTTGTTATGATGATGCGTTTGCACTTGTGCGTATTATATTTCTATGCCGCAGCTTTGATAAACACACTTAATTATCCTTCTTATAATACTCATTCGCAGCAATGTTTATCAGTCTCCTCGGATATGCGCTCGCGCTTCTCGGGGTGACCGCGTGGTAACTCGAATTTGAGTTGATAAACATCGCGAACATGTTCTTTTCGTACGGGACTTCACCGACTAATTTAAAATCTCCCAAGTTTTTGAATTGAACGTCCCATCCTACTCTTTTCCTGTGTTTTAACCTTTCAGCTTCGCTGTATTCTTCGCATTTACCGGCACCGTTTAAACACTCGTAAATCTCGAGATTACCGCCCGCGGCTGGATCATTCTCGTCTCGAAAATACAACAATCCCGCGTACAATTCGTGAGGATTATCGACGTGCAACCCGCGAACGCGACTTTGTCCTTTTACGACGGGCGTGTTCACTCCTATTTGGGCGTCTAAAGTGACGGGAGCTGGATTCTTCTTCCTGCTCATCAACCGAACCTCCGTCTCCATCTCTCGCAGCTTCGTTCCGTATTTCTCCTCCATCGACTGGCCGTGATACTTCCTAAAAACTTCCTCGCCGAATAAATCGATAACTTCTTCGTAAAACTCTCGACTGGAGTGATACTTCACGAACTCCTCCCACGACTTTGACACTATCCTATTATTATCATTATTGCTATTCTTCTTTGATTTTTTCGACTGCGACAACACCATCGACGCTCGCAAATCGACTCTCGTGTTCGGCGCGATCGAACTCCTCCCCGGTTTCGCAATCTTCACGATATCTTTGTACGAAGGGTAGTCTCTCTCTAACTCCAAGTATAACTCTTCGGGAAGGCAGTTTTCCACGACGACGTGCGGATACGGGTGCAGTCTCACGTCCGATTTCTGCGCGTTTTGTAACACCGAATAATAGTTTTTCCTCCGAATAATCCTCCTCTGCGTCGTGGTCGCGATGTAGTCATCGTTTTCGACCGGGAGTTTACCTTCTTCATCTAAAAACGAAGACGATGATGTTGGTGTCGACGACGACGGGAGAGAAAAGAGGACCAAAAAAACGAGAATCGCGAAGAAAGAGCCGCCGCGAGAAGAGAAGGGAGAAACGACAAAGTTCATTCGTTCTTTTTCTTTCGCGCGGCAGTTCTGTTCTTTTTTTCTCTCTCTTTCTCTCTGCGTGTGCGTTTGTTTTGTACGTGTTATCGGTGCTTTTAATGAGTGTGGCATCGCGCGCGAGTTCGCTGATGTGTTTTTCAAAATTGTCAAAAAACTTTATGATGTTGTCGATGGGGGCTCAAAAAAAGGTAGTGGAATGAAATCGAACGGTAATGATATATAAATATAACAACAGCGGCGCACAAGGTGTGCTCGCGAACACAGTTTTTAAAGGTGATGACAATAACACACGGGTAAAGTGGCGATGAACTCTTTCTCACGCGCGTGAGCGAGCGCGCGCGCGAGAAAATATTTTACTTCTTCGGGCCTTCCTCCGGCGTCGGCGCTTTAAACGGCAACGTCTCCGCCACGTCCGGAACGTATCTGTTAAAATACGAATCGTTCACTTCGACCATTCGTCTGCCCTCGGCTTCGGCCTTCTCTCTCAACTTTTCCTCTTCCTGCGCTTTCTTCTTTTGTTCCTTCAACTCGCGTTCGCGTTTTTGCGCCAACTCTTTTTGCTTCTTTTTTTGCTCCTGATCGAGTTTTTTCTTCGCCTCTTCTTGAGTTTTCTTTCTCGCGGCGTGTTCTTCCGGAGTGCCTTGGAAGAACGAGTCCACGTCTTCTTTGATTTCGGAGAAGGATTTTAATCTCGGTAAAAGTTGCGTCAAATCGGAGGCGGAGGAGGCGGCGGTGTTGTCGTTGGAGTTTTTCTTGGATACGGAGGAAGAGGAGACTTTATCGTCGGCGTCTTTCTTCTTGCCATCCTTTTTGTTTTTGTCCTTCTTGTCGTTCTTGTTACTTTCGCTGGTGTTGTCTTCGTCGTAGCCTCCGCGAAAGAAGGGCGTGCTTCTCCCCGACGCCGCTTTCGAGTTCGCCTTGGAGCCTCTTTTACTGCCGTTTTTGGAGGCAGATCTCGAGCTCGGCGTCTCTGGTTTCGAGAACGGCAACAACGAACTTCTCGGCGATTCCGGTTCGTTCGCAATCTCCTCCGCATCAGCTAAACCGAGCATAACTTGTAAGCGCTCGAGAAACGTCAACTGTCTCGGTTCTCTCGGTTCTCTTCTTAACACCGTTCGGACGAACTGTCTCTGCGCCATCTGCGCCGGTTTCGCGATAGCGACGCTGCCAACTTTACCGACAACTTTGCTCGCGCGGAAAAACAATCTTTGCGGTAACGTGAACGGATTGAACGTCTCGATCAAATCGAGTTCAAAGCCATACTTTTGCGATTTGACGATGCATTTCGCCTTTGCCAATTTCGATTCTTTGAACTGTTTGTACGCGTACGCGGGTAAATCGTACGTCACGTATCTCGGCGTCAAGAAGAGATTATACTTAAACCCTCGACCTCGGCCTCCGAACAGCGTCTCGTTCTTCTCCGAATACACGTCAAAAACGAAAAAGTTCCCAACTTTCGGCATGTTTAATTTCGGTAACCGCACCGCGTCGACGTCGAATTTGTACTTTTCGCTGAATACGCGAATCACCGGTCCGCCCGGCAAGAAGCTCGCCTCTCTCAAATCTTCCGGCACCACCGAAGCCGCCAAAACTAACGCCGAAAACGCGTTCACCAGCACCTCATCGCCGACCATGATTTTCCCCGTCGTCGTCGTTCCTTTCTTCGAAGAGGAGGAGGAAGAGGAGGACTTCTCGGCGAACATCTGCACCACCTCCGAGGCGGTCAGTTTTTGCGTCCATCTCAATCGAACGATGAAAGCGACCACCGGCGAGGCTAATCCGAGCAAGGCTTTCCGTCGCGAGTCCGCGGAGCCGA